>Ga0307982_1001766_pt1 | contig 17587 bp, 10 predicted proteins | sample OrgLakmetagen989_FD_201847 | JGI IMG/M metagenome (GOLD analysis project Ga0307982, IMG submission 201847) | Saline water microbial communities from Organic Lake, Antarctica - #989 | ecosystem: Environmental > Aquatic > Non-marine Saline and Alkaline > Saline | place: Antarctica: Organic Lake... | reverse complement strand
AAATAGCTATCAGATGTACTCGATTTGGCTATGTAGGTGTAGAATCAGCGATCCAGGATCCCTGGCAGAGTTAAAGTGCCACGGAATGTACTCGTAGTCCATTCTCTCTGTTACGCCATAATGCGAGGGATTTGTCATCATTGGGCTTGCAAGAGCACAATATACTTCAGCCGCAGTTGATCCATGTGATATTGATAAATCTAATGCTACAAGTGCAAGAGCAAAACCAGCCAGTAAGCTATTGAGAATCCTTGGCGAAATGCGGCGCCCAAGTGTTTAGTAGTACTCGAGGTTTAAGTACCCATGATGCTTGCATGCTACCTGTTCATCGACCGAGGGCATGCGGATGAACCCTGGTTGCAGAAGAAGTGTTTTTCTAAAGAAAATTTTAGACTAACTTGTGGCGTTGGTTGATCTAATAGCAGCCTCTGCTTCTGCTGTTGGCGTGAAAGTTGACGCGACAGCTAAAGCAAAACAAAGAAGCAATTGCGGCACTGCGGCTACCATGTGCTGAACCCAGTGCGCTATTCGGCGACATCTATTGGCCTTTGCACTTACTAATGAATCTCATTCATTCTTTCTGCTTGAATCATGTCGTTTGCGTTGTTTCAGGCTGCTTTGAGTTGCTTCTGAAAGCCTTTCTGGTCATGGTGTTCTCAAATCTGCAGCTCATGAAAGCTAGGTGGCCGCTAACGTGGATACGAGTACCGAATGCGAAAAGCAACAAGATACTCGAATCATCGAGACGCTGATAGGAGAGTTTGTAGCATCTCTGCGCGGCAATGAGGCAGGCTACCACGAGGGACCCAAGGCGGAGCTAACGCGCAGCTTTCAGAGCTTTTCACCACCTCTTAACACAAGAATATCTTTTATAAAAGAGTTATAAAAGAGTTTCAAAAGACTCCACCAGCACAAACTGGGTGCCTTTTTGTTGGCCATTGGGCCGTTGTTACATAGTTGATTGTTGATTGTTGGTTTTGGACCAGAAACACATTCATCAATATGTCCGTATTTTTATCTGGGTACATGACAACGTCCTTCTTTCTTCTTTCCACTCTACTGTATATTCTGCATTCACGAGTTTCACGAGCAACTATCGATGCCCTGACCTGTTACTACTCTGGCTACTACTAGACTAACTTTACACGATCAAGTAATAACAAAAAAAATAAGAAGCTCTCGAATACTCCATCTGATACTTTTAAATCATGGAGGGGGAGCCGCGTACTCCTGTCGACTCTGTTGAGATCCAAGTAAGTCTCTGAGCAAAAAGAACGAATTGCAGTATTCCTTTGACATATTCCATGGACTAGCAGGTTTTAGCTTTTGCTTTAAGCTGAGTCTTTAATGCCAAATATTAAATGTGCAAGCTTGCATTAAATTTTACTTTGATTATCTTCCGTAGCTCAACCGGGAACGGCAACGAAATGCAATTCTTTCAAACGAAGTTGCCAAGCTACGGGCTGCATTCGCCGAGTCAAACAGCGCCGCCGAAATCGGAGAAGAGCGAGTAGTGAACCGGATGATAGGGCGCCTATGTGACCTGCGAAAAGAAAAAGAAGCAATTGCTCTGGAGCTTGAAAGGGAAGAAGAGCTTTTAACGAATAATCTCAGTCGCCGCTTAGGGGAAGCTTTGCGAGCGACTGCTGCTGCTGAAGCACGTGAGGCAGCACTTCGTGAAGAGGTCGACGAACTCCGCGCTCGAGTAAAGGAGCTGAGGAATTGAATTGCTTAGTAGTTATTTCCTCGTGCAGATAGCCACTCTGAAAGACTTCCATCTTTGTTTAGGGCAAGAAAATACCTCATACGATACTTCAGTAACCCACTGTACAAACATAGCAACGTACAGCAGTCGTGCTGTTCTATGACGCCGCTATTACCCAGCTCTAAACTAGCTAGGCCGATGTAAATATGCATTCGGCTGCTCCGTTCTCCTTTTCTCGGTCTAATTATCCTTGGTTGGATATCGGCATGTAGAGCTATCACGAACACCACTTGTTTTTGTTTCGCGTTTCACAGAGGTCCCGTTAGCGATAGTTCAGAGTTCAGCCACTCTTTTTCAAAGGCTCAATGCCATGGACCTTGATAGCTACTATCGCAATCGAATCTTCGTTGGACTGGCCAAATTACTTGGATGCCTATAACTCGGGCGCTGCGGCAGTTGCTTACTGGCTGGGTAGCACATCCTCGGCCGAATTGGTGCCCTGACATCCGACATCCGACATGACATTAACATGGTGGGGTCGGGCACTAAAGAAGGAGGCTTTAAAGGGCAACGGGCTTCCGGTTGACTTCAAGGAATGGCGTGCAAAAGCAAAGGGCGTACTCGAAGCCTAAGCCTCTTTCCGAGACGTGATCTTACAGAGCTCATGAGAGTGAAGATGGGCATTGCATTACGGAAAAGGGCACTCAGCCCAGTCAGACTTGTTCCGGTGGATCCATCAATGCGCACTTTTTTTGCTATTTGCTGATGATTCTTTGCAATTGGGGAGTATAACCTAATTTAATCTAATCCCAGGGGCCGAAATTAGAAGGCCAACAGGTAGCAACAAAACGCAAAGCAGCTCAAATTACGAAGCTAATCAGGTGCCGCTGTTGTTGTGGCTACGTGATCATTGCGGGGTGGCCCCCTTTTCAACCAAATTTTATTTGGGTAATTCCAATTTTTTATCTCTTCAAGGGTGCTGGGTGCCTTGGAAGTACTTCTCTGCGGACAATGAATGGTATTTAGGCAATCTAGTCGTCATTGGCTGTCTCGACTTCCGCGATAACTTCCGCAGCCGGCGGCGCAACATAAGCGTCATCGATGTCATCACCAGTGTCAACGGTATCGAACAGTCCAGAACTCGGCTCAGGCGCTTTCGGAGGTCTTTCTCCAGCACTTTCAGCCGAGAAATCATTCGTGGACTCTTCAGATTCTCGTACAGTCTCCATAATGAAGAGAATTACATCACGCTCCCAAAAATACGACGTGTGAGCTTTAAGTGCAGAAAAGTATTCGCGAAACTTTCGTGTTGGTGAACGCTCCAAGCAGTAGTCGATGCGATGCGTCGCAGATTCTGCTGTATCCCACTGTGGAATCCGGTTGTCGTAGCATTCTTGACAGAAATTGCCACTTAATGAAAGGGCCGAATCAGCTCTTGTTGACTCTGATGCCCCAAAATTGTTCAAGTTTAATTCATCTTCAGCATTTTCGGAGCACAGTGGTGAATCTTTACCTTTTGTTTTACTTTTGTTGGCATCATCACTTGTAACGAATAGAGGAGGAGGAAACGTCTCGTCAAATGTATCATCGGAGGAGAGTTTGGTGTCTTCACCTTGAGAAGGAGATGCATGTTGGAGGGAAGCAATCTCAGTCTTCAGAGCTACCCACTTGTCTAAATCTTGCCCTTCAAGTGCAGATTCCTTTTGTTTCTCAAGGGTTGCTATTCTGAATTTTTGTTTGTGCGTAAATGTAGTGAGTTTAGGGGCACTACTTTGATGTGCGCACGGAGCAAGGCATGGCTCCATTCGATAAGCAATGGGGTCATTTGGGTGAAAGCAATTCCGAAACAAGCCCCTTGGCTGCAGTTTCATTTGGGCCAGCCTCGTGTTCAGCCACTCCGGGGACTCCTCCGCAGTATCCAGCATGTACGCTGCAGGTGACCCTAGGGCAACGAAATTGCGTGGTGTGAACGGAAGTTGTTGTTCCGGACTCAAGTCAAGCGAGGATAGCAAGTCGAATAATATCACGCTCCCAAGCGAATGCCCCACAACAGAAACACGATCAGGAGACCACTCTGGGTTATGACTTACAAAGGTGGATACTGTTGTTGCCATTCTTTCGACAACGGCATAAAGTATCACATTTCGCCAACGAGGTGTCAAATACATCAGCGCATCAAGCACAACTTCATTGCAAAATGCGCGGATCTTTGGGACACTTGGGAGGTTTGCACGACCAACTTCTCGCTTCTTTGCGGCACATTGTGCGTACCATTCAACCGGAATAAATTCGCATTTGCCTTGCTTGCGGGTGGCTGATAAGTCCCAACCTATCTCGCGGACGAAATCAGTGCACTCTAGGAACGACGGCCAGGCGACGTCGTCTCGACTGAATAAAGACTCTCCGATGCCGTGAACAATCAGAATCAAATGTGAACAAGGCTGCTCATCTACTTCATTGTCTTTCTCGATTTTGCCCTCCCACCCACGTTTGAACTCTGTTTTGAATAATTTGTCTTTGATGCCTAAGGTCCAACTTCCCCCCTCCTTTTCTTTTCGAGGATGAACAGATATTACGCCAGTTGATAGGTTGTAAGAGAAAGTTATTGTCATATTTGCTACTTTAATGTCTTGAGATGGAGTACTCTTCCCATAAACTGGATCTGACACTTTTGAGGCATACGCTTGGAATTCTTCTTCAATTAGTGCTTCATCCTCCTCAGAACCGACTGGTTTCCATACTTTTCCATCTTTCCAGCACCACAAACATTGACGAATTAAAACACTTGGACCATCCCAATAAAGAGGTTTCATGGTACGTTTCTCAGCTTGAGCTTCCCATCTCCTTCCGCGCACAAGAGTCGAATTACTTTGGGCTTCATCTAATCTCTTTTGGTCTACGGATCTAAAAGCGTTCCACTCATCAGAATCACTTTGCAAGGCAGATCGAAATAGCCACGTAGGCTTTCTCGAGAAATTCAGCTGTTTTGGCGATGGAGACAGAGAACTTTGTGTTGAGTGTCGGCTTCGCTGTGGTGACGAATTATTTGGCGCTGCCATTTTTGAAGTCTGACTGGAATTCTCTTGATCCTCTCGCTTCTTTTTCATGCGACTGAAGTATTCTTTCATAGACTCTGGCTCGTCTCCACAAAAGTCATCGATTCCAACTTGAGATTTATGATTGCTTGAACCGCCCAATCCATCGCGTCGGAACCATGACTTCCACCCTCCTGAATTTTTTTTCTCGTCATCTTCGTAGTCTGCATTATAACGTCTGCCGAGTCTAGGGTCGCTTTGAAATCCTACATCAGCGCTGTTGTTAGAATCAGAACTTTCGCGATCACTCGTACTTGCACGCCGATACTCATCCCAACTAAATGCCGAATCATATCCAAGTACTTTTACAAGAGGTTTCCCATCAGCGTCGAAGGACAACACTGTCCCAGATTGCCATTCGCCATCTGCATCTCGTACACGAACATGTGATCCAACCACAAAGTCGCGTGAGCAATTTACTTTTTTCCTCTTATCATCACTTCTCAAATCGTCCTCGCAACCAAGTGATGGGCGAGTGCTTCCTTCATCCGCTCGATGGTCCTCTAAGCTCATAGAATGCCGCTCGCTTTCCTGCGCCTTTTCGCGCTCCCTTGAAGCAAGCTTCGCACGAACCGCTAAAAATGCTGCTGTTGCTAACATATCGATCGGGCAAATTAAAGCGATCTATCCAATTAATGCTGTCAGATAATTGTATGAGCTAATAGCTGGATCTTCACATGCACTTACACTCTTCAGTGGAGCAAATTATAAAAGTGCTCTCAGCCGAGCAGCTATAGGCCTGGAGATAACGAGGCACTTCAAGGTCGATTCGAAATGGCAAACAGCCCCAACACTCTTGTGTTGTGTACCGCTAAGCTAATGATAGATCGAAATCATGTCGTTCTACTGTAGCTAGTCAATGCTAGAGGTGGCGTGGCGGCATCGCGCATCGCGGCATTTTATGCTCTGGGTCTCGTGTATGACGACACGAAGACAGAAAAACAGCAATTCAGCACAGTCGACTACAGGGGGTCATGTACTACAGTACAGTAGTATTCCTTGATGCCATCTTCAACTCGCTCCCTGCCTTCTTGGTGGCTCTTTTTGAACTAACTTAACTTCTTCTGAACGACTCGACGACTCGACGACTTGAGCACTTCACTGAAGTCGACTTCTTGAAAGCAAGCCTTAAAGTGCTTCTTCTGCGCAAAAGCTATCGAAACCTTTTCATTTTCTGCTAAAGAGACAACCTTTATCGTTCAAGTCTGCTCAAACGTTGGCTAGAATCTCTGAGTTATTAATCGAGTATGGCCAATTTTCAAAACGACGGCATTCCGGAGAACAACTTCCAATCTCGGGGTGGTGTAGGTGCTAGCGCAATCAACTTCCGGGTGGGCGACTGGAACTGCATAGGGTGTTCAGCTCACAATTTTGCCTCTCGGAAGTCTTGCTTCAAATGCGACCTCTATAAGGATGGCTGTCCGCCGGGCGGGTGCGTTCAAGCGTTCGGAATTCCTCTGTTTCTTCCTCTGTGTTCATGAGATATTCTTGCTTATGCTTGTGCAGGTATCCGCCTCCAGGTGGAGGTGGCAGCTACGGTGAAGGGTACCAAACAGGCTATGGCGGAGGCAAAGGGCAACACAACGTTCGGAGGGAAGGAGATTGGGATTGTGGTGCGTGCTCGGCCCACAACTTCGCTAGCCGCGGGGTGTGCTTCAAGTGTCACGCACAAAAGCCCGGAGGGTGCGTCCGTTCATTTCGTCCTTCAAATATGTTAGCCTCGAATGATTTCTTTATTCGCAAAAAAAACGTGCTCGATGTATCCTTCATACTAGACATACCTTTCTTCACACTCCTTGCGCCTGTTTGTTTTCGTCGGGCAGGGTTCAGGGTTATGAGCAGCAGGGGGGGTTCCAACAGGGAGGCTACGGTGGAGGCTACCCGCTTGGCGGCGGCTTCAAGAACCAACGGAACAATCACAGGCCTGGAGACTGGGGCTGCCCTGAATGCGCCGCGCATAATTTCGCGAGCAAGATGGCATGCTTTAAGTGCGGCATTCCGAAACCCGAAAACATGCCCGTTGACACTGGTTTTGCACCGCCACAGCAGAACGGCGGCTACCAGCAAGGTAGCGGCTACAGTGGTGGAGGTCGGAAGCAGCAAATTATGTGGCGAGAAGGAGATTGGGATTGCGGCGCATGTTCGGCCCACAATTTTGCGAGCCGCGGGGTGTGCTTCAAATGTCATGCGCCAAAGAATTTAACCGTGGAGGACCTCGGAGTCACTGATGCAAGTGGCGACGGTGACCTTGGAGTGGTACAGGATAGTTTCCCCCCGGTAAGTGGTGGCGCTGGTATGGAAGGTGAGCCGGCCCTTCCCAGTGGCCTCGGTGGTTTCGGAGGCTACAGTCCCAGTTAGAAAGAAATAGCATTACAGCCACCACGCAACACGTGGACATTGCATGTAAGAAAACCTGACGTGCTGCGATGTATGGTGAGCTCGGGTTAAAAGAGGAGAGACTTCGGTGGGACTACAGAGGAATTCGCACTCTTTCTGTTGTGTGCGGACCTGCATCTCCATCTGTATCTAATAAGGCTCGTAGAGACGTAAGCGAATGGCTGTGTACGTAGGGCACCTCCCGCCTTTTAACTACTAAAATAACACTTTGTAAAAAACACAGCCCTGTATATTTATATTACAGTAGAGCCCTAGAAGTTCATTAAGAATATAAGAAGTGCTAAGGCTGAGGTTTAAGCCATTGGAAGTGCAATAGTAATAGTTCTAGTCGCGGAAGAAAAAGCAATGGCCGCTGGCCACCGCCACTGCAAGGAGGAAGGTGCCGGTGCTGCTTCTAGAGCTGCTGCTGCTAGGTGTGTACTGCCGATAGCCGCTAGCAATTAACAGCCAAGTGCAGTAACGCTTTTGGACTACATGAGTTATCGAATAAGCCCGTATATTACTACCAGAGCGCTATTTGAGAAGTCCAAGATGCTCACACAGCACTTAACATACAGCACAGCCCATCTTTTACCGAATAGTGTTCACTTTTGAGCGCCTTCTACTTTTCTTCGCTTCGTCGTAGCAGCATCCTCGCCATCAATACGAGCACTTACCTCGTGGCATTGTAGGTTAGCGGCTTGTTTGTCTGCCTGAGCTGCAGCTGCGTCGGTTTCTAAGGTCGAGGGCGCGTCAGCCAAGGCAGGGATAATGGCTTCGTAGACTTTCACGCCCTTGAGGAATGTTGACACGGAAAGGGCTTCGTTGTGCTGTGCGAAAATAGGGGGGAAAACAAGGGAGGTGGTTAGAGAATCGGGAGGAGTAAGAATGTAACCAATAGACGACGAACTCACAAAAGAATGTACTACACTTATGCAAAGATAAGGAACGAAAGTATACACAAGAACTTGCTACGGATTTCGCTGACACTATTTAAAAATGCTCCACACCCCCACCGCCATTACCATACCTCGTGCAGCAAAATGGGGGTGTACGCCATTGGTGAAAAGCCAATCGCTTGCACTCCCATGGCACGCAGGAAACGGCTGTCGGTGCCGGCTGGAAAAATCTCACGCTCCACCCGAAAGTCTGTTGGTGTTGCTTTTTCCTCCTCCACGGCACTGCTTTCTGCGGATGCCTTCGCTGTTGCTGTCGCTGCCGTTGCTCCTGCTGATGGAGCAGGGTCTCCAAAAAGTTCACGGCCGATTTTCGTGGCCGTGTCTTCGAAGATGCCAAAGAAAGGGCTCGTGTGCCGGTTGGTATCGGTCAAGAAATGGGAGTGGAGCGGGGCAGTCCAGGGCGCAAAAGTCCAGCTCAGGCCTTCTGCACTGCACCACTTGTCGAGCATCGCCTTGAATTCAGCGGTCGCTAGAGTAGGGCAAATGCGCACGTCAAAACCCGCTTCGGCTTCAGTTGGGATCACGTTCAGCGCGTAAGTTTTCCCGCCGTCGCAGCTCACTCCAGTGTTGAGCATCGTCACGTTCAACGTCGTCACGTCGCCGAGTTTGCGGGCCTATTAATTGTGTGTTTTGATTTGGACACAAGTGTGCATGCGAGGCCTTTGCATGAGTGTAAAAGCACTGGGCAGGTTCCGCGCACGCATCGAAGTCTTGTAGTACTTGTGAACATGTACAAAGTCTTGACACATAAAATCAACGAAGGTTTTCAATCAATGAGTACACGAAAGCAGATCACCTTCCTTCTCGCGCGCACATGTGAAGGCAAGGAAGCAAACAATTGAACGAATGCACATAATAACCTGGGCGTGCTTGCAGCCACCGTCGCAGTCCCAGCCCAGGCTCTTTTCTTGCTCTCGCCGAAACGCCATTGCTTTGTTGACCACCCCCATCAATTTCTCAACTGCTGTATTCTGAATGAAACGGCTGCCGTGGCCCTACAGGCGTAAGAAAATAAGAACCGCATACAACAAAAATTGAGGAATGCCCAAATTGCAAAAGCGCAACGGATAGGTGCGCGCGAAAGATTTTAGAAAAAAAAAACACACACACACACAGTATACTTCAGGAGTCCATGAACTATTGCACTTCTGATGAAATCTAGTTGCTCGCGCCCATACCGTCGGGCCTTTGGCACGAATGAGAAGCCACCACGGCGTGCGCTCGCCATAAAAGAGGGTAAAAGCGCGCCGAGGATTGGCGAGCCCTTCGTCTAAAGCAAAGCCTATGGGCTGAAGGGTTTTCAACGTCTCGGGCGCCGCCAGCAGCTGCCCCATGCCATCAGCACCGCCGATCTCTTCGTCCGGCTTATTGCATGAAAATAGATCAACGAAAGAGCACATTAGCAATAAAACACTTCAACACCCCAAACACACCCAAAGAGATTATTGCAATCAAAGTCTCGTGCGAAAGCGAATCACGGATACAACCTCTCTGCCTGCATGCGTACCATGAAAGTCAAGTGAATATTCCGCCGAGGCTGCCAGCCGGTAGCGCGTAGCCGCTGCAAGGCTGCGAGGTATTGCACGCAGGCGCACTTCATGTCCTGCGTTCCGCGGCCGTATACGCAAGGCTCACTTCCTTGGGCATGTTCAGGCGGCACCAGGGCACCTTGGTAGCCTTGACGGACTTCAGCGCTGAATGGCGCACAGGACCAATGCTCTGCCATCACTGGTACGACATCGTAGTGTGAATTCAACACGATGGAAGGCAGCGAGGGCTCAGAGCCTGCCAAGTGACCAATCACTACTGGTTTGTTGGCTACGAATTCGGTCACCTGCATAATTGTACCAATAGCGTGTTACAGCTTTGTACTTTTTAACTTAGTACTAGTAATGGTGCATACCCAAACGACTATGTCAATACACCGTGGTGGCATTCCCATCAAATACAACGCAATCTAGTAATTAGGAACTAAAGCGGCTTACCTTGACTGTCATGCCATCAATCTCTTTGCATCGCGCAACTAGCCACTCTGCAGCCTTTTGGTAGGATCCATTATGAGGACCTTCGCCCGATATTGAGGGAATCTGAACGAATTCCTGGAATTGGGCTAAGCAAGCATCATCGTCCAAGAAATGAGTCATCTTCGTGAGAGATCAGTAGCGCTGATGCTTTATACCAAGGTAGTGTTTTTAGGAGCGCCGTGGCAGTACGTAAGCTTAGTAGATCAACGTAGTTTGATGTTTAGTACCGGCATCTCAAAAGTGCTCTCACTGATTTTTGTCCGTCCGTCAGTCCGTCACATCACAACGACAAAAAAACCTTGCGTGCTTGTTCTGACACGTTGTCACGTCACTGACATCAACCATGTTCTGACACGTTGTCACGTCACTGAAATCAACTACGTTGATCGTGGCGCGGCGGCGCGCGCGCCGCTGCAGTTGCAGAGGTGCTGCGTCCGATATCTGTACACACAGTAGTATAGTAGTATACAATTATGCGGTAGTCTATAGCTAGTAGCTAGCTAGACGACTCGTTTCAAGAAGTTTTAGTTCCAACCAAAAGTTAGTTCAAAAAAAAGTTTTGCGTTTTCTGGAAATTTCTTCACACTTCGTTACTTCGTAAGGTCTGTATCTTGTTTTCGTGAGGAATAAGTCAAGGGAATGCTACAGGTACTAAGCTTGCCCGCGATGCCTCGCAGGATTCTGATCAAAATGAGTGGCACTCGTTAGGATGCAACTGTTCTATCTTGATCTCTTGTGAATATTGTTCCGGTCAGTATCTGACGGTACTTGCGCAAGATCTCGAGAATCGTCGTACTGTAGCTTCGGTCTCTGCTGGGTGTGCATTTGCCGAGGTATTTCACGAGAACAATCCGCTAATAGGGCAATGCTCGGCTGTTCGAATGAGCAAAATCAATTAATGCGAATGCTATAATTTATATATCAAATCTTGAAGCCAGACATAGTGGGCTCAAGTGTATCAAGATCGATAGTCAACCGCGTGTTGCCGAGTCAATCATGTTTTCGGAGAAGCAAAGTCATAACTCGACTTTGCTTCCAGAATAAGTTACTTTCATTCCAATGAGTAAGCGCGACCAAAAAAATATGCTCGTTCAAGTAACTGCCTGGGTGAATCTCTTCAGCCGCGCTGAGACAGTTTTATAACGAATTAAACTACTGGAATGGCATATAGGATACCTTTGGATTTGCTTATGTATTCAAATACGATCAATAGACAACTCCTTAACATCTTTACATTGTCTAATTTATTTTTTCTAAATATGCGTATTTTGATGTTGAAAATGTCCTGCAACGGTGCAATCCCCATTCAGTGCCAACGATCTTGACCCCAGATGGGAAGAAGATTACGAACTCGGATATATTCTTTAGCACAATAAGGTAATTGTTTCATGAAATTACGGCAAAGAAATTCTCAAGAAGTCACCCTCTCCAAATAGAGAATTTGCGAACGTTAGCTTCGGTTGCAGCGAGTCAGCACTCTTGCACCATCATAATGTCCTACAATCCTACGAACACGCACTGAATAAGACTAGGCTCGGCCTGATGGCTATGAAATCCGCCAGTAGGGTTGGCGTGAGGTCTGACATTTGTGAAGGCGCTTAAAATCACAGACCTTTTGAAGATATTATAGGAATGATGGACTGATGCAGTTACTTAGTCGGGAAGCCTGAACCCTGATTCTAAGTGGTACATAAGAGTAAAAGATAAATTTCCATTATATGCAAGAGGACATTAATTCTGGGCAGACTTAATCTAAAGGATGCATGAGTATATGCAGATTTTGCTTTTTGTAATAATTTATTTGCAATAGAACGGTATAAACAAATCTTATCTTATTTCTGCCGAAGGAACAAGCAAAAATTACAAAAGCATTTAACGGGCTACATTGCGAATAATGACCTCTACTTTTTTGCTATTGGTTTCTGCTGGCGTTGGCGTTGGCATTGTACTATCTTCTCATGGAGCTGAGCCATGCTTTATTCACAATTTTCCCTATTGATTCCCTGTAGTATGTGATGCGAGCTATTCCTGTCTTCTCAACAAGGGCACACAAAGCAAAACCATCGATTGCGCAATAGGCTTTAGATATCCAGTCGTCAGGTCTTTCAGCGAGAGCACACCCCAGTGGAGCTTAAATCCATTTAGTGCTCTAAAAAGCCAGCACTAAATTCCACCACCAAGACGCGGCCGGCCCAGAAAGCCCCGGGGGCTTAAATTTAACGTTAAATTTAGCCAATTTAAGCCAACTAAATTGGCACTAAATTCCACCACCAAGACGCGGCCGAAACCCGGGGGCTTAAATTTAACGCTAAATTTAGCCAATTTAAGCCCACTAAATTGGCACTAAATTCCACTACCAAGACGCGGCCGGCCCAGGAAGCCCCGGGGGCTTAAATTTAACGTTAAATTTATCGTTGAATTTAACATTAAATTTAGCCAATTTAAGCCCACTAAATTGGCACTAAATTCCACCACCAAGACGCGGCCGAAACCCGGGGGCTTAAATTTAACGTTAAATTTAGCCAATTTAAGCCAACTAAATTGGCAGCACTAAATTCCACCACCAAGACGCGGCCGGCCCAGGAAGCCCCGGGGACTTAGTGCTAAATTTAGCGTTAAATATAACGTTAAATTTAGCCAATTTAAGCCCACTAAATTGGCACTAAATTCCACCATCAAGACGCGGCCGGCCCAGGAAGCCCCGGGGGCTTAAATTTAACGTTAAATTTAGCGTTGAATTTAACGTTAAATTTAGCCAATTTGAGCCCACTAAATTGGCACTAAATTCCACCACCAAGACGCGGCCGGCCCTGGAAGCCCCGGGGGCTTGAAAATAAACCAATTTGATTCTAATTTAAGGGCTAAAATTTTATGCTTATTGTGTACTAATTTAATGCTAATTTAGGGGCTTAAATTTAGTGCTACTTTAGGGGCTTAAATTTAGTGCTTATTCAGTGCTAATTTAGGGGCTTAAATTTAGTGCTAAATTTAACGTTAAATTTAGCGTTTAATTTAAGCCCCCCCCCCTCCTCCAAGGAGTTCACACAAGTAAAAACTCTTCTCGGCTAAATTTCGTGCTAATTTAGTGCCTATTTCGAGGCCTAAATTTAGTGCTGATTTAATGCCCATTTAGGGTCTTGAATTTAGCGCTACTTTAGTGCTAATTTAGTGCTACTTTAGGGGCTTAAATTTAGTGCTAATTTAGTGCAAATTTAGGGGCTTAAATTTAGTGCTAATTTAGGCTCGATTAAATTAATTTAACGGCAAATAGCGCTAAATGGATTTAAGCTCGCCAGGGGTGTGTTATGCTTTCAGCGCCTTGGAGGAGGTATAAGGAAACCCTTCCAAAAGATGTGGTCGGTAAAATTTGGACGAGTATTTTACTAAAAATCTACCTTCGGCTGGTAAATTAGTTTCGGGAATATAAGCGTAATTTAATTTATAAAAGTTGCGAAACGCTATGAAGTAAGCAAACTACAGGGAGCTGCGTGCTGGTTATTCCCCGAAGGCAAACCTGGTCAGACTGTCCTCTTGCAAGATACGTGTATTAGATACGAAGATATCTTTGATTCTTACCACAGCTACGCAAACTAGCTGATAATAATCATCCCGAAGAAGTGCGCCTACAAAGGTCCATGCTCCATAATTCAATCCAAATTAGAATCTTGTAGCTTTCAAGATTGCGTACCAAAAACTAAATTGATAACAAGTTACATCTGCTGACATAATATCATGCCCATACTTTCAAAAATGTATCCCACGACCCTGTGCATAAGGCCGTGCCGGCCGAAGCTCCTGTCCCATGATTAACTCCGAGGCACGAGACGCGATTTTCATGTCCGGATGAGCCCGACAGACTCAAGATAGGAGCTTCTGGCTTCCCCAAAGAATCCCATACTTGGCAGGCGAAGTTGTCATAGCCAGCAAAGAAGAATCGTCCAGACTTTGAGAAGTCAACCGAAGTGATGCCACAAGTGATTTTATCATTTGCAAAGCTGGCAATTTCCCCATACGAGCGAAGATCAAAGATCCTGCAGGTAGAGTCATCGGACCCTGTTCCAAATGCATTACCTCCAGGAAATGAAGAAATTGAATTGATGTCTGATTCGTGACCAGTGAATGTATGCGTACAGGTGCCAGTTCGAATATCCCATGCCTTCGCAGTCGCGTCACATGAGCCAGAAACAAACATATTTTTGTCGGACGAACTTAGCGCGAGACTCATGGTGTCACTTTCATGACCTTTGAATGTTGAAATGTTAACACCGCTTTCCACATCCCAAAGCATACAAGTGGAATCTCCTGACGATGTAAGAATTTTTGATGGATCGATGAAGCGGCAACACGACAAGTAGCCATCATGGGCAGACAATTCACGTGTTGCCCGAGATGGGAGGGTTGGCGACTGGGAATCTAAAGTATAGATAGAGCACAAATTATCTAAGCCGCCACAGGCAACCATGCGCCCGTCGGTCTGCTCGAACGCACATGTCATTACCCAAGAAGAACGCAACGGAATGGCGCTTACTTTAGTCCCTGCTGGTGCGTCCCAGATGATAAGCTTCCCGTCTTGCGAAGCACTTACCTGTCGGGGAAATTGTTCGTTGATAGGAATACAAATAAAGTAGAAGTTTGAATCGGTAACTTACTACTCGCTCTGAATCTCCACTCCAGTGCATTGCGTACACTTTTCCAAAATGGCCCTTCATGGTGCGACGAAGGCGAATTCGACAATATTCTTTTGGGTTTAGACTTCCACTCGCCTGATAAGTGTCACCAAAGAGTTAGATGTAATAACTCAACGCAAATGGCAAAGAAGGTATATTGTACCGCAGCTTGTAGACACGGCGAATCGATATCGACGTTCTGAGCGCGACGGTTCTCGATAGCTTTTTTTAACGCCTCGATTTTTTCTTTTGCCTGATTGGAAGCAATTAATATGTGAGCAACTCCACATGGGAAGTTAGTGCCTATGTCGTGCGCACCGCTTTAATCTTGTCTGCTAAGCACTCCATGCTGCACTCTTTAAAATCTCGGCGTTGTTCAAATTTGTGACGAAGTTGTGGACCACATGTAAAAGTAATTTTCAACCAACAGAAGTAAACATTCACTTCTCTCAATAATTTCTTTCATTTTTATAACAGTACTCCTGATAAAACTACAACGCGTCTCTCAGCTGTAGTATATGTCACAAGCTATGTGGATTGACACTAAACGAGAAAAAGAATTCAATTTATATTGGTTTATTGGCCATTGTTGTATATTGAGCAGACTTTTCTTTCCAGACAGCGACAGTGACTACCAGTGGTGAAATTTTCGGCATATTTGTTTCTGTTTATAAGCTGAACTTCTTGTTGTCCCTCAATCTGACTGAGGATTACGTTAGATAGCCAACCATATTACAGTAGCTAGTATTACTCAACACCGCCTGATAATGCTATATTTCGACGTACGTTTCAATTTCATTTAATGACTTTAACATGTGCAGAGGATTCTAGCTAATTGCAAGCAAGGCAATCATAAAATGCACGACGTCGCGATATTGACTTTTACCGAAGTTATACCGAAGTAAAACGTTGGTATCTATCTCAGAAAAAGACTATGGTGGTAAAATATCGTCACAGGAGAATAATTCGAAAGCCGTGCATACATTTATGTGACATGAAAGGAAAATCGATGTGGGCATTTAGGTGCAAATAAGCGCATTACAGAACCAAACAAGTCAAAGCTATCGAGCACGCGGCGCTAGATTAGATTAGATAAGATTGGATTGGATTGTACTCCCCCGGCAAAAAAAGACAGGGGAAAAACAGCATATTTTCAGAGGCTTCAATTTACACATGTGGTGTGTACGCGCGCGCTCCAGAAGGCTCTATCTGGCGTCTTTCCTCCGAACAAGTCGAAGTGGTCTGAGAGCCCATTGTGTGTCACGTCTCAGGTACACAGGGCATTTCTTTGGGCTATTCTTGCTCCAGCGTGGCATCGGCTCGATTCAACATGCGGCGCAAACGATAATGATAGAACCTCTGAGTTTAAAGCGCGCGAGCATCTATAGCGAAATGAGATGGTTATAACAAGATTCCTTATGTTTCTGCCTCTTAGGCCTCTGATTCCGGCCCTCAGAGGCCTTTGTCAAAAAAAAAGGCCTGAATCAGATCCACTCCAATATTCCTCTGTAAGCAGCCAGGTGAAAAAAAAAAACTACGAGCCTGGCTTTCAGTTCGGCCCGAGAGACTATGCAGATGCCGACTTCACGGCACCCTGAATGCCAGTTCTTAAATCTAGTCTCCCCTTTGCGGGCGGAAACTCTTCTTTTGAGCTGCACTCTCAGAGCATGGAGGAGCGTGCCACTTTGGACCGCTACCATCACTTCCATGGCCACTCGGGCATGTGCGCCTGATTAGCTTCCTAGTTTTAGGTTTTAGGTTGCGCTGCTTTGCTTTTCTTCTCTACGTGTTAGCCTTCTAATTCCGGCCCTTCGGGACCTGTCTCAAAAACAAAATGAAATAGATCAACGTAGTTTGATGTTTTATGCTCACACGACCAAAAACGGGCATGTGCGCCCGATTAGCTCTTAGGTTTAGTTTGCGCTGCTTTGCCTTTCCTCTCTACCTGTTAGCCTTCTCAGTCGATGGGTACCTTCAGTGGTGTACTAAATTCGTACGAACAGCGCAAGGCACATACGGGGCATTAGCCCAATCCTTAATTTGTTCCTGGTGAACAACTCTACAACCCGATTCTTCGCTAAATCAGCTCACACAGAATTATTATCGTGCCCATGGAGACAGCGCGCCGCTTACTTGGCTTGTCTGTTTGTTAGTAGTTTTGCTCTCTCTCTCCAGTTTACTTACGCGATTATCCTTATATCATACTTAGAGAACCAGTATCTATCTTGAGCTAGTCAGACCTCTTTCTGCTTCTAATTCCGGCCCTTCGCGGCCTGTCTCAAAAACTGCCTACCAAGGAAAAATGTCCCTCTGTCTGTGACTCTGCCACATCACATTTTTATCTGGGTATCGTTACATACGTACTGTTACATATGTACGTTCTGTACTGCATGTTCGTACTGTACATGTTCGTACTGTACATGTTCTGTACGTACTGGGTACGTCGTCACGTTGTCACTGACATCAACTACGTCGATCGCGGCGCGGCGGACCCGCGCCGCTGCAGTAACTGCAGTACTCATCTACTGGATCGCCTAAGGAACTTTATGATATATCCCTCCTCTGTGGGTGGAACTCCTCTACTGGGGATAGCTCTCTTTCTCTCAGGGGGGGAGGTGAAAGACGGACCGCTTTGAACCGTCACCATTACGGTACTCTAAAACAGCTGTAGTAATCATCTACTGGATCGCCTATGAGGAACTTTATGATATACCCCTCCTCTGTAGGTGGAACTCCTCTACTGAGGATAGCTCTCTCTCTC
>Ga0307982_1001765_pt1 | contig 17587 bp, 21 predicted proteins | sample OrgLakmetagen989_FD_201847 | JGI IMG/M metagenome (GOLD analysis project Ga0307982, IMG submission 201847) | Saline water microbial communities from Organic Lake, Antarctica - #989 | ecosystem: Environmental > Aquatic > Non-marine Saline and Alkaline > Saline | place: Antarctica: Organic Lake... | reverse complement strand
CGACGCAAATGCATGCTTTTTATTGCTAAAGTTCTTATACATGTCGAGTATAAAATTAGGTGCATTTTGGATGGTTAGGCCCGAAATAAAAGTTGGTGCCGCACCAGATTTATGAGGACTACGGTAGTTTAGTTCAGCCACCGTGTGCCTACACCAACTGCAGCATACACGCCCTGTGCTCGTGAAGAGGCATGTTAGCAGTAATGCAAGGTGCGAAATCAATGGTGCCACTGCAAACTAGATGCTGCCTTGCAGAGCATGTCTGCTGGTGGCGTGCCAGTTGAGCACGATTCTGTTGTCCCGCAGTTTCTTCAGGCTCCGCTGTCGAGGAATGCCAACAAGACAGCGGTCTGAATGCCCAAAGTGAGGCAGACGAGGCTGCACATGTGGAAGTTGCCGGTACTCCCACTGCAAAGCTGGGATCCCGTTTTGAGGGTGCTTGCGAAGGTGGCAACTTGCCGGTAGTGCGCGAGCTGCTGGCGCTGGTCGGAGACCGCCGTGTGGATGTGCACGCGAAGGAGGAGCTGGCCTTTCGTAAAACTTGTCGGAGTGGTCACTTGGCTGTGGTACATGAGCTGCTGGCGCTGACCGCGGACCGCACCGTGAACGTGCACGCCGACGGAGAGGCGGCCTTCCGCCTGGCATGCTACAATGGCCACCTGGACGTGGTGCGAGAGCTGCTGGGCCTGAAGGGAGACCGCACCGTGGATGTGCACGCGAAGGATGGGGCGACGTTCCGCCAGACATGCCAGGAGGGCCATCTGCACGTGGTGCGTGAGCTGCTGGCGCTGACTGGCGACCGCCGTGTGGATGTGCACGCGAGGGAGGAGGCCGCCTTCCACTGGGCATGCTACAATGGCCACCTGGAAGTGGTGCGTGAGCTGCTGGCCCTAACTGGTGACCGTCGCGTGGACACCCATGTAATGAATGAGTGGGCATTCCATGAGGCGTGCGGCAATAACCAAGTGGCGGTGGTGCGTGAGCTGCTGTCCCTGACGGGGGACCGCACCGTGGATGTGCACGTGAAAGAGGAGGAGGCCTTCCACTGGGCATGCTGGAAGGGCCACCTGGGTGTGGTGCGTGAGCTGCTAGCTATGACAGGGGATCGCCTCATTTGCCCACTAGGTGACGCACTGCCCAGTGTTGGCCGTGCAATGCTGGCCAGCGGCCTGGGGGACCCCCACAGCCCCGCTGTGGCGGCAGCCTGGCGAGCCATCTCATCGCCGGGGGGCATGATGTGCAATGCGGAGGCTGGGCCGCGCACGCAGGAGGCCGCTGCTGCTGGGTATCGTGTGCACAGCTGGGGGCGGCGGGGGGGGCTGCTGCAGCTGCGCTTGCAGAACCTGCTCATCACTGCAAAGCTCAGCGCAACTGCATGATTTGTGCGTGCCTTGTTGTCCCCCAGGCGCTTTTCAGTGCCCATTCGTGTCGTCGGACACACGTGCTGGTGTCGGAGCTACGTGTAAGTGTTTGCACGACTTGTGTAATCTTGATCTTTGTGCTGGCGCTGTGTTCCCGCCTGTGGGCCTTGGAATCGGAAATGAATTCAGAGCAGCTGCCTTGACCCCTCTTGGCTCTGCCCAGTGCGCAGACTGGGGGCTGGTTCGCAGACCAGTGCAGAGCCAAGTGGCTATGGGCAACGCAAACACACCGTAAGCGACAGCCGGGCCGCAAGCATCCACGCCACGAAGCGTGTTCTGATACCCTGCTTCCCGTTGCAAGCTTCAGCTTGGCCGGACGCACAGGTCTCCGCACCCACGAAGGTGCGTTCCGAGACTCAGCTGCCCCGCACCTCACTGTGGCGCTTCACGCACTGCTGGGGTGTCTCGCAGGCTGCAAGCTTTCCCTTCCTTCACTATCCTACGTGTCTCGCTGGGGCGGGTGGGTGGGCGAGAATGAAATCGACACGGAGCTTGAACAGAAGTGTCAGGCCTGCCTGACTCGTATGCGTACTACTGCCCCGCCCCCCATTGTACCCCCCCTTCCTTCTACCCGCCTGGCCCCTCGCATGGGCCCCTCGCCGTCCCCAGGCCTGTGTTCGAAGCCCCGGGCGGCATCAACACAATGGTGTCCGTCATAGGCCTGCGGCCCAATCCGCACACCAGGTGGTTCGTGCTGCTGCTTGACCAAACAGGGATGCCATGCACTATGAAGTAGTCTTGCAGAGGTCATCGCCGGGGGGGCTTGATGACGAATGCAGGTGCTGTGCCGCGTATGCAAGCGACAGGATGCCGCCAGCAAGTGCAGCTAAATGTAGGTGTCCATGTGCTTGGCATTTGGGCGTGTCTGTTGGCAGGCTTGCTGCCTGAGCGCAGGCTTTGGGAAGGCAGCCGCCAGCAGCGGCCCAGACCCCCGTGCAACACGCTGTGCACTGATGCAGGCGCCTCACTGCAGCCAACGCACACCAATGCCATGCTCGCCATGCTGGCAGGGCCTGTGCAAATTTACATCTGATCTGCATCTTGCGTGTGTGCTTCCTGCTCACCCAACTCCTCTCGTGCTGCACTCAGCTGCACAGAGTTGAGGTGCAAGGCACTGGCAATCTGCGCCAGCTCAGGACGGAATGGACGAGAGCAGTGAAGGTGGGTAGTATCTTCTGTTTGATATCATCTGTCTGCTTCTGCACAGAGCGGCTGATGCTGCTTGGTGCGGCGTGCAGCAGTCACAAACGTGCCGATTTCCGCAGACAAAGCTACTGCTTGCGCTGCGGTCGTTAGCTGCCAGCTGCCGTCCCCAGATACCGGCACACCTGCTGCTTCTATTATGTGTGCTGAGGTGGTGAATGCGGCAGCTGCTGACCTGCAGTGTGCTTTTGTGTGTGCTTGTGAGGATGGCAGTCTAACGCTATTGCGTGAGCTGCTGGCCCTGGGTGGCGGTCGTCGGCTGGATGTGGGAAGAGACACCGAGTATGCCTTTCGAATGGCATGACGTAATGGCCACCTGGGTGTCGTGCGCGAACTGCTAGCTCTGACTGGGGATCGTGCGGTGCACCCAAATGCCACAGAGGATGCTGCCTTCGTGGGGGCATGCGAGAATGGCCATCTACCTGTGGTGCGTGAGCTGCTCGGCCTGACGGGGGAACGCCGTGTGGATGTGCACACAGGCAATGAGGCAGCCTTTGAAGCGGCCTGCCAGAAATGTCACGTGGCCGTGCTGCGCGAGCTGCTGGCGCTGACGGGGGACCGCACCGTTAATGTGCACGCGAGGCAGGAGGCTGCCTTCCGCGGTGCTTGTCGCTGGGGCCACTTGGGCGTGGTACGTGAGCTGCTGAGCCTGACTGGGAGTCATAAAGTGGCTGCACACACCAAGGGTGAGGACGCTTTCCGGTGGGCTTGTCGCAATGGTCACGTGCCCGTGCTGCGCGAGCTGCTAGCGTTGACCGGGAACCGATCTGAAGATGTGCAAACGGAGGACAAGCGGGGCTTCCAATTGGATGTGGGATGGGAGCAGCTCGCTGTGAGTGAGGACAACCCTATGGATGCGCCCGCGAACGTCAAGTACGCCTTCCTTTGGGCGTGCAGGAATGGTCACCTGCCGGTGGTGCGTGAGCTGCTGTCCCTGACGGGGAAACGTCGTGTTGACGTGCATGCAAAAAACCAAGAGGCCCTTCGCGAGGCATTTCAAGCAGGCCGCGGGTGTGTGATGTGTGAGCTGCTGGGCCTGACCGGTGATCGTGCCGCCCGCATTTTGAAGTACAACCCGTGGGACACACTTCCCGCCGCCGGCAATCAAGTGCTGGCCAGCGGCCTGGGGGACCCCCACAGCTCCGCCGTGGCAGCAGCCTGGCGAGCCATCTCATCGCCGGGAGGCATGATGTGCAATGCGGAGGCTGGGCCGTGCACGCAGGAGGCCGCTGCTGCTGGGTACCGTGTGTACAGCTGGGGGCGGCGGGGGGGGCTGCTGCTGCGCCGGCGGCGGAGGTAGAGATGCAGCAGCACAGTGAGCCTCAAGCTGCCTGCAAGCTAGTGCCTTCGCGGCGCAGTTGCGGGGGGGGGGGGCGCAGGCAGGTGGCCTGCCTGCACTTCTCATGAGGCAGGGCCAAGTAAATACGCAGCCAGTCACGACGTCAATGGCTGCTGCAGAACCAAGGACACACGTGGGTGCCGTGGTACATGACGGGACTGGTGCTCTCCGGAGCGCACGTGCGCCCAGTCGTGTGTGTGCCATGGCTTCCCACTCAATGGGCGTCTGCCCAACGCGTGCTGTCGCTGCACGTGCGCCTGGCATCTGCACCCATATCTTGCTGAGTCTATCCTGTTGCCGGGTACCGTTTGTACAAATGGGGTGTGCGGGGGGGGCTGCTGCTGCGCCGGCGTCGCCCCCGAGCTGCAAGTGCGTCCTTAGGCCACACGGCCTCTGGAATGGAACAGCGCTTTGTCACATGTGTGGTGCAGAGTGGCATCGTGTTGCACCCTCCCTCTTGGTCCTTGTCCGTTGGCGGCTTATGTGCACACAGACCCTTCTCTGAGCTGAAACTGGCGCTGCTCGCTTTGGGCCTGCTCGCTGGGCGGGGGACTCGTAGTGGCAGGTGTGGCCAGTACGTCAGACGCATGTATTGGCTTGATGGGAACAATCCCTTTGCGTGGCTGCACGTAGCGAGAGAGCAGGGCTGGCTGGCGTGGGCGCCCTCATGTGATCCATGTGCATCATGGGCGACTTGAATAGGATTTGTTGGTACAAGGCTGCGCCAAATGGAATTACACACACCACTCGCGTAGTTTCTTGCGCAAAGGGCCAAGTGGAGTTTGATCCACCACCCCCTTCCCCCTCCAGCCTTCGCCCGCTTGCTGTCATTGGTCAACGCTGGATACCTGCACCCGCCCGGTGCGCCACCATGCACCCCCGCACCCCCCACCGATGACCCTGATATGCTGCTGCCGCCACCTCACGCAGCTGCGGCTGCACATGCGGGTGCCGCAGCACACCCCCCTCGCCCCCCATGGCACCCCACTGCGCACGCGACACACCGCTGGCCAGCGCTGCCTGCACTGCGCGCAGCTGGATGTTGTCCAGGGCACAGGTGGGCTTGGAGGAGGGGCAGCGGTCCCCAGTCAAGCCCAGCAGCTCATGCAGCACCCTATGGCAGCCATGGCGGCACGCAAATTCGTCCGACCTTTCCCCTGCGCGTGGCAAGCATCCACTTGAAATTTGCTGAGGTCAAAGGGGGTATGCAGAAAATCGACACTATAGCTGCGGTACACCACGCACATTAACTAGGCCTGACTCACAACTACATGGTTTCTGTAGACCGAGGATTGCAAGCTTGAAGATCCCCCCTCGAGTCGGCGCCGAGCTGAGCTCCCCTGGGCTGGGCACACGTGCGGATACACGCGCAAGCATGCAGACGTGCTGCCCAGGTGAGGATCGAATCTTTGGTCCGAGTGAGTAAACTGCCCTCTCCGGCTATTCTTGCTACAGCACAAGTGTGCACCCGGGCAATCAGCAGAGGCCTCAAGGCCAGTGCTGCAGGTGCAGCGGTTGCTTCGCTGGGCTGGCTGGCTGGAGTGTGAGTGAAGCACTTATGGTCGAGCATGCGCATTGCAACGGCTCGGGCCCGGGACAATCCAAAGCAGGAACCACTCGCGTACGAGGCCATGTTCTGACAGCACATATATTCTGGCGATTCGTTCTGCTTAGGTACGCACCACTGCCTCCTCTGTTCAACCCCCCCACTTCCCCCCGCCAGCAGCCTTTGTGGGGCTGGCCTGACAAGAATCTCACCTCAACATGCCCTTAGCCATCATTTTATGCCGCCTACCGAACAGCTGAAAGGGGAGCTTTGCTTTTCACATGGAACGGAAAGCGGCCGACTTTTGCCAATCGCGATACCGTACAAGCAGGGCACTCAGCCGAGCTGCACTGCACCATACAGGCCCTGTCTCCGTGAACAGCCATGTCAGCAGCGTTGCAAGGTGCGAACATGAATGGTGCCAATGCGAAATATATAGTGCTGTGTGCAGTGGATGTGGTCGTATGTGCGAAATGTCCCCGGTTGTGAACCATTCCGTTTTCACGCAGTTTCTTCAGCCAGCTGCGCTGCTGAGGATTGTCACGAAGGCAGCAAGCTGATGACGCCAAGTGGCAGGGATGATGCTGTGGGCATGGATGTGGCAGGCATACCCACTGCAGAGCTTCAGGGTCATTTTGTGGCTGCTTGTGAGGAGGGCAGCTTGCCGTTGGTGCGGGAGTTGCTTACCTTGAGCGGTGAGCGGTTCGTGGATGTGCACGCTGTGGATGAGGCTGCATTTCGTGGTGCCTGCAAAAACGGTCACTTAGCTGTGGTGCGTGAGCTGCTGGCGCTGACTGGTGGTTGCTGCGTGGATGTTCACTCAATGGTCCAGGAGGCCTGCTGTGGGGCAGGCCGCTGGCTTGGCGTGGTGCTTGAGCTGCTGAGTCCGACAGCAGATCGGCTGGTAGATGTGCACGCAAAGGATGAATTTGCCTTCCGCTGGGCATGCAGGGAGGGCCACTTGGATGTGGTGCGTGAGCTGCTCAGCCTGACGGGGGACCGCCGTGTGGATGTGCACGCTGGCGAAGAATGGGCCTTCCGCTGGGCATGCTGGGCGGGTCACATGGATGTGGTGCGTGAGCTGCTCAGCCTGACGGGGGACCGCCGTGTGGATGTGCACGCTTGTGATGAATGGGCCTTTGGCTGGGCATGTCAGGAGGGTCACATGGATGTGGTGCGTGAGCTGCTCAGCCTGACGGGGGACCGCCGTGTGGATGTGCACGCTGGTGGTGAGTATGCCTTCCGCTGGGCATGCAGGGAGGGTCACTTGGATGTGGTGCGTGAGCTGTTGGCGCTGAGTGGGGACCGCCGTGTGGACGTGCACGCTGGTGGCGCGTATGCCTTCCAATGGGCATGTGAAAACGGTCACTTGGATGTGGTGCGTGATCTTCGGGGCCTAACAGGAGATCGAACGGTAGTTGTGTATGCAATGGACTAGCTGGCTGGTAGGTGTAAGCCTCGCATTTTACTCTGGGGGCCAGCTTGTGGTCTGGCGAGAATACAAGCTGCACATACATTTGCACATATGCGCAGCTGTGTCCCGCAAACTTGGACAAATGAAAGTTATTCACCATGCAGGGGCTGCTGGTCTTGTATGTGCTGGCACTGTACTTTGATGAGGTGATAAGCACATTTCCTTGCGTGTGTTTTGAGCAGCTGTGATCGTTTTCTCCACCGCACCATACAGGCCCTGTCTCCGTGAACAGCCATGTCAGCAGCGTTGCAAGGTGCGAACATGAATGGTGCCAATGCGAAATATATAGTGCTGTGTGCAGTGGATGTGGTCGTATGTGCGAAATGTCCCCGGTTGTGAACCATTCCGTTTTCACGCAGTTTCTTCAGCCAGCTGCGCTGCTGAGGATTGTCACGAAGGCAGCAAGCTGATGACGCCAAGTGGCAGGGATGATGCTGTGGGCATGGATGTGGCAGGCATACCCACTGCAGAGCTTCAGGGTCATTTTGTGGCTGCTTGTGAGGAGGGCAGCTTGCCGTTGGTGCGGGAGTTGCTTACCTTGAGCGGTGAGCGGTTCGTGGATGTGCACGCCGGTGTTGAGTTCGCCTTAGATTGGGCATGTTGGCGAGGCCACGTGAACATGGTGCGTGAGCTGCTGGCCCTGAGTGGGGACCGCCGTGTGGATGTGCAGGCTGGGAATGAGTGCGGTGTTGGATGGGCTTGCGAGGGGGGCCACTTGGATGTGGTGCGTGAGCTACTAGCTCTGACAGGGGACCGCCTCATTTGCCCGCTGGGTGATGCGCTGCCCAGTGTTGGCTGTGCAATGCTGGCCAGTGGCCTGGGGGACCCCCACAGCCCCGCCGCGGCAGCAACCTGGCGTGCCATCTCATCGCCGGGCATGATGTGCACTGCGAAGGCTGACCCCAAGGCACGGGAAGCGGCTGCTGTAGGGTACCGTGTGTATAAGTGGGGTGAGCGGTCAGACATGGTGCTGTGCCGGCAATGCAGGGAGGCGCACCTGCCCTGCTACGTTCGCGGGTGGCTTGGCTGCTGGTGCCTCCATGTGAGCTCCCCTGTGGAGCAGGGCTTCCACGCATGGGTCGAATTGTCAAGCACTGCATTGTGTGTGCTCGGCCCGAATGGTCAGGGTGGCAACAGGCCCACTCTGGTGCAAATGGTGGGATCATCGGCGGCAGGCAGGTGAGTTGCTTGCAGCCTGAGTGCCGTGGTGTAACCAAGCAGCTGAGGGTTGGGCCTTTCTCCTTGCGGATACAGATGGCCTACGTCAGCTGCAGTGACCCCCTTGTGGCGTGACGCGCCGCAGCCCCCAAAGGGCACTCTTTCCAGATTTCATTCGGTGCTCATGCACAGTTCTTTTTCAGAACTCAATACATTCCCACCTTGATGTTCTCACACTTGAGCCCGCTGTCCGCCCCACGGCGTGCATCTCCGGTCAGCGCCGGCTCCTGGCAGCCGCCCGGTGCGCCACCATGCACCCCCACGCCCCCCACCGATGACCCTGATATGCTGCCGCCACCACCTCACGCAGCTGCGGCTGCACATGCGGGTGCCGCAGCACACCCCCCTCGCCCCCCATGGCACGGTGCACCCCACTGCGCATGCGACACACCGCTGGCCAGCGCTGCCTGCACTGCGCGCAGCTGGATGTTGTCCAGGGCACAGGTGGGCTTGGAGGAGGGGCAGCGGTCCCCAGTCAAGCCCAGCAGCTCACGCACCACATCCAGGCGGCCATGGCGGCATGCCATGCGGAAGGCCCACTCCTCCATCGCGTGCACATCCACGCGGCGGTCTCCACTCAGCGCCAGTAGCTCACGCATCACTTTTACCTGGCCATAAAAGCATGTCACGCGGAAGGCGCACTCCTCCCCCTCGTATACATCCACGCAGCGGTCACCACTTAGTGCCAGCAGCTCACGCACCACAGCCACATGGCCCTTGTAGCATTCCATGAGGAAGGCGTACTCCTCTTCCGCATGCACATCCACGCGGCGGTCCCCGGTCAGAGCCAGCAGCTCACGCACTACAGCCAGGCGACCGTTGTAGCATGCCATGCGGAAGGCGTACTCCTCCTCCGCGTGCACATCCACACGGCGGTCCCCAGTCAGCGCCAGCAGATGCCGCACCACATCCAAGTGACCCCCTCGGCACGCCGTCTCAAAGCCCCCCTGCTCAGCACGGCTTACATCGCCAGCCGCCCACCCCCCCACACCCAGCAGCACACGCACCATATCCGCATCGCCTTCCCTGCACGCTGCCTCAAACGCGTCCCCTGCAGGCGGCAGCGCCCTCACCAGGGGGTGCCACCCCACACTGCCCAGCGCCTGCAAGCGCTGAGCGGACGAGCCAGTGGAGGATGCCTCACGCCACAGCGCACGCACAGTCAAGCGAATATCAGGCATGTGCCCTGCATCCTCAGCTTGCTGCAGAGCAGTCGCCAGCGCACCATCTGTGCCCTCAGAAAAGATGCTGCAGCCAGCGATCGCCAGCAGATTCTCCACCATGCTGCGTGCCGGCGACATTTCAGCGCTGTGGATGCCAGCTGCCACCTCTGATGACACATTGTCACAGCCAGCAAATATGATAACGCACAATGCACACCTGGATCCAAGGCTGGTCCACAAGCAGGACGAAGTCTTGAGCGCAAGAAATCTCGCTAGGGAAAGATCGGCATGCATACATTTCAGTACACAAGGCACCCACCTAGCCCTGTATTATTGCCTTCAGGCTCCATTATGTAAAATATGCAATGGTGCTTGACTGGCACTAGTCAGAAGAATGTAACAGCACACTGAAAACCACTTGGCTTCGCCTGGCGCAGTCAGCAGCAGTCCTGCGCTCCGGCGCCGCTCCTGTGTCTCGTGCGCGTGGAAGCAGAGCTACACTGCAAGCAGACGATGGCACAGCTCATATCGTGTACACATCCACACTATTTTATGTAGTGGCATCTACATGGTGACATGAGCACGACTCCCAGACATGCGATGCCTGGACTCCCTCACAGGGGGGGCAATGCGCAGACTATCAAAAGCCAGCACAGTCATTCCTGCACAGCCCATCACAGAAGCATGAAGATATACCAGCTGCCCCAGCTGTGGCATGCATCGGTGCTTGCCTCCAGCAGTCGCCCGCCTGTGGCCGGGGACCTTACCCCCTCCGACAGCCAAGTCTCCCCCCCCTCCCGCAGATCTGGATGCACACAGCTGTTCGGTGCACAATATCTCCCCCCTCGCCCCCCCCACTGCAGACACCGGTACGCCTCCGCCGCCACCTCACGCAGCTGCGGCTGCACATGCAGCAGGCCGCTGTGGCCGGACGAGGGTGGGGCGGGGCAGCACAGCGACGCATGGCTGCTGTCTCAAGCCGCCTTCTGCTGCCGTGTTGCCGCCCTGTGCCGCACCATCCTCCCCCGCCCATGCCGAAGGGCACTGCCCCCCCACCGAGCCGCCCTCCACAGCGGCGCCATAGCATGCCACCGGACCAGCACATATGAAGGGCAGGCGGTGGGGCCAGTGATGCCCAGCAGCAGCTGCAGCATGCGGCGCCGGTGGGGTGGCACCTGCTTCAAGTCTGGCACCGGCCGTGCTGATGTGCGCATCGTACGCAGGGCCCACTTGTCCGGTGTGTGCCATGCGCTGAGGCATCGCTCCACCAAGCCGTGGCTGCCCCAGGGCAGAATGGCCAGCGGGAAGAACAGCAGCAACAGCCCCAGCACCGCATGCAGTGCTGCATCATCGCCCCACATGCACACAGTGCGCAGCAGCCAATTATGCCGCCCAGTAATCACTGAAAGGGGGGTCCCCGCGGCACACTTGGGGCGCAACACCCAGCGCCGGTGGCTCATCACGTCACCTAGCTTGGCATCTCCAAACACACCTGCTGTCACCATGGCTGCAACAGCTCGTCTGTGGGGTGCAAGGTCGCCCCCCGAATGCTGCGGCGTCAGCTTCAAGCCTCCCGACCCGAGACCTAGGCACGCCATGAAAGCAGCCAAACTGCCGTGCAGCACTGGCAGCGAGGTGTCACGGGCGGTATTCCGCCGAAAACGCACGAAAGCGTGTTCCATGCTGAGTCGGATGGCGTTTTTTCCCCTGCCTGTACTCAGCAGCGCAGAGCAGCTCTGGCCCAGGCGGCGACACGTCGCTACCTGGAATAGCAGTGCCTGGTGGCGGTGTGGGTGCACCCCCAGACACGCATCACACAGCGCCTTACCGCAGGCAGACAGCAGCATCCCACTGTGTTTCGTCAACTTGCCTTTCCACTCCAGCTGCAGCAGGTGCCCCCACACAGCCTGTGCCGTCACCTGCCAATGCGGGGAGATGGGCCCACGTGCGACTTGCGGAGGGACTAATGCCAGGGCAAGCATTGCATCCACCGCACGGGGGGACATTTTGTCTGAGACTAAATCCAAGCTTTGTAGTTTTCTGGTCAGGTCGGCATTCCCCCGGGTGCAGGGCGCCAGCTGCATGGGGGGGAGGCAGGCGGCTGCCAGGCGGGGGCGAGCGGAGACAGGGAAGTCCCCACGGCTCCACAGCGCACACAAGCATGCTGCGTGCCCATGCTGGGCCGCTGCCTCAGCTGCCTCTAGTAGGCCCTGCTGTCGGCGCCGGTCTGCACACATGTCAGGCGGCAAGTGCAGCAGCACCTGCGTCAGGACTGGCGCATTCCCTGCCCCCGCTGCCGTGGCCAGCAGAGCAAGAAGCGCCTGCTCATGCAGCCCACGCTGCATCAGCATGCACAATAGCTTGCCTACACCTGCATACGCTTGGACGTCGCCCCTGGGTGCAGCGCTGCGTGCAGCCGCACCGGCGCTCACCACGCCAAAGTCCGCACTGTCGACGGCGGCCAGTAGGCTGTCCAGGGCAGCTGCGTTATCGTGGGCCACCGCTGAGCATATGAGAGAAAACACAACCTGCATAATTGCATCGCCATCAACACCTGGTGCAGCAGAGGCCTTCCACAGCAATTTCAGCAAACCGAGGCGTGGTGCAGCAGATTCATCTTCGCCCGTCATGGCCCTCGCCATGGACGGCGCCCAGGCATCACCACGGGCACTCTGTGCGAGGGAGACCATACATAAAACGACGTCATTAGGCTCTGTTGCTGCTGCCAGCAGGTTGGCAGCTTCAGGCGTCATTGGTGTGTTGCTGGCTTCAGCTGCTCGAAGAAGCGCCTCAGCTCGTTTGAAAGTCTCGTCTGCGACGGTCTGCAGAGACAAAAGCTTCAATCTAGCATTACACAGTGGAGCATCTACTGAGCATACCTCCATCCTTGTGAAAACACTCTGTAGAGAGATGCGACTCTATAGCTCTGCAGGCAGATCGAGCCCGGGAAAGTTCTCGTAAGCTCAGATTGCCTGTGTTTGCCCACAGAGACTTTGCCGCAGATCTGGAGCATAAGCAGCAAAAGGGGCGCCACCTCATGAGCATAATTGCCACGCATAACTTGCCATCCACACCTCCAGTATGGGATTTACGAATGCACATGCGGAAAGGACGACCCATGGCCGGGCCCCCAATAAATGCTTTCAGGACTAGCGACCACAGAGAGGAGGAATACGTATACTGCGCGCGTTGTTGCACTCCATGATACCGTGTCCCAGCACGACAGCTCTTCAGCAAAGACACTTTCACCCCCCCAGGGGCGCGCGGCGGCGGCTCCTACCGGTAGCGCATTCAGGGCTCCGGGGCACCGGGCTCTGTGAGGTGGTTTGCCACAAATGCCCATCGTCTTGTCATGTTTAAGCGCCTATTATCTTGTAGGGGCGTCTCGCGACGCGCCCTGGCAGGGAAGCTGCAGGGGTACAACCTAGCCTGGCCATTTCTCGGTGCTGCTGCCACATGTGCTGCCCATGCATTCCTTCACTGGGTCACCGCCGCCGACCACCTGTTCCTGGGGGCGCAAGCCGAAGCGCAGCCCATCTTGAGACGAAATCGAATTTACACATCCACAACGATGCTTCGATAATGAAGGCCTGCGAGAACGGCCTCTCGAAGGTCGTGGGGACTTTTTTGCTTCAGCAGCAGCTCACAGAACACCATCTTGGCTTTCGCTTGGCGTGCAAACACAGACACCTGGACGTAGTCAAGTACTTGATGGACACAAGACGCAGCTCCGGGGTGCCATATTCGGAGCAGCGGGCCAAGCTGTCTGAGGAGGACTCTGCACAAGTGACGGCACTGCCGCCTGTGGTGACAGCGACTCGTCTGAGTGCTGGGGCTACTGACCACTGCAAGCGTACGGCGCCGGCGGCATGCCAGCTTGCAATAGCGTGGCCAGTCTTACCAGAAAGCCCAAGTGACCAGGGGCCATCCCATCAATGCACTGAATATCGCTACACAGGCCGGCACAGTCTTGGCGCTGACGTGGCGTACCATCCGCAAGTATGATAGTGCACTTGCTCATGCTTGTTGGGGACCCTCACTTCGTTGCATGCCGCGTTGCCGCCCTGTGCCGCACCATGCCCCCCCGCCCATGCCGCAGGGCACTGCCCCCCCACCGGGCCGCCCTCCACAGCGGTGCCAGTGCCGACCACTGTGCCAGCACAGACGGGGGGCAGGCGGCAGGCCCAGTGATGCCCAGCAGCAGCTGTAGCATGCGGCGCCGACGAGGGGGGGTCAAATCGCTGTCAGGGGGGGGTCTGTTCTCACGCGCCCACGGCCGTCCATCATGCGTGTCATTCCAGCCGTCCAAGTGCAGCACATGTGACAGCACGCCCCGTATGCCCCAAGCTAGAGCAGTCAAGGGCTGCCCCAGGAACACCACTCCCAGTGCCAAGTGCAGCCCCACCTCATCCCCCGCCCAGCACACGTGCCGCAGGACACTGCAACGGGCATCTGTCACTGCAGCCAAGCAGTTATTGTACCACTTGGCAGGGCATAACACTCGCCTTTGCTTTGTGAGCAGACCGCTGCAAGCAGTTGCTTGCTCCATTGCACCCACTGCTAGTCGGTGGCGGGGCAGGCTGCCCTGTGACATTTGGGGCCCCAGGGCGATGCTGAAGGCCCCTAGACCTGCAGCGCGCAGGGGCTGCTGGATAACACCCCGCCGTACATCGGGCCGCTGCATGAGCGGCTGCACCAGCTCGCAGTGCAGCATCAGTGCCAGCACCACGCACTTCTTGAGGGTGTAAGGGGCGCCTATGGGGCACCTGCACAGGCCCAAGCTGGCCACGTGCGCTTGTAGAGACCAGGCAATGCTGCAGGGGCCACTGGCGCTGCAAGCCATGCGTAGATTTGCAGCACAGCGCTCCTGCAGCAGGTGCTTGAAGCCTGGATCGGCGGCGGGCGCGGCGTGCTCCTGCAGGGAGCTCACCCAGATGCTGCTCAGGGCGGCGGCCTGCTGCTTGTCGCTGCCTGGGGGCTGCACCAGGGCACACCGCAGTGCACTCAACGCCCCCATGAAGGTGTCAAGAGTTGTTTCGGGTGGACTTGCTGCATGGCTGGCGCTGGCGCTGGGGGGGCTGGGGGGCGCTTGTTGTGCACCTGCGTCCGGTAGTGCTCCGGTGGGGGCAGGCGGCGAGCTGGCTGCGGAGACTGAGATGCCACTGGCAGCATCGATTGGAGTGTTATGCGGGAGGATGTTGGGGCTGGATGCATGGGATTGGCTCGTGGGCCAAGCGCCGCCTCCAGGGTTTTCGCTGCAACCCTGCATGGCAGCAGAAATGTTTTGTTGATGGGCTTGCTGCTTGGCAAGAGCACAGACTTTCGCGGACGAAGCTTGCAACCTAGGTGTATCTGAATAGACTCACAGAACTGGATTTGCCCTCGTGTGCAGCCATACTTGGCCAGCTGGCGTGTTGACCACTGCAGGAAATGTTTCTCGACAGGATCGCTTGCAAGTTATGAGTGCTGAAACTAGCTCAACAGCCGACTCACCAGAAATTCTCACACTGGTGGTAATTGCAGTGTATTATTTTCAATTGTCTTGGTATGATTTTGCTGACTGGTTGAGTTTGGTGCTAATCTAACCAACCAACGATCGTTTACCGTGGTGGTGGGCGACAAAATGACCAAAAAACGGCAGGGAGCAGAATGAGGCCATTTCCACCGGCAGTCCACTGAACAAAAACTAGACCAAAATTAAACAAGAGCAGCGGCGAGAGGATGCGCTTCCAAGCTTTGTTCTACAGTTGCATCCATAGCCAGTGCAGTGTCAGCCCCCCTTCCATTACCTCAAATTACGTCATGCATGCACAAGCCGCAAACAAGTCACAAGTGCGACCAGCGGCCAATCAAATTTAAACTAGCAGCGGACGTTTTGCATGAATCATTCTCAGCGCGTCGTATGTGGGCTAAATTTCAGTGTTTGCCTCAGCAGACCAGGTTGCTGCTTCTGCGCACCCCATTTTGAACTATAGTCTAACGGTATTCTTTCGGCCAAATGGGAGCCAGTTTCAGCATTGATCTGACAGCAGATGATGTCGCAGATCTGGAGGAGATTAGTGGCTGTACGTGTTTGCATGCTGTGCCAAATGCGTAAACTCGAAGGAAATTCTGTGCAGTTTCTCCGAAGGAGATTCGTCACCTGTACTTACGCTTCAGAAAACTTGACCGCGATCGCAAGGGCACAATCACAACAGACGATTTGAACATGATTCCAGAGCTCAGCACTAATCCGCTGGGCCCTAGAATTGTGCAGCTGTTTGATGAAGACAATGAGGGGTACATCAACTTCCGCACATTTCTCTCGCGCATGTCTGTGTTCAGCTCACATGCAACCCGCGAAGAGAAAATGGCTTTCTTATTCCGGGTGTGGGATGCTGATGGCGATGGGTACATTTCCGATACAGACATGAGCACCACGCTGCAAGCCATGACTGGCTCCAAGCTCTCAGGCAATGCGCTTGCAGAGCTGGTTGCCCACACGCTGCGCATTGCAGATGTGGACAGAGATGGAAAGCTCACCCAGCACGAGTTCGAAATGGCCATGGAGGGGAGCAGCATTGGACGTACACTGTGCATCCCCATGGTGGCAGCAGACGACCAGGGCGCAGCAGTCACCCAGCAAACACCCCTCTCCCCCAGTCCCCACAGCGGCTACGTGCCAGCCACCTCCGCAATGCCCAGTGCAAGCTCTGCGTCCAGCAAGCATGCATCAAGCAGCGCCTCCCTGCCGCTGGAACTGCCGTCACTCCCCGTGACTGCAGCTAACCCAGGCGTGCCGCAGGTCATGTCTGGCTCCAGGTGAACAATTCGCCAGGCGACAGCGCAGGCCGGCTTTCGACCTGATTGTTCTGTCACCAACAAGCCTTTGTGTGCCCTACTCCTGGTGTAGTCACCATCAAGCCTTTGTGTGCCCTACTCCTGGTGTAGCTTGCCTTGGTGTTGGGGACATCAGTTCTCAGGTAGCCGAGCTGAGCACCGTGGGCAGTGGGGGCTCCTCCACGCATGCCCTCATCTTTCAAACAGCCTTGGGCTCAGACAAATCTAAAGGATCATTACGTTGCTGGAATTTAATTTTTCCATTTGGACTGTGTCTTTTTTGTCCTGGCGTGTTTTCGGTGCGTTTCCCTGCCGTTTTGCAAGGCATGTTGGGCAAGGCATGTCTTCTACTCCTTTGTTTTTCGGCCAATGCATACTTTGATGCTCCACCAATCAGTTTAGCTGAGCCTTGGGGACTTCAGTATAAATGCGTCTTTGACGTTTTTGTGCCGCATGGAAGGACTTCGCTGGGTATTAGGATGTCACGCAAATTTGTTGTGCAGTCCTTCATCAGGGACATCGAAGGAGCAGCTTTCGGCTACGCCGAAGCAACTGGCTACATCAACGTTGGTGATACACTGCTGGCAGTGAACGGTTGGGAAGTTGACGATGTAGTGCAGCGTAAGCAAGCCTTGAAGGTGCTGCAGGCAAAGCACTGGAGCCAGCCGCTTGTCCTGCGCTTCAAAGCAAAAAGCTGCAGCGCGTTGGACAACACACCCATGGACACAGCGGCTCAAATTGTACGCACAAAGCGGGCGTCTGGGCGTCTGGAGCTGATGGGCATCGCGCTAAATGCTTTCTCAAAAACAGTTCTGGACGTGTCCCCCACAGGCGCAGCTGCAGACAGCCTGGGGCAGCTGGTGCAATCTGACGACTCTGTGTTGGCGTTGAATGGAATGAGTTTGATGAATCTACCCGCAGCTTTGTATCGACGAGTGCTAGAAAGCCCAGCGGAACAGCGCTTGCTGCGTCGGCTTTCAGCCGGTGCACATCAGCAAGGGGCGCAAAGCAACGGCACAGGTGCACACCACATGCACGCCAGTGAGCACGCCGATGGAAGCCTCAAAGATGTGTGGCTGTTGCGCTCCCGAAGCGCCTTTGAGCCTGAGGCAGCTGTGCATCTGCAGGGCTTACAACAAGAGGAGCAGGCAGGAAGCAAGGGTACTCCCGTTGGCAAGGGTGCGGGGACCGTTGTGCTGCCGCAGGGCGCATTCCACGTGTCTGACCATGGTCATAATGACAGCAATGCTGCTAGTGAGCACGCCAGGGCTCTGGGCACTGTGCGCTGTGGTGGCAAGGGGTGCTCATTTGCGATTCCCCGGGGAATGATTCGCACTCTCACCGTAGAGAACCAGACGAAGCAGCACGAAAGCAGCACGCTGGCGAACACTGCTGACACCAACA
>Ga0307982_1001760_pt1 | contig 17614 bp, 11 predicted proteins | sample OrgLakmetagen989_FD_201847 | JGI IMG/M metagenome (GOLD analysis project Ga0307982, IMG submission 201847) | Saline water microbial communities from Organic Lake, Antarctica - #989 | ecosystem: Environmental > Aquatic > Non-marine Saline and Alkaline > Saline | place: Antarctica: Organic Lake... | reverse complement strand
CTCCTGCACCACCATTACTGCTACTACTGCTCTTGGCCTTGTTTTGGCCTTCCTTGGTTTCCTCCACTAAAGCCCCGGGTTCTTCGGCCCAGTTGGTGAGCCTCAAACGGCGTTGCTTCGCCAGCAACACAGCAGGGTCTTCTGCCGCTGCACTCGCTGCCGCTGCCGCTGCTGCCTTTACCGTCGCTTCTTCGACACGTAACTCTTCCGCGCGTGCCGCTGCGGCCGCGGCCTTTTCCGCGGCCGCGTTTGCTGCGGCCCGGGCATCTTTCTTTTTCTTGCCCTGCAAAGTTGCGACTTTGGACTCCGCAGCCGCGGCCTGCTTCGCGGCTTTGGCGGCTGTTGCTTGGGCCTGGTTGGCAGCGTTGCTAGCCGCCGTGGTGGTGTCTGGAGCTTCGGCCGCGGTAACAATCGCTTCTGCGTGCTGCGGCGGCAGCACCAGCGCACCTTCGGCCAAAGCCACGGCGCACATGGCCGCCTTGAGGTCAAACACCGAGGCACTTTCCTTGATGGTGACCTCGAGCTCTCGGCACGCGTGCGGTGGCCGTCGCTCCAGCTCGTCAACAGCGGTCGACTTACCGTTATTCCTACCTGTAGTGCTGCTAGGAAACGCAAAACTCGCTGTGGTCGGGTCGTTGCCTACGATCGCTTTGAACCGAAGCGTGACTTCGTCTCGCCCTGCGCGCATACCTTTCTCCAGCACCAGTTTCAGCCCATCTTTCACCTTGGCCTCGTCGAGCGACAAAGCTTCGTCCGCCAGCACTTCCCCAAACAAAGCTGACGTCATCATGCCAGCACCGTTGCTTCCACCGCCTAGAATATCATCCGTGGCGATTCGCAAGCGGGTAGAGGCCATGGCACTCCCACTGCCACTGCCAGGACTGTCTGGCCAGCCACTGAGAAGACCAAAGTGCTCCAGCAAGCGCTGTTTCAACTGACCCACGGTCGCTTCGCCTTCGGCTTCAACTACTACCACGCTGCCCATAGGCGCAGCATTCCTGCTTTCATCGTCGTCGTTCTCACCCGACGACTGAATCGTGAGGGGTGTTGCATCGATGATTGTGGTCACATGCAAAGTGCGCTTTCGTTTCCTTCGCAGAATTTCTACTTCTGCGAGGCATTGCGTAAAGAGGCCGCGCCCCTCGTAGTCTTCGATGAAGACCTTCAAGAAGAGATGGAGAAGATGATAGTATTGAATAATTGAATTGTACAGATACGACCAATACAAAGGCACGAAACATCACGAAGTCAGAGAATAAATGCTTTTAAAAAGAAGCAACACCGTAAATGGATCATAATGTGTCCACGCCAAAAACACTTTGTCAAGTATTTCACCTCAGCCCCGTCTAGACGCTCGGGTAAAGTTCGAGCCAGTATGTGCGGGCCAAAACTATGGCCCCTGTCCGTGGCAGCACCCGCGAACAGAGGAACTGCGCGACTTCCTTTTGCTTCTTCGAGCAACAACAGCCTCTCAACCGGTATTCCGGCCTAGACAAAATCCAAAATGAGGGCAAATGAAAAATAAAATGAATATTCCGTCGAAATACAATAAAAATGAAAAAACAAATGTGCTGAACCAATCTCGAAGTTTACTTGGAAGTCGAACCTGCACGGCGAGGGTAATCACCAACTCTTCCAAAGTGGTTGCTTTGCGCTTCATGTGGATAGGCACTTTTAATTCAATGGCCGACACCACTGGCGCGGGCTTCGCTTTCGACCCACTCATGCTGGCATTCGTGCGCTTGGCCACGACAATGCGGCCTGGTCGCTCCTTCGTCTTGTTCTTGTTTGTGGTCTCGAGTGCAGTCGTTGAGTGCACGCCCAGAGAAGAAGAAGATGCAGTCGAGGTTGCAGCAGCAGCAGCAGCAGCAGCAGAGGTGGCATTAGTTATAGTTCCAGCTAAGCTGCTGTTGCTTGAGTCGATTAGTTCAGCGTTGTCCAGCATGAGAGTAGTGACCAGCAAAGTGATGGGGAGTTCCTTGTCGACCACTGGCGTTACACCTTGCATCTGCTCGCCGTCCCACGCCAAGACTCGCGGCACTCCCTCGAACACGTCTCCAGCGGACACGGGTTTCGATGCTGTGGAGGATACCGCTGCGCCTCCGGGATTCGCTTGTGCTTCTTGTAGTTTGGCGTGAATTTCGTCGAGGATACACAAGCCGCGAGTGCCGTGGGCCTCCAGACGGTTCAACTTCATGCTCTGCAACAACGATTGCGGTTCCGATAGCGCTGATGAAGAGACAGGAGGCAACTGTTGCAAAGGCTCGGGTTGAGGTTGTGCTGCCTGCACAGTAGCGTTTCCCCAAGCATTCTTTTTGGGCACGTCTGACTTGGCCTTTTGAGCACTTTTCTTCTTCGCTGTTTGATGTGCTGTTGTTTCTTGTTGGAGGTTTCTCTCAGACCTCGATGATGTTGTTGGTGTTATAACCCCAAGTACTGCTGCCCACGGTCCAAGCTTCGTGGCGATCTGTGCTTTGACTTCCTCGACCGACTCCCGTGTGTCAAACTCTACAGTGAAAGGCTGCTGTAGCTCTACAGGAACCCCTGCTTTTGCCAGGGCTTGAGAGGCTGCCTGCGCAGCGCGATTGACTGAAGCTGTCTCTGGAGAATCGACCGAGACAGCAGCAAGAGCAGTAGCTTCATGGTCATTAGCAGAAGAAGAGGGCAAAGCGGCAATATCCGTAGACGCCATCGCGACATCTGGTACAGTTGATGCTGCTCCTTCTGATGGAGTGTCAATTCCTTGAGGCAAGAGGCCTGCATGGCAGGGGACTAGATGGTGGCAATCCTCGGGGGTTAAAGGCTTTACATGTGCAGGGCACACCACTTCAAGAACGACAGTGTGCTTCGATGCATCGTAAGTAGCGCGCTCCTGCTCCCAATCTTGGTTCCTTTGTTCCACCCACTTTTGCCACACCGCAGGTGGCTCTGGCGAAGTAGCACCAGCAGTCGCAGCAGCCGCAATTGCAGTTGTGGCAGTCGCAGAAGCAGCCTCGGTGGCTGCGCTAGCTGGAGGTTGTGCGAGAAGACCAAGGACTCGAGAGCGGTAAAGAAGCATGTAAGCGCACTGCCGCCCTTCAAAGGACTCGGCCAGTTGCGCTAACGGCATAGGAGTCACCTGAAAAAAAAAGAAGATATTCAGTATATTTGTTAATGTAGACTGCTCTGCGTACATTTACGAAAATGTACGTATATTCTTTAAACAAGGGCGTTACTCCTGCTACTTCTGCTGGAAGCCAATAGCGTAATTACCGACGAGTCGTCGAATCTAAACCAGCGACCCCACCGCTCTGCACCTAACGCTTCCATTTCCGCATGCGTAGTAATCTTGGCCACTGCAGCCAGCGCTTCGTCTTCTTCCGAATTACCTCCACCGCCCGTACCATTTTTACCATTGCTGCTGCCACCATTTCTATGTTTGCGCTTGGGTGCTACCCATCCTTCGGACCCTTCACCTTCGCCGAGATGACTGCTGAGCATCTCATGGATGCCAAAGCCACTAGCACCGCTGTTGAACGGGCTATTCACCGTGTGCGCAAGTTCTGGAATGAGAGCTGCTGTGGCTTCGGCTGCCATGACAGCGTCTTCGGCCAAGAGAAGGGCAATAGTATCGTTGCTCGCATCTGCATCATCGTTATTCACGCCATTATTCTCAGTGTTTTGCAAGATCGCTGTCTTCGAAGAATATTCATCATCAACATCGATCACATCGTCTCGTTCGATAAGGCTAACGATACCAGCCTTCACGTCAACCAAGAAGTCGTCCTGATGTTTTTGGGCAAACCCCGATAGCTTCCCATGCTTTTTGAGGTGAAGATTACGCCACGAGACGCCCGTAGCCTCTGCAATCCACGCTCCTAATTCGTCCAAAGACGCGCTTTTGCAGCCTTGTGGTAAGTCGTCACGTGTGCCCCGCATCGCCAGCAGTCTTCGCAACAATTTCACTGGCTCCAGAGCTGCCGCTAACTCCTTCTTCTCCTCCTCTGGAGATACGTGGCTACCACTGCTATTGCTGGTGCCTTTCCTGCTACTGCTCGCACTAGTGCTTCTAGGGTTATTCCCTTCCCCACCCGTAAGAGAGGATGCTCCCGATGCCCAGTCAAGGCCGGAGTACTCGCTGTCCTCCAAAAGATCTTCTTCCTTTTCGTAGGCAGCAGGCGAATTCTGGCTGGCAACTGCATCAGCATCCCACACTCCTTCGCCCAATTGATCACGCACCTGAGACGGTTTCGGGTATAAAAAGTATGGACGAACGAAGAGCACGAGAGAATGGAAAGTTAGCATTGATTGAAGTTAAGAAATACGATAGCTCACGCTGACTTCTCTATCTTTTTTCGCATATGTGAAGTACTTCGTACGGGAAATACCAAGTGACATCCAATGAGAGAGCGAACAGAAGCTCGTATGATGTATACCAAGGAGATGTAGTGCCCGCCGTGGCCAGTACCGCTGTGAAGCACAACGCCAACTAGGTCGTACAACAGAGGGTCTACTGATGAGAGAGCGTTGCCATCGGATGTCTCGTTGCTGATTATACTACTTGCTGCTGCTGGAGCATCTGGAGACGTAGCTGCAGTCAAGTGCTTTGCTACAAGCACGTCGCGCTGCACGTTTCGCCATGCAGTTTCCAACGACATAGAGCGATCTACAGGCACTGCTCCTTCAACGCCGATGCTGCTACTTGATTCTTTGCCCTTCTCCTTGCCTCCACCCTTTTTCGGTTGGCTGGGTACCTGAGACGACGACGAAGAAGAAGAATCAGGTGCCTCATTTCCATCATCATTGCTACTTCTGCTGCTGCCAGGGGCTCGAGGCGCGGCGCGTGCCGCCACGTACGGTTTGAGGTCCAACAACATCGGAAAGGCAAACTTGTTGGTCACCTGGAGAAAAGCATCATATTACGCATTTAAGGTACACATAACATAAAAGTGCACACAATAAATATGCAAACAAACGTGTGTAGCACGAAACGCCGACAACAACCAGGCACATTACCCTGCAAGGGACTCACTTTGACACGCTCTTGCTTGTTCCAGTCGTAGTCAAACCTCAACAGGCTGCACCACAGCAGGGGGGGCAGCTGCTTTACCGCCAAACTGCACGCTTTGTCCCTTTTTGCGCCCTTGCACTGCTCCGAGTCGCAGTCCGTGCGTCGCGTTTCTGCTTTGAACAGCTCGCTTAAGCTCCTGGGCAAGGAGTCGAACCCTTTCACGGGCACGAAGAGCGACTTGTTGGTCTCTAACGGAGGCCCGCTGGCGTGGTGGCACGAGCGGCACACCAGCTCGGTGCGGCTCTGGTACTCGAACAAATCGCCAATTAAGCGCCCTCCTGGGGGTAGAATGGGGGGTGCTGCCGGAAGAGGCGGAGGCAGAGCTTCACTAGGGCCACCTTTCCTTTTCTTGGCCTTCTTTTCGAAGACTTTCTGCGTATCGGTCTCCAAAATATCGAGCAATTTAACGATTAATTCCTGTAACAGCATTTAAGGTGATTCAAATTTAGGATTGTAGACAGGGCCTACACACTTTAACCCTCCTTCCCTGCTTAGCGGAAACTTCTCGCACTACCTGAGCATCGTGTTGCACCGATGCGTCCCCATCTTTGAAGGCAAATGCCTTGGTGGTGAGCTGCTCGGTGCTCACGCTCCGCACCGAGGCCAGCTGCAGTTGCGCAAAGAGCCGTTGCAGCTCAAGCGGCGTCCGGCGCACCCGCACCGCCTTCTTCTTGCGCTGAGGTGCCCCCACTGCAGCAGCTGCTTCACTAGCGCCGTTGCTCGACCCACCACCGCTACTTTTAAAGGTGCTACTTTCATTGTCGTCGTCGTCGTCGCTTTCATCGTCGTCGTCACCGTTGTGGCCATTGTCTTCTGGGTACGGGTCGTGGAACCCTGGATCGGACTCATGCGTGAAGTAATACTCCATGGCCTCTTCAGCACTCCGGTTGGAGACCCCCACACACGCTCGTTTCGCGCTCCCTTCGGAACACACCATGCATTCCATTACTTGAGCGACAAGTGTAGGGTTTGGCGCCATGCTAGCTGCTGCTGCTGGAGCTTGAGTGGCAGTGGCAGCGGCATTGGCTCCTTTTGAGTTGGCACCGTTTGCAGCTCCCTTGCCATTCTTATGGAAGCTCTTTTTGCCGCCTCTTCTTCCTTGTGCTCCGCCACCTTTGCCACCACCTCCACCACTAGCTGCTGCCTTCGCGGAACCGTTATTGTTAGGTGCACTGCGATTGGTATCACTAGCTTTCGCTGAGTCTTTCGCTGCCTCGGCGGCCTATATGGTAGAAGGTAAAGATGGAGAAAAAAAAGTGCGCACAGCAAAGTTATCTCATAGTTTGGTGGAATAAATGCTCAGATCTTCAACCTTTATTACCTGCTGGGCCTGAGCGCGCTCCTCGTCATCTTCTGCCTGCACCGTTTCGACTCCCAAGAGCTCCGGCGGAATCGAATAAAGGCCCCGTCGAAACTCGGGCGACATGTAAAGCGTTTGCAGCAGCGAGTTGAGGTAGCATGTTGCACCCTATAAAAAAGTTGCAGAGGCCCCGTCGTTTGAGGAAGCATAAGAGTGGTTCGGCGATAGGGTGAAGGAAAGTAAGTTCACTACGTTGTAGAAGAACGACGACATTGCTGAAGGCTTGCTGCCTAGGTTCAACTAAAAGTGGTGTCCCCGAATCGGGTAGTTCCGCAAGACTAAATCATAGCACTGGACAGCCAACCACATTAAATTCTCTTTAAGTTGTTGACTCTCACCTGATTGTCAAGCCCAACAAGCTGAGATGGCGCACGAGGCAGCGGCGGTGCAGCGGTCCGTCTAGCAACTACTGATGGCGCACCTAGGCTTGAGGAGCTCTCATTCTCAGCCTCTTCTCCAAATAAATCGCTCAGCATAGCAACGCGAGAGCTGAAGCAACCTAAGGTATGGAGTACAGCTCAACACGAGAACACGAGCTATTGTTGAGCTGCAAGAAAGAAGAAGTCGTCGACGAGTTTGCGAGTGTGCCAGAACAACGTGTCATATTATATTAGAGCTAAAAAAAGCTCGTCGTCCAACATTTTCAAACAAGAGCACGAGAAGCGCGAGAGGAGAAAGGAGAAAGGAGCCGAAACACACGATAATGGAGGTGCTGTGTTAAGCATGGGGGCAAACCCCAAAGCAGCAGGGGCTCTGAATACGCATGATAACTTTTAGCAGCTATTCTAAGCTTTACTCTGCACCGTGCACAGCCGTATATCTCTGTAAAGTCGAAAAGCAGAGTATTTTAGGCAGATAACAGCAGTCAAGATCTAGACCTCCCGCAACAAAGTATCGTCTGTAGAATTACACCAGTTCAGCTTATCCGATGGACCAGTATCATTTCTATGATGAAATCGGTAAAGGGCGTTTTTCACAGGTGAGATTTTAAAATAACTCGAATACAGAATAGTGTAGCACGCGCTTGTTAGTAGGTAACATTGATTGACACAAGGGCGCTATTTTCCCGCTCGGGTTGTGCATCAGGTGTACAAAGGTCGGCAGAAGAAGACAGTCGAATACGTGGCTATCAAGCGCGTAGACAAAGCACAGATGGACCGTGTTGTGAATGAAGTTCAAGTTATGCACCGCCTAAACTCACCTCACACGCTGCGATTTCACAACTGGTACGAGACTCGCAACAACCTATGGCTGATTCTCGAATACTGCACGGGCGGCGACCTTTTGTCGCTTCTCAAACAGGACGGCCGATTACCAGAGGCTGCTGTCAAGGTAAGCATACGGGATCTGACTTGGTGTAAGCACTCGCTAGCATGAAATGAAAAATGATTGGCTTACCGCGTTGCGCCGGTGTACTTCGTTCTCGCTGCTTTTGAAAAAAGCTTCCCTCTCTTCTTACCCTCTACCAGCATTCAACATTTCTCTCTATCTATCTCTTATTTACGTATAATTCGATGCTTGCTCGCGGGCTAATCTCCAGGTGTTTGGCGTGGACCTCATGACGGGTTTGCAGTACTTGCACTCGCACGGCGTCTTGTTTTGCGACTTGAAGCCGAGCAACGTGCTCGTGGACGAGTACGGCGTCGTGAAGCTGAGCGACTTTGGCCTCAGCCGACGGGTGCCGCAAGCGCCAGCTAACAATGGCCTCGGTGGGGGCAACGGAGGAGACAACCCCAGCGGTGAGGGCAGCAACAACAGCGGCAACGCCCCCCCCCGGAAGCGAGGCACCCCTTACTACATGGCGCCAGAGCTGTTCTTGGACGAAGGCGTCCACTCTTACGGGTCGGACTTGTGGGCGCTGGGCTGCGTTCTCTTCGAGCTTTGCGTCGGGTACCCGCCTTGGACCGCTGCGAATTTGAGCGACCTCATTCGCAACGTCCTGTACAACCCGCCTGTCTTTCCTGCGGATGCGCCTCCTGCCCAAGCTTCTGCAGCTGTAACTACCGCTGCCGATGTCGCGCCCTCGCCTGCATTTCGGTCTCTACTAGCTCATCTTTTGCGGAAAGACCCTGTACAGCGTGCGTCCTGGTCTGACGCACTGTCCCACGCGTTTTGGGACGCCACCCAGCCGCCTCCGAGAGCTCGTCTGCCTCCTCAGCCTGCGTACGATGCTTGCCTGGCTGCGGTGAGAGCGAGGCTCCCACCGGAGCCGCAGCTGCCAGCACCGCGCTTGGATGCCAGGTCCACAACAGCAGCTGCACAGCCACTGCCTCCGCAGCCTCAGCTACCTCCCGGCCTTATTGAACCTTCGCCACTATCACACGAGCGAGACGGCAGCGCTAGTGGTGGTAACAGCGGCCCTCCTTCTGGCCTCGAATCGAACAACGGCGCGTCCGATTCGTTTGCGCCCCCCGACAACGAAGAAGGAGAAGTAACTGCAGAAGGCAAGGATAGCCATGAGGAACATTCCACAGGTACTCACCGCCGAGGGAATGATGACAGCACCAGTAGTAGCAGGAATAAAGCTGGTGTAAGCGTTGAACAACAGGGAGGGAACCACGGTCAGTTGCGCGACGAAATCGTGCGATTGTCGCGGACTGCCACTCGCAACCTCGGCGGCTCCGGGGATGACGTCACGCTGCCTTCGGCTGACGTGGAAGTGGACTTTTTCGAGCAGCCACCCCACGCTCACTCTGAAGGAAGCAACGGGGCAGCAGCAGCAGCGGTTGGTCGAGAAGCAGTCTTGCCTGCTGGTCCTAACAGTACTGTGCAGCGGGAAGAGGAAGTTGCAGGAGCACAGAGTACCGGGAATAGAGCGCCAAGGGAGCACATGGATCGCCAGAGCGGTGCTGTTGGCACCGGATTTGACGACGACGACGAAGATGGTAACGACGACGACGAGGACGTTTACGACGACCACGTGGATGCAAACGGTGCGCACGGGAGCAGCTTAGCCTCGGAAGGCGGGTTTGGGCCGAGCAGCGACGAAGACGAGAACAGCAGCAGTAGTAGTGGCAGTGGTAGACCCCACGAGACGAATTCTACCGCTACGTCAGCAGGAGCCTACAGCCACAGCCGAGGCGACAGCCGCATCCGCGACAGTCGCGGAGACAGCACTGGTTATCGGAAGGACAGCCAAGAGCAAAAAGGCTATTATCAAGAGCAGCATCAACAGTATGACCTGAACTCTGGAAGTAGTGGGTTGCGTGCATCGCGGGGGCGCGGTGCTCTCTCTGTGCGGGCATCGGCTAACAATCCAGCAATTACGACAGCTCCACTTGCGAACGAGTCTTCATTCTCACAGCAAACAGCACCTGGGACGGTTGACAACGAAGGCGAGAATGCACAGCTGCTTCTTCCACCGACCGCTGCGCCTGCTCCGCCGGCGCCTCCAGGCCATAAAACCGTACAAGTGCTTACATCGTTACCAGTAGGTGGCATTAACGACAGCAGCAGCAGCAGTATAGGCGGAGGAGGTGGAGAAGGAGGAAGCAGTGGTGCTGGGGAGGTCAGCGGCGACGGCGAACTATGGGCTTGGGAAGAAGAAGTGGGCGGGTGCGGCTCAGTGGCTGCTCTGCTCGTGAGCGCCGCTGACTCCACCGTGCGGCCCATCATTTTTAACCGCGCCATTGAAGTGATTGAGCCGCCGCCGTTTCAGCCGCAAACTTTGCCGTTTGCAGGGCTCGAGCTCGATGAGGTGGCGAGGTTAGGTGACCTGCAACACGCGCCCCAGCTCGAGGCTCACCTGACCGACGTCTACAAAGCCCTGGCCGCGAAAACCCTCCCCGTAGCGGAAAAGGTGCCTGTGCTGGCGTACTTGTACAAAATATGCAAAGTCGACGCCGTCGCGAACGTGGTGGTGAACAGCAGTTTCCAGCCTTTACTGCTCAAGATGGCGCGGCGGTTCAAGAGCCCCGCGTTGCGGGTCCTAGTATTGACGTTGCTAGGTGCTCTCGTGCGCCATGCCACACTCATCGTGCCTGATTTAGGTGACACTTACCCTCATGCGGAGCGCGCCGCCAGCAGCAGCAGCCACAACAACAACCTTGAAAAAGGTGGCAGCAGCGGTGGTAGTGGTCGGAGTCCCGGAGGAGGAGCAACCGCAGGATCAGCCAGTTCGGCATCCAGCAACCCTGGCCTCTTCCTCGTTTTGCTGGACTTGCTGAAAGAACCCCATGCGAAACTGCGTCGACGAGCGATGGCGGCTCTGGGCGAGCTGACCTTTTATGTAGCTACGCTCGACCCTTCCGATGCGCACGCGCCCCTAGAGGCTCACGCTCAGCCCTTGTCCAGCAACAGTCACAATAGCAGTACTCTTCACTCAGCAGGCAGCGACGCTGCTAGCGCAGCAGCCGTGATGGCCACAGCCACAAATCCCGCAGCAATTCAGTGGCACGTGCCGTCGTCCTTAGCTGCGGCCTTGGCGCGGTGCTTGCAAGAAGGCGAAGACGACGTGGTCTGCCACTACGCGGCGAAAACCGTGGAGAACGTGCTGGCAGTGGCCCCTTTAGCGCAAGCGAAGCGGCTGTGCACCCAAGAAGTGGCGCTGCGGCTCATGGACTTGACGCTGCAGTCGCAGCACCGCGGGACCACGGACGCCCTGCACTTGACTGCTGCCACGGCGCTGGCTCTGCTTCTTCGGCGGGTGCTGGTCGCGGACACGAGTACCACTCATGCAGCGGCTCCCTTTGATGGAGCAGGTTTAGAGGCTTCTGCAGCGGACGCACCTGCCTGGTCCACGCCTGGCAGCGACCTTCACCACCAGAACCGCAATGACAGCCAAGGCCGGAGCTCACCGCTGCCACCAGGCTTGGAACCTGCTCCAAATGTACCCTACTCAAACATGGGATACAATAATAGCAGTGGTAGTGCAGTGACTCCAGGCCCACCCTCCTTGTTGTCGCCCGAAACGGGCCGCGGCAGCGCAGTCGTGCATCCTTCGACTCCGTACACGCCTGCTACCCCTGAAACGCCTGCTTCTTCTGCTGCTAAAAGAGGAGCAAGTGCCTTCCGCACTCCCGGCAATGCGCCCTCAAGCCGCGGCGCTGCTCCTCCTTCGGGTGCAGCATACACACCACAGCAACAGGGGCATGCTAGCACGAGCGGCGCGGGAGGCTCCTCTTCCTCTTCTTCTTCTTCTTCTTCCTCATCAGGGGCTGTCGTTGCCGCTGGCTTACCGGGCGCAGGCGCTGCCGCAGGGCCTCGGCTGGTGGCGCGGCTATTTGAGCGCAACGCGGGTGCGGCGGCCGCTCTAGTGAGTGGGGCCTGCGACCCGTCCTCGAGCCGCTTGCAAGTGGCGTATTTGAACATGGTGGTAGCGCTCTTTCACGAAGACGGCGACGGCGCTGAACAGGACGCTTTGCTGCCTGGCGGGGGCTGGGCTCCGCCACCGCCGCCATCTCTTCCTCACAATCAGGCACGGGGCCACACCATGCCAGAAAGAGCCAATCACGGAGGGTCTCCAACAACAACAACCTCGTCGCCGCCGCCGCAGCAGCAGCAGCAGCCTCTCGGCAGCCCCATGCGGCGCGGCGCCGCCGCTTCCCTGGCCACTCGCCCTCTGCGAAGCTTGAGAGCCCAGCTCGCGGGCTCGACCCGCTTGATTGCGGGTCTAGTGCGGGGCGCCGACACCAGAGGTGCAGCACCGCCCATCAACGGCAACGTGAGCACGGGCTACAAAAACAACAACATCACCAGCAGCAGCAGCAGCAGCAGTAGTGCTCTCTCTGCAGGCGCTGCTGCCGTGCGAGCCAAGAGTTTACTAGCGCTGCGAGTGATGTGCGCGCGGTTTCCGGGTGTGGCCTTAGTTACAGCCCTCGAAAAAGGCCTCTTGAACAAGCTCGAACGGCTCGTTGCAGCCCCTGAAGTTCTGGAACAGCACCCCGACGTGCGCAGCGCTGCTCTCAGCCTGCTCGTGTGGTTAGTAGCTCATGCGGCGCATACCACGCGTGTTCTGGCCACCGAATGCCACTTGTTGGCGCTCAGCGCGGACCCACAGTCAGCCGCAGCGCGCCACTCGGCCCCCCTCAACAGCAGCCACGATGGCCGATTGGCGCCTCTCGATGGCGACGGTGACGTTGATGGTGGAGTAGCAGACTTAGCGCGCCACCCCGATCGTGGCTTTGCTCTCGGGAGCAACGACCACAGGGGAGCTTCGCCTATTTCTGCTGTTGCGTCAGCGGCTGCCGCGTCTGCAGGTGCCGCTGCTGCAGTTACTGCAGGCAGCACTACCTCCTCGTCGCCGAGTGGCTCGAATCGGCTGGCAGCGGCAGCAGCAGCGTTTCCAGCTGTGGCGCATCTGGTGCTGTCTCCAGCTACGCACGAGACCCTCACCACCGCACCCAACTTCGTGGATGACTTAGCACGGTTGCTTGACTTTACGACAGACCGCCAGCAACCGCATCCTAGCAATAGCGCTGGAGCCGGTAGCACTAGTGCCCGCAGCGGTAATGGAACTCGGCCCGACAGTAGTGGTGCTAGCAGCGGCAGCAAGCGGCGGCTCGATGCTGCGTGGAGTGCTGCTGTCGGTAGCTCCAATAACAACAGTAGTAGCGGTGCAAGCTCGAGCGCTAGCGGTAGTAGCCACAATCACAGTGGAGGCCCAGCCTCGCTTACCACACGAGCGCTGCTGCAGCACAGCGTGCTCGCCGCTTTACAGGGCTTAGCCACGCACGCGGACCCGCTCCTCTTGGACCAGCGCGCTGTGGTCGCTCACCGTCTGGTGCCCAGCGTCAGCCGCCTCTTGCGCGCCCCCGGTGCTGATGCTCGCGCCCACGGCCTGGCCCTCTTGCGGCTCTTGTTGCCGCCGCTTGTCGTGGTGGAAACGTCGGCAGCCGCAGACAACGGCGATGGAGGCGAAGCAAACAGCAGCCAGGAACGGAGCGGCGTGCGGGACTGCGTCTTAACGCTGACGGTGGCCCGGCTCGTGTTGCCCCTTTGCCCTGAGCTAGTGCTAGACCAGGAGCCCATTCCTCAATTCACCCTGGCCTTGCTGCTCGACTTAGCGGGCGCATGGCAATCCTTGCCCAAATATGGCAGCGACAATGGCAACATTACAGGCAGCAGCAGCGCCGGTAGTAGCCCGGTACCCAGCTTTTCAGCAGCTATGCTTCAGCCTAGTAGCTATGACGCAGGCAGCAGTATAGATAGCTCGATCATGGATGCGCTTGTGAACGCAGCGAAGCGCGCAGGGCCTGAGGCTAGCCGTTCAGCACGCGTGCTGTCCGGCCTCGTACGACGGGGAACTGCGGCGGGACGCGGGATATAATTCAGGCCTGCTCTTTGATTCGTTAATGGCGGTGCAAGTGCCTACGCGCACACGCACATGCACAAGCACACAAATGGTTCATATAGCTCATGTGGATACTCCGATTCTTATGGTTAAATTACGTGGCCAAATTAATAACATGGTCAAATTTAATAAGGTTAAACTTTCTGCTGATTCACAGGGGAATTGTTTGCATGTAAGGATTGGCAACTGGACTAAACTCGCTAGCACAACACTGCAACTCAAGTGTATTTTTCAATGCGCACGCGCCTTCTAACTTCTCACACAGAACGAAAGTTGACCTGGAGTTTTAAGGGCGACCACATTCGTTCACAATAACGACCCCACTCGTCTTTGTGTTAGGTGCCTTGGTAAGATGGAGACCCAGGTAGGATCCCCTGTCATTGAGTTGAATAAGTGCGCATGAGCCCGATTGAAAGTCGTACTCAAACACATCGCAGCGGCCATTTTTGACACAGGCCTCGCAGCACTCGTTCGGTTCTCCGACAGGCGATTTGGTGTGTCGTACAGATCCTCCAGCTTCTATAATTGCTGCTGCACCATTGCCCATTATGCCCATACCCTTGTGTACTGAACAAGCAACACTTCCAACGTCGTGAAATCGAAGGGAGTCGCTCTGCGCGTGCCATTTTTGCATACGCTGGCGGAAAAGTCTCAAGTACCGAAGAGCGGCGGGAGTGAACGCGCCGTTAAGCTCGCGTTTATAGGTGTTGCTGCTCTTAGTGAAGTCGATAGCTCGAAAGCCGCGCTGTTTTCTCCACTGCATGGCCTCTGCACTTTTCACTGCATAGTGATGTAGAGCTAGACCACCCGAACAGCAGTCTTTGCCGTTAGAATGCGGTGGCCTTGGCCTCAACAGGGCACCAATGCGATCGCTGCTTTTTCCACGTGCTCTCTGGATCTCCAATTCATCAGCCCGAAGAGCAGCCGAACGGCAAGCATCCGGGCTGTCTAGACTGCTCTTGCTTCCCGGTGCCCAACCTGCTTGGCATACTGCTTTTCCATATTCATTGCCGCCTTTTACAGCTATGTCAACGCGCGACGGCCAATGCTCCGCTGCGTTATGCCCAGAGTGAATCGATGATTTCATGCACGCACCCGTATTGGCAATGAGTTTTGTGTGGCGACATTCACCGCAGAAGCTAGCAGCGTACTTGTTCGACTGGCCAATTATGGCTGAGTGCATGGGAGTTGCGACATGCGTCTTTTTCGTGCGAATTTCTTGATTTATATTTTCCAATTGAGAGCTCTTCGGCATTGGAGGCGTGGCGCTCGCCCCCTCTGCGTGAGGTGCTTGATTCATTTCTTCCAACAGAGGGTGCTTTGACGAAGAAGGTGGATCTTGAGAGCACTCCATGCGATGCTTGAAGGCAATCCATTTACAAGATAAGCGGCGCCGTGCGAAATCGCTGATTATAGTCAAGTTTTGTGCTGGAGATGAGGGAACATCCAATCGGCGGCCCGAGTGTGCATCACATTTTCTGGCACTAGACCCGTGGAGGGCAGATGAAGTGCAGTCACCGCCAGACCAAAAATGCGTTTCTGGGAGAGTACCTTGGGGGTGAAATGTGAAACCATTGCTACCAAACATGGTCCATCGGACAGGCACGTGAGTCTGCCGAGCTTGGCATCGGGTGCGCAAGTAATGCGCGATTGAACATGTTGAGTGAGCGCCATCATCGAGAGGAAACATGAACTCGTCAGTATCTGTCATAATCATCCATTCGAAATTCGGGCCCGCTTGATCGTAGCACAGCTTAACATGCTTCTTGACTACCTATGGTCCAAAATGTAAAGAGCTCGTTAGTTCCACCACAAGGATAATTCGAAGGGGCCATATGAGGGAAGCATAACGACACCTCGAATCTCAAGATGTTTAACGTACCTCTCCATTCTCGAAAATGTGGCCGCTTTTAGAAAATGCGTGAGTTTCATTGTCGCTCAGGTCAATATCAAGGTCAAAAGCAAGCTGCTTCAAATATTCATCTTCATTCTCGTCGATAATCTTCGTAGCAGACGCATTTTCAAAGGAGGAATTCATGAAGTAGCCTTCTAGCGTATTTTTAGATGTATCTTCTAGTGTTTCCCGCCGCTGATCAGGGTTGAGAAATGTAAGCAAGCCCATGTTTGAATATTCTTCGAGAATTGCAGTTGTACCGTCATCGCTCTTATCGTCCAACATGAAGAAATGATCGACGCCAACCATGAGGTGCCACTCGATCCATGACCTGACCCACCTCTTTTCATTACGGAGCATTGAGCACATGCCAAGGAACGACTTGCCATTGCTTACCGAGAATAGTGTGAATAAGACAACCAATACACGTCCGTGCAGCATTGTAGGTTCAGCAGTCTCGGCAGTAATATTATGTGCAGACTTACTTGTATTTTCTCTCGTAATTCGTGGGTGGACTCTGCGGGCTAATTGGCAAATATCCTTAAAGCATCGGCAATAGTGCGTAATCAAAAGTTGCCTTATCTATAGCAATTTGATCCAACAACAAACATGGAGCATAAGGGCGAGGCTTATGGTCCTTTTATCGTGTTAAAACGCTTCAAAGGACGGAAATTAATCCAAAAATCCTACACACCCGCAAGATGTGCACGGACTAGCTTGGGAACCACTCAGGGGCCAACAATGAGGTAAAACGAGCGAGAGTCCTGCTGGCTACAGGGGAGAACGCTGCTATGCACAGTTTAGGGGCAATACTTTGCTGCGGTACAGGAGATGTATGTGTGTGTTTTCTAAGCGCCTTGGTGCGCGGCCTTGAGGTGCCCGTGAGTGAGCGCCCCGTGCAGTGCCTTTGGTGCGTGTCTCTTCGCGCGCCCGTGGTCCGCTTGATCTTATCTACCGCACAGGCACGATAGATTTGTACTGTAGTGCGGTAGGTACACAAAAAAGGGCGGACACGAACCACGAACGAACCACGTACGAAAACGCTAGAGTGGGCGGCTCTTCTTTTAGACCGCTCGGGAGATTTCGCCGTGGCCCCCTACTCTGCGGGTGGGAACTCTTCTCCTCTGCATGATACTCAGGGCGTGGGCGAGCTAGCCACTTTGGACCGCTATCATCACTTCCATCGCCACTCTGGCCTGTGTGCCTGATTAGTCTTTCCTTCTAGTATTGGCTGCCTTGGATTTTCTGTCTGCCAGATAGCCTTCTAATTCCGGCCCCTCGGGGCCTGAATCAAAATGCAATTAATATATAGGATATTTACCGTATTCATTTACAAATATTTCTCCCAAAAAATCTCAGGGCGTGGACGAGTATTGGCTGCTTTGAATTCCTGTCTGCCTGTTAGCCTTCTAATTCCGGAACCTCGGGGTCCGAACCAAAAATGGTATCATGCCTGCTAGTTACTAAATTCATTCCCCCTCGGGGGGGGATCAGAAAAAGGGGGACTCTGTAGACGCCGTTTAGATGGCAGGCAGCAGCAGCGGCAGTTCACTCATGGATGCGCTTGTAGATGCAGCGAAGCGCGCAGGACTTGAGGCTAGCCGCTCAGCACGCGCGCTATCTGACCTTGTGCGGCGGGTAGCGGTCGCGGGACGCGGGCTATAATTATTACTTGGAAATCCCTCTTGGATTCCTAATGGCGTTGAAAGCGACTGGTCCATGCCCGTTCGAATGGCCCTGCTTAATGGCCCAAATCTCGCATAGAGCATAGTATTTGGGTTTTAATCGAGCATTAATCTTCCGTCTAGTCTAGCCTAGTCTAGTCTAAGTAGCATTTGCTCCCCAAATACAAAGAAACACCCCTGTCACATATTGTAACAGAAATGTCGGTATTCAGCGCGGAACCTGCTCTCTTCGGGGTATACGCAGACGATTTGTTCTCAAGGTGGAGGGCCTTGCGAGGGTTTCGAAACACGCTGAAAAGACGACCACGAGTAGCGACCGTGGCGTTGATGGAAG
>Ga0307982_1001758_pt1 | contig 17617 bp, 6 predicted proteins | sample OrgLakmetagen989_FD_201847 | JGI IMG/M metagenome (GOLD analysis project Ga0307982, IMG submission 201847) | Saline water microbial communities from Organic Lake, Antarctica - #989 | ecosystem: Environmental > Aquatic > Non-marine Saline and Alkaline > Saline | place: Antarctica: Organic Lake... | reverse complement strand
GAGGCAGCATCGTCAGTGGACTTAGTGGACTTCGCATCCTCCCCATCCGCCACAGCACCAGATGCCTCCCCGCCTGCTGAGGCAGCATCGTCAGTGGACTTAGTGGACTTCGCGTCCTCATCATTTCCCACTGGCCCAACCGAAGCCCCAGCCTCAGCTTCGGCTGAGGCATCTTGCATCTGCAGTTGCTGCAACTCTGCTTGAAATGCATCTTGCTCTTCCGTCAAATCCGCAGCCGAATCGAAGTCTTCAGCCTCGACTGCAGCGTCAATAGCCTCTTGCAAAGTATCGATCTTTTCCTGAAGCTGATCAGCTGTCAAGCCACTCAGCGACACGCCGTCACCCTGACCATCGCTGCTTGAAGCCTCCCCCTTCGCAGACGCAGCGTCGTCATCGGCATCTGTCACTGAGTCAGGAATGCCCTCTGTCCAGCCGTGCTTGTCACACAGGCCCCGCAATTCTGACAGTTGAGAGCTCTCCTCGGCGTGCAGCAGGGCAGCGACAGCCGCAAGCACGGCACCACACTGCTGGGCGGCAGGCAGGTCCTCGCCCTGCTGTGGTAGCGGGGCGGAGGCATCTGCAAGCAGGGCAGCCACTTTGCTTTGTTGGCGCCGAATAGCGGCTATACCCTGTCTGAGCCCCCCTGCCCGGGCCTCGTCTGCCTTGCTCTGGGCCTGGGACAGCACCGCCCGCTGAGCCTCCAGCTCCCTCCCGGCAGCCCCCGCTTCCGCCTCCAGGGCCTCCAACTCCCCGCTTAGCTCCGCCAAGCCCGCCTCGGTGTCTTCCCGCTCGGCACTGAGCTTCTTCAATTCGGCGGAAGCCTTCCCTGCAGCCTTGTAGTCCTTGGCAGCCACCGCTGCCCGCTTGGCCTCGGTGAGAGCAGGCAGCAGGCCATCCACGCGCTCCAAGGTGGCCTTGAGGTCGCTGCCCCGCACCTCTAGTTCACTGCACTGCCCCTCCACGGCTTGCACGCAGGCTGCAGCCTGGCTCTTGGCAACCTCGGCTTGTTTCACAGCGCCCCCTAGCTGCTGCACGGCTGCCGCGGAGGCTGCCTTGGTGCTGGCAGTGTCCACCAGTGCGCGCTGCAGCAGGCTGGTTGCAGTTGCTTGTCGCTTGAGAGCAGCACACACCAAACGGGCATCCGCCACGCGCGCTTCCTCTGCGGCGCGCTTGGCGGCCTGTTGCAGGGTGGCAGCCTGCAGCGCTGCCTCCTCCTCTTTGCAGTCTGCCACCTCACCGTCAATGCCGACCAGCTTTGCGTCGATGCGGGCCAACTGCTTGGTATACCGCTCACGGACTTTGTCCACCTTTGCCTCCAGGTCTGCAGCGGCCTCGGATGCCTCTGCGGCCTCGGCGCGCTTTGCTGCCAGCTGCATCTCCAGGGCGACCACCTGCTCCTGCAGGTCGGCCTCCTTGGCTTTGGCAGCTTCCAGTGCTGGTTGTATTTCCCCGCTCTGCTCCTTGATGGCCTCCTCCACACCCTCGGCCTCCTCCTGCACCTGTTGGCGGTCGCGGGTCACCTGGTGCAACTTCAACTGCAGCTGTTCCTGCTCGGACGCAAGGCTTTCTCGAGCTGCAGTGTCGTCTGCAGTGGACCTCTCATCATCGGCTGCAATGCTTGTCTGCTTACGCTGCACGGCATCAGCCAGCACTGCCGCGGCATGGGCGGCGGCGCTCTCAGCAGCGCCCAAAGCCTGCACCTTAGCAGCGGCAACGGAGGCCAGTTGCTTGCGCAGGACAGCCAACTGCGCGTCGCACTCTGCGGTCTGCGCCTGCAGGCCCTCCAGTGTTGCGTTCAACTCGTCAGCATGCTCAAAATCCTCGGCTTCTACCGCGGCGGCCTGGGCGGCGCTGGCATCTGATTGCTTCTGAGCAAGTGCTTGCACCTTGCTTGTCAAATCACTTTGTGCGGTGAGGAGCTGCGCTTCTTGTGCTTGTGCAGCACTGAGGGCACTGGTGACCCCCTTGACTGCGCTCTGCAGGGCAACACCTGCCGATGTCACGGGGTCCGACTCGCCGCTCACTGCAGCTGGCGAGTCTTGTACTGCATGTGTGGCAGTTGGAGGGGACGTGGTTGCAGTGACGGCGGCAGCAGGCTCCTCGGCGGGGGTGCCTCGACTGGCCTCCCCGATGGCGCTGACGCTGTCCCCAATGTCGGCATCCACATCCAGGCCTGAGGGGGCGGCAGATGCATCGTCACCAATGAGGGGGGGCACTGTGTCATCGGGACTGTCTGCAGCCCCAGCGGAAACAGCTGCCGCGTTGGCAGCCACTGGAGTGCTGGGCGCACTGCCGCGGATGTTCAACCCTGCAAGCAGGCCGCCGCTGCGTGGAGGCTGCTGGGCTGCCGAGAACGAAAAGACCCCTGCAGCTGCTGTGGGGGGTGGTGCGCCAACACCTGAGTTGCCGTCGGTTTGGCTGAAGGAGAAGGTGGACTTGGCTTGCGCGGGCGCCGGCTCAGCTGCAGGGGCGGGGGCGGCGGCAGAGGGGGCAGGTGACGGAGCGTCAACATCATCATCCCCATCGTCTGCAGCTGCGTCACGTTCAAATCCTGGGCGTTTTGTGCGCCGCTTCTTCTTGACATTGGCCGGCTTCACAACTGGCGCTGGGACTGGCGCAGCGACTGCGGCGACTGCAGGGGGCGCCTCAGCTGGACTGGCGCCAAAGTTGAAGCCAGCAGCAGCAGGTGCAGGAGCAGGAGCAGGAGCAGGGGCGGGTGAGCCAAATGTGAAGGAGCCAGCTCCACCTGACACAACGCTGGATGCATCAGCTGCAGCAGGGGCTGGAGACGCATTGAAGGAAAACCCACCACCAGCAGCAGGTGCAGCGGGCTGCGAAACGAATGCAAACCCACCAGCTTTCTGGCTGGTTGCAACTGTGCCTTTTACTTCAGAGCTCGGTGTGTTGCCTGAATATGTATGCCAGTGCGCAGACATTTCAGCGCAAAGCGGAGAAGGTCACTAACCTGTTGTGGGGGCCACAAATGAAAATCCGGAAGCAGCGGACGGTGAATTGCCTGTTTCGTGGGTTTTTTCTTGTTTCTGGGGTGTTGTGGTCGCAGTGGAGGCTACTGGCAAATTGAAGAAGCCTCCATCTGGCGCTTGAGCTGGTGCAGTGCTCTTTGCGACTGGAGCAGGCGGGCGAGAAGACTGCTGCGGCTTCTTCTCATTAGACCCAAACATGGAGCCGAAGAAACTCATTGGGTGTTCTCGGCTGTGTTCGCTGCGTATTTCTGGAGGTCGCAGTGCACGTGGTAAACTTGCCGAATGAACCTCGCGTCTCCAGGCAAGGCAGTTCACGCTATGCTTCGCAACACAGCCGTTGAAGAGCGAGCATTGAGAAGAATGTTTTGTGCGTGTTAAATATTTTGAAATGTTCTTCAATCTTTGGTTTGTTTGACTGACCTCATCTTGCTGTGATCAGCTACTGCTTTCTAGGGGGGCAATTTTGTGCAGCGAAACCCTTGCCAAGGAAGTGTGCTGAAAGCTGCTCTGAGCTCCGTCCTTCCGGGCTCTTTCTCGTATGGTCAAGTGAAATGTATTATATATGCAGGACGCGCTCCTTGGAGGATGGTACGCGTCGGTCGTGTGATGTGGATGACAGTCAGAGAGCCTTCGGCGAGATGGATGCTGCTTGCCAGCAACACCCCTCTCGCACCGGGGCAGTGCCTGGGACACTGCACCAGGTTCCTCCTGGGTTAGATTTTGTTCATCATGTGGGGGGCCTTTCATGATCAGCCCCAAGTCTTTCGGCTCCCTGCAGGATAGGTCAGCGACCCTGTCTGCTCAGCACGTGGGTACGCCCCTCGACCGCAGGCGAGAGGTGTTCCCATGAGTCCCACTGTCTTCCCCCAGTTGGAACCGCCCTCCTTCCTCACAAGCTGGCGCCGGACCCGGACGGTCGTCTGCGCGTTCTCCAATGCTGTCGTTGTTGTCGAGTAGTCATCTGGCTGGGATAGTGTTGCAGCTCCATGCCCACAGACCCTCAGATAAAACACCCGACCGTCACTCCAGTATTGCTTGCTTTGTCGACGTCGTTGTCCGTATACGTAGTTGGTGTATGCTGAAGCAGGAATCGCTCTCCCGGGTGGTGGGTGGGGAAAGAAATTCCAATTCTGCCTGATCGTGCCCTGTGTCTTCTCTCTTGTCGGTAATTTTTCGGAATTATCGTCATGGTGGTACGTGCTGACGCCAGTTTCTAGTTGGCCCTTGTTCTCCCGGTGTATGGGGCTCGCTGCTGCCCCTGGGGCATGCTGGTCTCGCCCGAGAGACTTGCCCCCCCTGTTACACAGGGGCCCGTAAGGGCCCAGCGTCGAGAGGCCCCAACACAACTGGAAGAGTGCCGAGAGCCCTGTGCTCGAGGCATCGTCATGAGGCAGTACTTTTCATTGGGAGTGCCTCGTGACCCACTCCTTCCTATCGCCATGTATTAGTTTAGCAATTACCCAGCCCGCCCACCCCTCGGGTGCTGTATACGTAGGGGCACCCGACGATTTATTGCCATTACTGTCCGAATGCGTGTCTCACACAGGTACGGAAGGGGGCTCTTGCCATTTGCCCTCCTCCCCTGCGCACAATGTCGACACTTTCACTGATGCCACGCTGCATGACATCCCACGCAGCCAAATATCGCCAGCTTCTGAAAATGCGCCTTTGATGGGAATACCTAGAATCAAGAGTCAGACCTATTGAGCAAGTTGGGCAGAAATCAAGGGCACCCAACCGTGACACAGAGTAACTGCATCATGCAAGATGCCCTGGAGCTCAGCACAGCAAATGCTGTAAGGGCTGTTGCAAGTAAACTTCCGATTCCCGTCAGTGCCGCGGCACAGACCAAGCTGACGGCGCATGTTCAAGCCCGCATGCTTCAAATCCTTCAAGTGAGTACCAATTTCCGCTGCCCACTGAATGCGTATACAGACCGTGTCCTGCAGGAGGCAAAGCGTTTCATGACCAATTGCAAACGGAATGAGCTACTTACAATTGATGCTGCTCATGCGTTGCACATGTTGGGCGAACCAGTATGTACATGCGCTACAAATGAGTAGCTGGATGGAGACAACGGCGCCCGGATCTTTCGCAGGCTGTATTTTCAGCGGGCGGGCCAGCAGTCCAGTTTTCTGCACTTGCTTCAGACGGCAAGCGTATAATAACACAATTGGATCAAGGTGTCACCCATGCAACTCAGGGAGCAAAGCGGGGGCGGGAGCAATCAGAGCCAGTGCCGGATGCTTTGTACCGACACTGGTTTGTGCTGGGTGGGACTCTTGTCTCCAGCCGCTTCGCGCCCTCAGATGCAGATGTGCTTGGGGCAGGTGTGTATAGTTATACTGATTGCCTGATTGCGTGTCCAGGACCCGTTTCAATCTGCAGATGTGGTTGAGAAGCGCTTTCGCGCCGCAGCAGGGGTGCCAGTCATGCCGCCGTCGCAGCAGTCAGCTGAGTACATCGCCGCCCGCAGTGGTGCCAACGATGCCAACGCTGCTGGAATCGTTGCTTCACTTGGCCCGCAACAGCTTTCCTTCCTGCAGTGCGTTGGATCTGCCCTGTCAACAGCTGCTGGCGGGGCAGTGCAAGCGACCTGGCTGCCGGCGTGGGCAGCTCAGGCTGCAGCCCCGCAAATTGCATCGGGTACATGGGGTGCTCTGCCTCCTCATGCAGGTATGTCTGCTGATGCATGGATGCCTCGTTGCAGGGCTGCTGTATCTGCATTGGGCGCACTGGGCACGGCAGAGCAGGTGCAGCTGCCTCTGGGCATTGCCGTAGACATGCTGCAGAAGTCAGTTTCTCACGCCCAGCACAACATCGCAGTGCTGCGTTGTGTGGTTGCGTTGGTGACCGCCCTTGCCCGCCAGCCACATGTGCCCCTCGACCAGCACCTGCACCGCTTGCTGCCGGCAGTGCTCACGGTGTTGCTGTCTGCCCCAGCGCTGTCCAGCCCACAGCAAGCCGACGAGGCCTTCACCATGAAGGATGCTGCGGCAAGGCTGATCTCCCTCCTGCTGCAGCGGTATGGCGATGTGTATGCCTCCCTACGGCCCCGCCTGGAGGCGGTGCTGAAGCGGCCCCTGGGGGCGCTGCGCACAGCCCCAGTGGGCAGCACTGGTGCAGGACAGGCCACAGCTGGAGCACGCCTCGGCAGTATGAATGAGACAGCAGATCCAAGTGCTGCATCGGAGCATGCCACGCCTCCAGTGCTGGTGCTGTACGGGGCAGTGCAGGCCATGTGCGCTCTTGGCTCTGCCAGCATCCGAGCCGAAGTCATGCCCGTGCACAAGCAGCTGCAGCAGGCTGCACAAGCCCCTGAGGTGGGCCAAGAGGGTCCTATGCAGCACGCCATTGCTGAGTATAGCGCCGCTATGCTGACCTTTGCCCTGCGCTGTGCACAGGCGGCTGCTGAGGGGAAGGAGTGGGTAGAGCGTCCGGAGGTCCCTGTGGCGCCTGCGCATCCCCCCCCACAGATGCCTACAGCGGATGCGGTATCCAGCAGTATGTCACTGTATGCAAGCCATGCTGCTGCCGCATCGACAGCCCCCGCTATCACCAGTCAGGCCCCCCTGTTCAATGCTTCCGGCAGCATTGCGGCCAGTGCTTCCAGTCAGGCCCCCCTGCTCAATGCCTCCGGCAGCGCAGCCGCTGAGGCACCGGTGCAGCCAAGCACAGCCGCTGTTGCCACTGCTGAGATCACTGCAGCATCCGCGCAAGCTGCAACCGATGTGACCTCGGGTACTGTGTCTGAGGCCGCTGCAGACACAGTGACGCCTGCAGCCACTGCTGCCGCAGCAACGGAGGAGCAGGATGACGAAGAGGACGTAGAGTTTGCGCTGTGATCAGTTCGCAATGTATTTGCAAGTGTGCCTGCGTCATGCGTATTTTACAGCTTTGCTGCGCATGTGCAGCTTTGCCCCGACTGGCATGAGCCGCCCTGCAGTGCCCCCCAGGCCTTCTGGCGCCAGGTGCAGCTCCAGGCCAGGGTTGGGCGGGGCCTTGCCGGGAGAATCGTGCATTGAGACGGCAGCTGAGACATTTTCGTCGCTGCCGCTGTCTGACCCATCTGCACTGACATCATCTTGGAAATTGAAGCCGCCCGCCGCAGCTGAGTGGGGTGTGCCGAAGCCGCTGTGCCCGCCGGGACTTGAGCCGGGGGACAGGGCAGAGTGCAGCATTGGGGGTGAGTCCGGCCCTCCGCTTTCGTTGCGGGCGCGCCTGGTGGCTTTGCGTGACCGGCGCTCTGCTTTGCGGAGTTTCTTGGCCCTTGCCCGTGACAGCGCCCGCAAGCGCAGGGCTGCCCGAGCCAGCTCCAGTTCCGAGGCCACAGCATCTTGGGGGCGGTCGTCATGCACCTTGAACTGGTACTTCTCTTGTAGAACCTTGTTGCGCCATGCAGCGACGTTGGTGTCTGCAGCATGAATGGCCTGCAGCCAAGACTGCCCCAGTGCGGGGAACACAGTCACAGAGAAGGCGCTGCCGCTGCAGTGCAGGGCAGGCACGCCAGCGGCAGGGGCACTCACCAGCTCGGGCATGAGTGCCACACACCGTGATCGACTGCTGCTGCTGCTCAGCTGCATGCCACTTGCCACTGTGCTTCCCAGCGTGCTTGCACCGAGGAAGCCTGTGGTGCCGCCACTGGCGCCTGTTGCCGCAAACATGCCCTCTCGGTGTGTCTGGTGCAGCTGGGCGACAGCCGTGGCATCAGACCGCGCCTCAAATACTGCTGGAGCTGGCATTGCGGCAGCTCCAAACACATCAGTGCGCTGGGGACGATTTCGTCGCAGCATTCCTTGCACAAATGCATCAGTGGGCTGGATCCATCCGCGGGTGCAAGCTCGCACTTGCATGCGGGAGCCGTTGTGGACCACCCCTATGGACCGCAGTGCGCCGCTTCCTGCTGCAGAGCTGTGTCTGCGCTGCACAAACGTGTACTGCACGATTCCGTGCATGGCTTGAGCGAGAGGGGTGTCGCCCCCGGCTGCACCAGGGGGGGGCACAGGGGGTGCTGCGTGCTGCGAAGGCAGTGCAGTTGGTGCTGCGAGCTCTGAGGGGATGTGAGTTGATGTGACAGCCCCTTCCACTGCAGGGGGGGGCAGGGCTGTGGGGTCTTGCCTGGCAGCCGCTCCCCTGCCAGACGGTATCGGCGCGCTCTGCAGCGGAGTCTGCTGACGACCAGACGTGAGGGCTGTGCCAACCGGCCCACGAGAGGCAGATCCACTGGGCAGTCCCGCCAACAGCTCGCTGGGTGCCTCCCCTGCCAGGCCGTGCGCCAGGTGCGCCGCCACATCAAAGGCGTGCTTTGCCCGGCGTGTGAGGGCACCCCACTCCTCACCCGTCAACAGCTCGTATGCAGAGCCATCTGCGCGTGCTACAAATAGCCGCGGGGGACGGGGATTCACCAAGTCTGGGTACAGCGTGCTACCGTCGCCGGCTTGGATTGCGCCTGCCAGTTCCGCTGTGCACTCGCCCCGCTTGCTCACTGAGAACACATTGGCGTTAGCATCTCGCACTTGTAGTTCCCCAGTTTCCAGTTCAATGTGCAGCACGTTGATATCGTGGTCTCTGGGTGTGGTGGGCGCATTGCTGCCCCCCTTACTCTCCTGCAGGCCACCCAAAGCCAAGGGAGACATCCTTGCGACGCCCACAGCTGCGCCGCGTGGAGACGGAGCAGCCATCGCTGCTGTTTCGTCATCGTCATCGTCAGAATCTGCGTGTGCCTGCGCGATGCCTGGCCCCAATACGCCTTCGCTGCGGTCAGCTTGTGGCCCCCGATACTGCATCGCCCCCCCATCCTGCAGAAGCACCACCCGCCCATCAGCAGTGTGCACACGCACCCGTCCATTCCACAGAGCAGTTACAGAGCAGTCATAGTCTGCTGCGATGAGGGTATCATCAGGACAGGCCACCACAAGGCGGGTCTGCACACCAGTGGACACGATGGACACCGGCTGCCCGTCCGCGTGCTTGCTGAAGGCCTCGTGCAGGAAGCGATCGCTTTCCACAGTGGCCATTCCTGGACACGCCACAGTGACATGCTGCTGCGGTAGGGCAGATCCCTCCGCGTCTGCGGGTGCCACCGCCGCCTCCACCACGATGGATGTACCGTCGCAGTGGTGTGCCAACACTGTGCCGTCGGGATAGTGCACTGTGACCACTTTGCCCAGTGACCCAATCCCTTCCCATTGTCCTGTGGCCCCGAAAACGTCCCCATCTGCCCCCACCGGTATGAGCTGCTGGGTGGCATGCGGCAGCGGGTGGGCCTCAACATCAGCAACCAGCGGCGCCAGGTGGGGGTGGCCCCATAGCTGCATTGCATGCAGCCGTCCCAGCGGTGTGTCTAGTGATTCCTGTGTTTTTGCTTCCGTGTGTGCGCTGGAGGTGCTGGCTCCAGACCAGGGCCCCCCGGCCGCGGACAGGCGCTCTGCATCGTGCTCGCGCTCAAGTGCCGTGGACAGCTCCCCGAGCAACATGACGTCGCGGGCCTTCTTGAACACAGGAGTGGGGCGTGCTGCAACACGAGATGCAGCAACCTGTGCCACCAGTGCAGCCTCAAGCGCTGCTGGGTCTGACACGGGGCTGGCTTCATATCGCACCGAGACCACAGCACCCGAGGCTGCGTCCAGAGTGCTCATCACGTCCACGGGCGCGATGCTCCACTGCACGGAAACAATGCTGTCAGTGGGTAGCTGTGAGATAGCCTGTTCGACTGAAAGGCTTGTCTCCTTGGAAGCTTCCTGCAGCACGGTGGCGCCGGCGCCGTACTCAATGCTGGACAGCGACGACACGAGAACGCCCTCCCAAGACACTGTGCGGCGCCCATCTGCAAAGTTAATGATACACTTATTGGCTGATGCCGGTAGATAATCGTTGCCCAAAAGGCCAGCTGGGATGCGCCAACTGCTGCTGCCGTCGGCCCGAAGCGAGTGCTGCAGTTCGAAGTTGTCGATGCTGCCACCGCCGGCCTGCGGCGTGGAGGCCATCAAGGTACGGACCACTTCACCTGTGAAGCTGTCATGTGTTCGTTTGCTCTCAGCAGACCACTCAGGCCACGCTACGCGCGGCTGTGTGTGCGCCTGTCGCGCTTGCCCGGCAGAAGACACTGTCACCTCCAGGGAGCCACACCGCACACAGGACTCCACGGTGCCGTGCCCATCTGGCTTTAGGGTTGTTATCTTTGCTGCTGCAGCATGCAGCTGCGATTGTGTGGGGGGTTCATGCAGAGTGTCGCCAGCTCGGTCTGCCCAAGCGGCGAGCTTGTAAGCTCCCTCTGCGCACATGTGCCAACCGGGCGCCAAGCTGGCTGGTAGGGACGAAAAGAGCAGCTGAGAGCTTTCTGCCATGCCTACATGCAAAGCTTCACCGGCACCAGGCATGTCCAGCACGGCGCAGCACCGCCCCGTGGAGAAGGGCTTGTGCTGCACCTCCCTGCCAGCGTCGTCCATCCGTAATTTGCGCAGGGCTGACGGCTCGCTGGGTGACACCCGGAGGCTGGGACCATCTGGAAGCGCAATATGTAGGCTCCTGCCCTTGACCCCCCAGCACCATGCGGCGTCGCCTTCAGGCACCACCTTGTCAGGTGCATCCTGGGGGGCCAGCACCAAGGCGGCACCCACACTGGAGACAGAAACGACACTCCCATCCGATGGAAACAGCTGCTCCACGTGCCGGCCTGCAAGTCCACGGACGCGTTTCTCTGCCTCTGCTGCAGCTGCTCGGTGTCCTTCGCTGGCCTCGTGCTTGCTGCGTGGCAAGACGCGCACGGCAGCTGCCACAGAAGCATTCAGCTCTGAAGCAGAAAGCTGCACTGCCCGATCCAGCGCACAACGTGGTATGTCGCCATCAGGTGGGCTGCCCGGGCGGGAAATCGGCTCCCAGCCTTCATCCCCTTGTGCACTGGCCGCCTCATCAGCTGAACTTGGGGTCTCCTGGCTTGGGGGCAGCGGCAGCACCAGAGACGGCAGCACCTCACGGCGCCACTCGGCAAAGCTAGGCAGGACACAAGTCCCTTCCAGACTCTGCTGTACAGTCATCAAGTGTACTCTTTGTCGCCTGCGTGGCGTGGCCGTGTGCACCGCCAGCACCGCTGCACCGTGGGAGGGCAGGCGGGTAGTGAACGCGGCGGAGCCAGGGGTGCCACTCAAGGCTCCCAGGACGCGCTGAGCAAGTTCACCTGCAGTCATGTTAAGGGTGTGTCTGCGGTCTGTGAGGTCCCATGTGTGGGCCAGCTTGGCGGCAAGGGGCGGCAGGCAGTCCCCCGCTGTGATGTCGCTGCTTGGCATGCTGGTGACCACGGCTGCACCGTCAAAGCCTCCAGCGCCCTGAAGGCCCCCTGCCCCCAGATGCAGTGATGAAAACTGCTGGCCCATGGAGTCCACGGGCTCGAACAACAGCGACCCCAGGCTAACAGTGGAGGGTGCCAAGGGGGGGCTTGCGCCGCCATGTGGCGTTGGGGATGCGGCGCCCGCCGACACAGCATCGCCTTGGAAGTCGTCAGGAACTGGAGAGTCGCGCCCAGACTGTGTACCTGCAAGCATGTCTAGGCCAGCAGCACCGTCGTATGAATCACCGTCATCGTGGGGCTCCTCCTGGGAGGCAGGCGCCCCTGCGGCAGGCAGGTCAGTCAGGGCTGTGGCATATCCAAACTCCACAGCTGTGCTGGAAGCCTCCACTTTATTCACTGCCGCTGCGGCTGCCTGCAAGATGTCTTGCCGCTCCAGCGCCACCCGTGCTGCATCCCCTCCAGGCGCCATGCCTGCATGCAGCATGAGCGTTTCCCGCTCCGCAAGGGTCGCGGACGCGTCATACGCCTCAGTGGCACTGATGGCACCACTGGCGATGTCCGTAGGCAGCAAAGCGTTCAATACCGGGAGGAACACATTCACTGCTGCTTGTGGCGCATGCATTGACCTTGGGTGTCCCATACCGCCCAGCCGTGCGCAGGCAGCGCTGCTGTCCAGCGGAGGCAGTACAGAACCTGCGCCCTCAGCTGATGCTGTTGTGGCAAGGGAGCCATGTGCAGCGCTGCCCCACACTGCGTCCATGTCCCCCCATGGGGCGTCCACAGCCGTGACTGCAGCAGGGGCAGCCTCCCCGCGGGACAGCAGAGTGCCCTCACGAGGGGAAGCCGGCAGGGCAATGCCACCCACAGAGGCCAAAGTGGGCACTATACGGGGGCTGGCACGGGGCTCCACAACACCAACGGCTGCTACTGCTTGCACCATTGCATGGAGCACGCCAGCCGGTGTCTGCAGCAGGGCCCCACCGCCTGGGGCACCCTGCAGCGTGGCGCACTCCTGCATGTACATCTGGTGCAGGGGCTCAGAGAGACGCTGCCACTGTTGTGCACTGCCACTCAGAGGTAGGGGTGGGAGCAGCTCCTGCACATCAGTGTGCTCGATCCAGTGTGCGTAGGCCTTTGTGTCACGCACCAGGGCGTACAGCGCCGAGGCCACCGCTGCAGCGACATCGCCTGGAGGTAGCAAAACTGGCAGTACTGCATCAGGTGGGCTTGGTGCGTCCACCAAAATGGGCATCACACAGTGCTGTCCCCCTCCAATAGCTTCTGCCAGTGCCCCCCTAGAGCACAGCGAGCCTGTGCCAAGGGCAGCAAGGTGTGACGCCAGCTCCACGGCTGCTGCCTCTGCATCAGCTTGGGGGGACTTTCCTTTCTTAGATTTAGGACTCTTGCGCCCAGATCGAGGCGACGCTCTGCTTGCTGCCTCAGCGCTGTCGTCGCTTGGCAACGGGAAGCGAACCGCCGCTGGGTCCCTTTGTAGCAGCACTGTGCTGGACAACACCTTAGCAGGAATTGTGGGGGGCACGTACTGAAACGTATCTGGTGTGAGCTCGCTTTCGTTGGTGCCTGCCTTGACTGTAGGCCATTCCGCGGCAGCCATCGCCTGCATCAGTGCAGCATGCTCAGTTGTGGACATCGGGTAGTTTCCAAAGACGATAAATACGTCAGGAGTGCCCCAAGGCTCGGTGTCAATCAGTGCTCGCAATTTGGTTGTGCTTGCTTCAGCCGCAGAGTCCGTTGTGGTCTTTGCTTTGCTTTTGGGTGCCTTCTTGCTTTTGCTGCCCGCACGAGCGGATCCCTTGGGAGATTTCTTCGAGCGCCCACTGCTGCTGCCTCCAGTATCATCAGCGACTGAGACACGCGATACTTGCAGGCACGCAGAGATTATATGGTTGACTGCTGCACCTGCTAGCGCTGCAGCGTGGGCGCTGGCGTCGTCGGGAGCTAGCTCCGTCAGGCTTGCCGTTTCTGCAAGGCTCAAGCGTGGCACTGCAAGAAATCTGCAGCCACCGGCAGAGTGACGAATTGAATTTAGGCAGCCACTAATCGGATCAACTATATCATAAATTGCCCTGGTGGATAGTTCGTTGAGGCTGACATCCTGCGGGATCAAGGATGAGATGTGCAGCAACGGACGGTCAAGTTCCGCGGCCATTATGCTGCTCCCTGAGGAATAGCCTACACAGCGTACAGGTGCTTTGCGGGTAGTGAGCTGTCAACAGTTTCGTGGCTGTAACAGGATTACCCCGCATGTCACCTTGTGAACTACTGCTTCATGGATCAGCGCTGATTGCAAGAGGGGGGGTGTTTGGTTTGCGATTCGAGCATTCGACAGGTTGGCTGCGGGTGTGCTACTTGTGCTCTGCAGGGAGTTGGTGCATTCAATTCACAAAATTCCCCGCTGTGTTATGTGGTCCTGTCATTTGCCTGCTAGTTCTGAGTCGTTGTGTCAGCATTTCAACTGCCTGGGTGTTTTCATGGCGTGTGCAGCAGAGAAACCTCGGTACATTCTAGCCGTGGACCAGGGCACGACCAGCACCCGGGCATGTCTATTTGATCACAGTGGCTCACCTGTAGACGTGTCTCAAACTGAGTTCCCACAACACACAAACTCTGCAGGCTGGGTGGAGCATGACGCAATGGAGATTTGGGAAAGCGTGGTGGAGACAATCACAACGGTGCTGCAGAGAAATGGTATTCGACAGGGCATGGTAGCAGCGATTGGTATTACGAACCAGAGGGAGACAAGCATTATTTGGAGCAGATCGACAGGAATACCATTCCGCCGGGCCATTGTTTGGCAGGATACCCGCACTGCAGACTGGTGTGAAAAAATGGCAGCTGCGCGAGGTGGCCGCGACTGCTTCAGGCAGCAGACTGGCCTCCCGCTGGTCCCGTACTTTTCTGCAAGCAAGATCCGTTGGATGCTAGATAACGATCCTACCATACGCGATGCTGCAGACCGTGGGGATGCCATGTTCGGCACTGTGGACACGTGGCTGCTGTACAAGCTCACTGGAGGAAGCCATGGGGGCATTCATGCCACTGACAGCACCAACGCTGCCCGCACAATGCTGCTGAACATCGACACGATGCAGTGGGATGATGACTTGTGCTGTGCATTCGGAGTGCCGCAGTCTGTTCTTCCTGAGGTACGCACGAGCTCAGAGGTGTATGGCTGCGTGAGCTGCACGCAGCTTCCACCGGCTGTGCAGGGCACACCTCTTGGCAGTGTCATGGGCGACCAGTCGGCAGCCCTGTTTGGCCACGCTGGATTTAAGAGGGGCGACACAAAAAGTACGTACGGTACAGGGTGCTTCATCGTTCAGAACGTTGGCACAGCTCGGGTAAGCAGTCAGTCAGGCTTGCTGAGCATCGTAGCTTACCACATCAAGGGACAAAAACCAGTGTATGGTTTGGAAGGAAGTGTTGCTGTCGCAGGTAGTGCTGTCCAGTGGCTGCAAGAAGCGACTGGCATCATTAAGAACTCACGTGATATTGAAGCAGTGGCAGCTTCCGTGCAGGACAATGGTGGGGTCACATTTGTTCCTGCATTTACCGGTCTGTTTGCCCCACACTGGCGTGCAGATGCTCGAGGCACGATTTGTGGTCTGACGCGGGCAACGCGCCCAGGTCACATTGCGCGCGCGACACTGGAGAGCACTGCCCTGCAGTGCCGAGAGCTAGTGCATGCCATGGCAAAGGAAAGTGAAGTCCCAGTGGGTCAGCTCAATCTGCATGTTGACGGTGGGATGTGTGTAAATGATTCTCTAATGCAATGGCAAGCAACGCTGGCTGGTGTGCGCGTGTGCCGGCCGGTTGTGACCGAGACGACTGCAGCAGGAGCAGCGTTTGCGGCAGGCTTGGCTGTTGGGTTCTGGGATGACACCGACCAAATTTTGACCACAGTCAAAGTAGAGAGGGAGTTCTTGCCTGATCTGGCTGATCCAGCAGCCGCTGGCACTATTAGGGCATGGGAGAAAGGTGTGGAGCGAAGTTTCGGATGGGTAGAGCGCAACAACGACGATGACAGCGATGCAGGAGCGCTTCTATCCACGAGCACGGCGGGCAGTGATTGGGTATATTCAGCAATGACAGCGGTAGCAGTAGCGGCCACTGCAGTGATCTGTTGGGGGGTTGTGTGTGGACTCCGTGTTCCCAAGACTGAGCCCAAGCATTGAGTTCACCTCGGTACAACATCTCTCTTAAGCATGAAAAACGCACTTGCAGCTGTTTCGGGGAAATCATGTGGAGTAGATATCCGCACGCACTGCTCGAGTCGATCCTGGTGTTCAACCTTCGGCCCGTGCCAGAAGGCTGCGCACTACGAATGACAGTGAAATCACCACTGATTATAGGCAGGGAAGCATGGCAGCGCTGAGCTCCTTCTGATTTTTCAGCTTTGTCAATAAACTAGTATGATCTTCAGAGACGTTAAGGCTTGTTTTGAGTATTGAAAAAAATGTTGTGTTGGGGTGTGGGTGAGGGATAGGGTTGTGTGTGGGGTGCAGGGGGGTATAAATAGTCTCGTTTAGAAAACACGCTGGAGGTGGTCAATTTACCGGTTTTTTCAGTGAAATCAATGTGCTATTGATTCGAATTTTAAAAAAGGTGTCCAGCGGTGCCACATTGAGTAGCCGAGTCTTCTGCTATGTCAAAGTTGGTCTGGACTTTTGTGCGCAGTGTGCGCTGGGACCCCAGTCAGTGCGGCTTTGACGTAAGGGTGTGAGGTCGCTTCAATTTTACAGCCCTTAGCGTATTTTTGTTATATTTCATTTACACTCTGGCAAAAGATTGTCCCCTGAACCCCAGTTTGAGGAGTGAACCCAAAGCAGCAACCAAACCACGTAAAAGGGGGGTCGGATGAGAACCGATAGTGCGTCAAGAAACCCCCCCCCCCGCTACCGGTGTAGCTCATGCTCGTATCCCAAGGAGCGAACTCCTTGGAAGACAAGAGGTGACGAAGCAGGTATTTTTTGAGGACTTTGTGTACACGTGTGCACAGTCTTATTTAGGTCTGCCTTTGTGCCATATTGTGTAGCCAACCTTGGACTATCGTTGGTCTGTGAGTGCAGGGTGGCAAAGCCAGCACTGTGCGAGCTTTTATAAATAAATTATGTCTGTTTCGGAGTCTGATCATGACGATGACCGCAGCTCGAAGGGTGGGGATGACGAGACGGTTCAATTTGATGCAGTTCAAGAGCTGCTTGAACTGAATTCGGCCACAATACTTCCAGATACTGAGGCTGTTCAACAGGCGTGTGCCTTATGGTCTAGACCTGAAGTAGTTGAAGCTATTGTTACGGGCCCACAGTCGACAGTCTTGGGTGCAAATGCCATTTTCGAGGACTGGTCCAATCCGCGCCGTGTACCACAGCGACAATTGCAACAACAAGAACAAGAACAAGAATATATTACAGGTCAAGCTTTTACACAAAGCCTACAACCGTCTTGGCGTTCATTTCATTGCAAATATGAGTGACCTCGACTCTGAGCTTGGCTCCCCGGAGCAGGCGACGCCGTTTGCTCGGCGGCGAGCAACTGCAGCAGTCCAAATGGGGACACGTTTACCATGGCTTCTCAAGTGAGTGTTGAAGAATTGCAGGCGCAAGACACCATTCTCCGCGCCTGCAGCCCGCGGCGGCGAGGGCAGCCTGGAGGTAAGTATTGACCAGAGAACTTCAAAAACCGCAGCCCGCAAGCACTGTTTCACAGCTAAAAAGGTGCAGCCTAAGGCCGCCAAGCAGCGAGAGCAGCGGCCATACTCAACTGCAAAAATGTATGACTTGCTCGAGTATCCTGAAGACACTTTGTCTGTGGCAGGCCAGCTGATGGTGCTGTTGGCAAACTCGGCTCAACTCAAGCAGCGCCAGGGCGGGGCCCCCGAGTTCGCAGTCGTCTCCCACACAGGCCGGCTGGACACTATTTCACACCACACTACACCCAACGGCTCACCCACTCTGCTGAGCCAGCTCTTAGCTGAGGCTAGCATAACCAGTCCGAAGGCGGACTCATCTGGCAGGCTTTCAGCAGGTCGGTCGGGCAAGCGCACAACAGCCAAAGTGGCGTCCCGACATGGGGTCTGCTTTGCAGCTGTTGCGAGGTATCTTCACGACATTGAGGGTGTAAGGGCCAAGGCCCCGGGTGGCTTTGAACCTTACACCCTCAATGTGCTGGTGAGTGGCTGGAGCCCACAAAGCATGGCGATTCTGGTGGAGGTGGGACTGGTAGTGAGGTGCGACCAGTGCACCAACTCTGGCGTCCTCGTCTTCAACGAGCTGTGCGAATCCTGCAGGGTGGAAGTGGAGGGGCAAGCCAGGGCTTGCATCAA
>Ga0307982_1001756_pt1 | contig 17623 bp, 9 predicted proteins | sample OrgLakmetagen989_FD_201847 | JGI IMG/M metagenome (GOLD analysis project Ga0307982, IMG submission 201847) | Saline water microbial communities from Organic Lake, Antarctica - #989 | ecosystem: Environmental > Aquatic > Non-marine Saline and Alkaline > Saline | place: Antarctica: Organic Lake... | reverse complement strand
CAGGCTTTGCGACCAGGTGGCAAGCCTTGACCGGCTTCGAGTACGACACCGAGCACGCGTTGTCAGCGGCGCAATCGGACCCAACCAGGTTGCCTGACTTGGTGTTCGTGCTTCGGGCAACAAGCGGCGGTGGGAGCTCGGAGGAGCCCAGCGAAGTGCGAGTCTTAGTTCGTCCGCGTGGTTACATAGACCACTACTGCCCAGGCGGCGACTACGGCACTCAGTGCTTCGATTACCCGTCCATCGTATTCGAGGGCAGCACTTTTCTTCTCGGCGCAAACGTGCTTCAGGACCATGATGTGTTCTTCGACCGCGCCAACAAACGCGTTGGTTTTGCAGCCGTGACAGATTGTGCGTTTTCTGCGTGGCCTACGCCACAGCCCAGTCTTACTCCGCAGCCAACTGTCACGCCGCTTCCTTCGCCTCTGCCAACGCCTGGTCCTGTTCCCGAGAGCCTCAGCCTAGGCGCTGTCGTGACGCTGTGGCTGACAGGTTCCTTAGTTGGCATTGCCCTGTGCGTTTGGCTTGGCGGCAAGTTGATGGTGGGTGTCAAGGCATTTCGCACGCGGAAGGCTGCAGTGCGCTCCATGCGACAGAGCGGTGTCACCTGTGCTGATCCATCCGAAGGCTTCTCGGGTTCTTTATGGGCCGCAGCCGCTGCAATTGAGGACAGTGCCGTGGCCCTATCCCGCTGCCTCTTCTCTGGAGCTTCTGGTGGTACTGTGGCCCCTTCTGGAAGCAGCAGTGGCCAACGGCGGCTCCAAAGAAGGCGCGGCTTTGAGGTCCTCGAAGAAAACAACGACATGCGGAGAGACCGCATGGAAAGCGATGACATTGTAGATCGCTGCAACGACGTCGACGACGACGGCGGAGACGTTGTAGAGTTCTCTGGTCTTGAGCTGCCCTCTTTCGGAACGAACACGCATCAAGGCCCTGTTTACAATGGAAGCTCTCAGGTTGATGGCGCTCGTGACGAGTGCAACCCCATGCGTGCTTCGAGTGACGGCTTCGAAAGCAGTGACGAGGAGCTCGATGCAACCACAGCAGAAAATTGGCGTGAAGAGGATCCTATCGCTGCAATGCTTTCTGATGCGAGGGCCAGAGGGTGCTCTGAAACACGGCATGATCCGAATTCTCCTCAAATAGACGTGTTATGATCCTTACAAACGAGAGCTCAATTCGTTTCTGTGCAAATTTGCGTTCGATGCTTTTGTTGTTGCATGTTTTGAACCTAGTGGCAGTGACAGAAAATAAATATTTTTGGGTTTCTAATTATGGCCATTCCAGTAACAAATTGTAGCTAATCAGGTAATTTATGGCGATCTTCGGAATTCATACTAAATTCTATTTTCATGTATCTTAAAGTCCCGATTCCTAGTTCTTGCTTCGAATTGAAATTTCTTTGTTATTACGAGTCATAAGCACGCTATCGCGTTGCACCATATCTTCATATCGGCGTCTACTCCTACTAGACTTCTAGGTTACTAGAGTTGGTGTTGCTTGTTATAACCTTTTTGTTTTTTCGAAACTAGGAATCCGTTTGTTTATTATGCGCATAAAGCTTACGATGCACAGAAAGCACCCACATCCCGCCTGCACCTACTACTTCGTGCTCATTTCCTGGAAGTACGGGTTCAAGTCAGGCGCCTGCCCCCCAAGGGCATCAGCCAAGAGCTTCTTGGGGTCGGCCGCGCCACCGGGTCGCAGCAACGCCCACAGGCAGTCTCCCCCCTTGGGGTGCAACGGGTCGGCCGCGAACTGGTGCTGCCAGAGCTGGGCCGCGTACGCCTTGTTGAACAAGTACCCGTAGTAGGTCGCGCCGTAAGTGGTCAAGTGCCCGAAACGCGCCGGCCAGTAGCCGTCCTGAGCGCTGGTCGCAGAAGGCGGCGGCATGCACGCTGGCATCACCTCCCGGTGCAGTTGCTGCGCCATGGCGACGATGGCGTCGGCGCCGCCCTTTTCAATGGCTTTCGCTCCTTCCGCTGAATACATGGTTTGGTCTAACAAGCTCAACAACACCTGCGTTAGAAACAAGGAAGAGAAGATGAAGAATTTTCAAACCTAAAGCATGCGCCTGCAATTCTGCAAGCACCCTCTACTTGGGCTTTTGAAGTACGAAAACACGCAGAAACAAGCCAAACATGTTTTTCAAACGAAGAAAAAGAAAGAGAACCTGTTGCAGGCCGTCAAGGGCAGCGTGCTTTTTCTGGCCTCGAGCCAAGCTCGCCAGCAGCCCCGACGGCAAAGGGGTGCCCGCCGCTTCCAGGTACGCGGACGACCACGCGAAATGCTCCATCAGCTGGGAAGGGGTTTCCACGAAGTCAGCGGCGGCCCGCGTGCCGCTGAGGTGCTGGTAGCGCGTGCGGCTGAGGAGCGAGTGGAGCGCGTGCCCAAACTCGTGCAACAGCGTTTCGAGCTCGCCGTGCGTGAGCCGAGCCTGGAGTGCCACAGACAAAAGAACAAGCGTACAACAGAGCACGTAAATTAGCCAGGGCTGACAAAATAAATAAACAAAGGCCTTCAAGATGCAAGCGTCATCGCCAAATAGCATAACACAAATATGGATAGACCTGTGAAGACGTGCGCATATATCGATAGAATTACGTAGGTATGTGGATGAAAACCTACCACCCCGTCGTAGGAATTCGTGGACGAAAAGTTCATCACCAGGGCTACTACGGGCTTCTGAAACTCGTTCGCTTCGTTCAAGCACCCGCACCGCACGGTAAAATGCGCAGAGTGGCCGTACTTGTCGGGTCGGGGCTCTAGGTCCAAGTATATGTCCCCGAGGGACCCGTGAATCGGGTGCGTCAGCGTCATTTTCAGCACGCTGCTCCCGAGGCCAGGGCTATTTCCACTGCCGTTGCTGCTGCTACCAATGGTACGCCCCAAGAGCCCACCCCAACTACTCCCACTACCGCTCTCATCGCCATTGGAGTCCGCCCATGACTCCGCTGTGGGAGCAGGCCCCACCTCGACCTCAACCCCCAGCAAGTGCCGGCAGAGCGTGGCGAGGCCTTGCACGCACTTTTCCAACGGCAAAAACTGCGTTGAGGCCGAGTCCGCGTTGCCGTCCCCCAGGGCCGCGCTGCGGGCCAAGCCCATGTAATGCGGCAAGTCCCACTGCTCGAGCTGCACGGCTTCCTCGCCACCTGCCGCCACAGGAGCAGGAGCTGCAATCGCAGCGGTGTCTCCAGACGCAGGCGCAGGGGGCCCTTCGGCCCGGAACTTCAAAGCTTGCAGCGCCGCCACCTCCGCTTCGGCGGCCGGCAAGAGGCCTTTGGCCAGTTGGCGCAGAGTGGCCACCACTTCACCAGGGTCGTTGCACATGTGGCCGTGGCAGACGCGGTGCGCGAAGCTCTCGAAGCCCATTTTCACCGACGTGTGGTGCCGCAGCACCGCTAAAGCGGCGAGCGCTTCCAGGTTTTCCAGGCCCGGTTTGGCGTGCATGGCTCGGTAAGCAGCTTCGCGGGCCTCGGGGCTCGGGCAGTGACGCACGACGGCGTTGAGCACGTGGGGGTGGGCCGGCAAGGCTGCGTGGCCCGGCGGCGCCGTCGACTGGTCCGCCTGTTGCTGCCACATGCTGGGGTGCAGGGGGGAAAGGCTCGCGCGGGGCAAGGTCAAGGCTACGGATTGAGACGCGCGCGTGATGGCGTGGCCAATATTGGTCTCGAGGGCGGTGGCCTGCGCGTGCAACGCCTGCAGCTCTTGCCTCGCGGCGTCCGAGAGTTGAATCCCGTCCCGCTCGTATTCCGCCCGCAGCGCAACCGCAAAACGACTGTCTTCCTCGCCGAGGCCGGCAAACACGGCGGGGTCTTCGGTGATGCGCCTTACGCATTCGTACACGCCCACGTCCGCGTTCAATTGGCCGATGTAGCCCGCGAGTTGCTCGAACGACTCTTCGGCGGCGACCCGCCACGCTGGCTCCGCGTGGACGTGGCGGCACAACTCGGCGACGTCGATCACCGAGCACACCGCGTTGGAAATCCCGTCCAGCGCTTGCAGCTGCCGCGGTGCCAAAGTAGAGCTCGTGGTGGTCGCGCTCCGTAGCTCGTGCCGCAGCTTTTCGCACTGCACGACAGCACGATCGGTGAGCACTCGCCAGTCGGAAGGCGTGTGCAAGCCGGGTACACCAAATACTCCCACTGAAGGAGCCGCTGTCGACGAAGTTGACCCCACCGAGAGCAATGCTTTGTTGCGTGCTGCAGTGCGGGCAGCAGCGCGTGCTACGGCACCTACAGGTGCACTGCGGAGCACTCCCATGGTGGACATCTGAAGTTTGGTTGCTAGCATCAAGAAGATGACGGCGGTAGCGTCGTAGGAGTGTAGTCGTCGTGAAAATAGCTAACGACTGTACTATAACAAGCTTGACAAAAATGCGTCGAACGCGCTGGCTGTAAAAGTACACCTGCACGGAATACGAAAACATAGCAGTTAGCGAGGTGCAACTTCAATTTATTCGAGACTATTGCAGTAGTAAATTCGAAGCTGCAAATGCATTCATAAATGCTAGCAATCATAGTGAGCCTACAATGATAGTTAACTTCATATGTTAATAGTGCCCCCAATATCATGTAGATAGGCGCAAAATCATGCGAGACACAATTCAGATAGTGAAGACCACAAGCTCTGACCTCTTGATAGCAAGTACGAGTCCTCTAGCACTGTTACAGATGTACTGTAGTCCTGCGAGGCTATGAAGCCACTAACTATGAACCTAAGAAGTAAGTTGAGAGTTTTGAGTTTTAGTTGGTTATCAAGTCACTCTTCCGTTCGTCTCATCAGAAACGCATAAACGCGACCAAAAGATCCAGAACTTTCCCGATTGGCTTAAAAATGCTCCCATCTCACTAAAATAGCGACGAAGCAAACCGTGTCTTGAGCATTCTTCCAAGGTAGATACCCTTGATTCTTCGTAGCTGCTTTATAATTAGCTTATCTACTGGCGTGTTATCATGTCGCGGTCTCGGGCAAGGTCAAAAACGCCCCCTCCGCCGCCCGGGCATTTTCCGGCGCTACGGCGAAAGTATGAGGTTGAAATGGAGGCAGAAGGTGAATCACCATGGGGAGGTGTTTGGGCAACAACAGTTGCAACACCCACACAAGCTCTAGCCGACACTGCGAACTCACTTTTTGGCTCTCTGACTGAAGTAGCCGATGCTACGGCGGATGTGCTAGCGGGTGCTGTTAATTTTGCGACAGAGGCCGTCCTGTCACCTCCTCTAGATCCAACGAAGGCCACAGACGCAACCACTGCCTTCCATCCAGTGGAAGAAGCTACGATTCATGCGGAGCCCAACACACTGGAAGAAACGGCAGTTAGAAGTCTTGATAACAATGTGTCAAAAATGCATCTGAACTCCCGCAACGACGAGGTACATTCATCTGCTGTGACTTCGCCAGAGGCGTCTGTTGGCCAAAACATAGAAGTCTCAGCATCCTCAAATCAAGAGCTAGCTCCGACCGTCCTCGAGAATGTCCTCGCAGTTGGCAACGTTGAGCCTTCGAGCCCATTATTAAAACCCGAGAGCAAAATTGGTGTCAATTCGTCTATTCCCGCACCACAAGAATCAGTACTCCAGCAGACGTCATCTGTGGCGGAAACGCCGATAAACCAACGGAGCGATGGTGTGACCCGACAAGCAGAGGCCAGTCGAGGAGCACTCTTCACACTTGACATCAATTCAATTTTTCCTGGAGAAGCTATATCACCGGTCTCTATATCTTCTGAAACTATGGAGCATCAGATGCACACACCTTTATCTCCTTTTCCTCAAGAGTTCAACGAATTGTTAGGCTGGTCGACAGCCCATACGCCTGAGCACTATGCTAATAGCGGTAGTAGTAAACAGGTAGCCGCGCAGGAAGGCAAGGTAACCGCTGAAGCTGTTGCCGACCGAGCTTGGGTTACTCGCGAGATGTTGTGGGGCGTGGATGATGCTAGTGAATTTTCGCCTGTGCAAGGTGAGTTACAAAAACGAGGTGACATGCCAGAGGGCTCAGTACAATGGTGGCTTCAAACGCAACAGCGCGAGCGCTCATTATGGCAGCAGGCTTTGCAACAGCAGGCATTGCAATTGGAACCAGAGCAAGTTTCCACGTTGTCGCCAACACTGTCAACTTCTTCAGCGACTTCGTCGCTAGGGGAGGTCCATTCAGCGCTTCTCGCAAACTCAAACGGTATTGGTGGATGCGGTGCATCACGTCGACGAGCGCTTTGGCCCATTTGGTCAGGAGGGCACGTGCTCGCTCGTGTTCCAGGTCAGCTCAGTTATGAAGAGCTTCTCAGGCATATCACGGCGAAAGACGAAGGCGATAGCAACCAACAGGGCCACAACCACAAGGTAGAACAAGACTGGATAGACGCTGCAGATGAACTCAAGGAAGCCCGTGACACCATTGCTATGGATGTGGCTCGTACTGGTTTTGGCTTAGCGTACTATGAGCGCGGCGACGGCCGACCCGCGCTCACTCGCATCCTTAGTGCTTTTGCGGCGCTGGGCGTGCACCAGCGATATAATAACAACAACACCACTAGCAACGACCGCATTAGCAACGACCGCACTAGCAGTGAAATTGTAGGCGAGAACAGCAGAAAGAGGCACCCAGGGTATGTGCAGGGTATGAATGAAGTCGCAGCGATAGTGCTTGCTGTCTTCACCCATGGAGGTGGTGCGGCGTCGCTCCAACTAAACGACGAAGTTGACGATGGGGATGGCGAGGACGACAGTAGTGGACATGCCGCTGCTTCACTTGCTGCTGAGAACGCTACCAGCTTGCACGACGAAAGTGCTGCGTTTTGGACATTCAGTGCGCTGGTGCTGGGCCCACTCCGAGGCTACTTCGACGACGGGCTCGAAGTAAATGATAATGTTGTGCGCGTGTGTTCGGATTGCTTTGTTGTTTTTCGAGCGTACTTGTGTCATAAAATGCTTTCACTCATCATTGATGTTTGTGCTCTCACTCTATGCTGAGTTCTTGAATGCTAATGTACATCATTACGTTCTTGTGCTCTAAATTGAACAAAAGACGATGCTTTAATTTTTGTTGGTTCTACTTTTTAATGCATACTTTTTTTGCGACCAGGCTCTTGAGCGGGATTCTGAGCTTCTTTCGCTGCTCGTAAGAGATGGCGTGTTCGTGGGGCCTTCTGAAGCACAAGCCCCTGAAGTTACTTCAACTGCTGCTGTTGTCACCTCTCATGAAAGTTCACAAAGAATTGGTAGCCAAGCAATATTGACGGCAGCTCGAGCGAAGGCAGTTGGCAGCACGCTGGCGACAAATTTAGCCGCTTGCGACTTTGAATGGTATTTAATTACACCAGGTTGGTTTTTGACGCTTTATGCGGACTCGCTGCCTCCTACTGCACTCCTTCAGCTCTGGGACTTAGTGCTTTGGCACGGTGGAAATACGGACCTTCGCAGTAGCATAAGTAACAGCAGCATTCAGAGCAGTCGTAGTGGTAGTGTCGGCGTTGAATCAAACGTCCCAGCGCTACCTCCTCCACCGCCTGCCCCCGCCCGTGCCGTCCTACTGTGGGCAGCTCTGAAGGCTGTAGCTGCAAGGGCTGACACCCTCTCGGGTGACAGCAGTGGTGGTCGCAGTGGCACTGGTAAGAAGGAACCGCTCTCTTTGACGAGTACCATTGAGCAATTGAAAGCTGGTGCATGGGCGAGTGGTTTGCCATCAGAAACAGATAGCGAAGGCAAGCCATTGCTGTGCCCACCGCCGACGCTCGAAGCCGTGCACGCTGCGGTGGCCCGCCTCGCACCTCAGGCGAACGCCATCTTGGTGGAAGCTCGCGCGAAGCGCGCAGCCATAGCAGCTCAGAGGCTAGCGCGCAAGACTGCAGCAACAGCAAATGCTAACGCCGCCACTGACAATGACACTACCATCGACAGCACTAACGCGCCAAGCGAAAATGCTTCATCAGAAGGAAACCTTGACGGCAAGGATGTCAAGAGCTCAACTGTACAGCGAAGGCGCCCGCGAGGAAGGAGCCCACGGCGGCCCGCTACATCTCCATCCCCTTCACCTCCGCCACAGGACTGGCGCGCGAGAGTCGCGAAGGGAATGAGCTTTTTGTAATGATAAATTGATCCATTATGCACTAAGGAACTGCAATTGTCCTTATGTCACTCGTATGGATAATCATGAGCGATTCCAGTGACTTAATAGTATCTTTATCCTAGCACTGAGTTGCAAAAATGGATAGGCCAATCGCCACTTCCTCTGGCATGCAGAATTTTTATTTCTGTTAAAAATTACGTCTTCAATTCCCAATTTATTTGATGACTCGTGATGACTAGTCTGGTCTAGTTAATACTCTCCCAATAACAAAGAAAAACAAGTGCACAGTAGTCACAGAGGCGCCAAAAAAAGTACATGTGCTGCTTTTGCGCAAGCAAATTTGCTCCAGAAGGCCAATTCGGGCTCCAACTGGCGTCTTTCTTCCGAAGAAGTCGGCGGGACTGAGTGCTCGTTCGTGTATCATGTCCTAGGTCCACGAGGCATTTCTCCGGGCTATTTTATATAGCGAATAGATTACACGTGGTTGATAACGAGCAGTAGCAACTAGCTGGTGATAAGGAATACGAATCCAAATACGGTATTAGTCCAGAATGAATTCCCAGGAACCATCTGGTTTCTTAGAAGGCTTTCCATTACTTAAGGGTTCCATCGGAGTTGAAGACACACTTTGAGCAGCATGTTGAGTCGCTTCAGCTCTGGCAGCAGCAGCCTCCTCTGCTTCCATTTTAGCTTTTTCCACGGCTGTCATGAGCCGCTCTTTCATGCGATCTTTCAGCAATGCCGCTACAGGTGTAGTCGACCTTCTACCAGCAGTATCTGCCGCAGTAACCTCACTTTGCCCGCTATCTTTTGGAGGTACACCAGAATGTATATCGGCAGCAGCATAATCTTGGACTTCTTCTTCATTATATCTGGCACCTACCGCTGGGCGATCCTCCATTGAGGCGTCTCGTACTTCCTTCTCTACTTTTACTACGTGGGATGCAAGATAGCCCTCCGCAAGCCCTTGAATAGCGAGTGCCATGCAATTTACATCGCCAACGTCGCAGCCAGCGCCCTGCTTTTCGTGCATGCGGTGCGTTGCGACAAACGCGCGTGCAACACCATTCAAACGATCGCCAGACGCAAATAGCAGGGGCGTACCGAGGTCCGGTCCGTTGATCTTGCCACTGCTCCCGCCACCGAGGAAGACCCGCAAAGGCCCTTGCACCACACCATTGCCATTCCTACTACTGCTAATATCCCTGATACCGCCGCTGCTGCTGCTCCTAGAGTTGCTCGGGCACCCCACGTATTGCAGAGGTGCGAGTTTGCCGTCGGGCGAGCCTGGAGTGGCCCAGCGCGTCAGAGGTGTCAAGTCCCATGATAACGCTCGGCCAGGTCCAAACCACGGGCGAGGGGTGAGACTTTCCGTTTGCCTTCGCGGAGGTGGTGCACTGAGCCTCGCCACCAATGGCTTGGACTCCTGTACCTTGTTGCCATACATCGTAGGGCGCAATTCAACGTGAAACGTGACGTCGTAGTCGAGCCACTGGCAAGCAACGTCTACGGTACTGTTGCTGCTGCTGTTACTCTCATTCTCAATGTGGTCATTGGATTCATCTGGCTTCGCCACCAGACGCACTTTGGTGTGCGGTTGCAAGATGCACGTGACCAAATGCCGATTGGCAAACAAGCACCAGCTGCCGTCACGGCCTACTTCAAAATCTGTCAAGTGCACGGTGACGATCAAATCCTGAAGCACGCCGCGACCTGCCATCCATTGCCGTCGCACTACAGGTGGGTGGTCCACAGCTGGACTACTGCTACCAGTGCTGCTACTGCTTCTGGCGTCTACGCCTGTGTCGCTTGGACCGCGCGATGAAAACGCTTTCCAAAGCGGCCCCCCGAGCTGGTCGCTGGCTGTACCAGTGGCCCCATCCCACCAACCACCGCGGCGTGCCACCATCTCGTGGGCGACATCTTCGTCGTCGACTGCGTGCTTCTGAGCAAACGTGTCAAGAAATCCGCCCACATCGACATTGCTATCGCTATGATCACCAACACTGCTCCTGTCAATGTCTGGTGGAGCCAAAGTGCTCAAAACGGCAACGGTATGCAGCGGCGGCAAACTTTCATCGTTGCTGTTGGTATCTTCATCGCTTTCAGGACCAGCCAATAATTCTCGCACCTCAACCGTAAAGTCCACCCGGGTGCGCCCGCGGCCAAGGTCATACCCAAGCGTGACGCTGAGCGCAAGCTGGTTGCTCACGTCCTGCGCGCTGAGAACTTGCATGTTCGTCATCGTCGAAACTGAAGTGAGCCGAATTGCTGTTGCTTTCTTCGCGGTAGCAACAGTAGCAGCAGCACTTGCTGCTGCAGCATTTGCTGCATTATCAATACTTCTAAATGGGTGCTCGGCTGCGATCACTATCTTGTGCCCATAACCTAGAGCTGCTACTGTTGTGAGAGCCCAGTCACCGCCGCTGCTGTGCTTCCCGTGCTGGGCCAAGACAGCAGCGGCTACCTCCAGCCGGCTTGTTCCAACAATGCCTGAGCTTTGGGAGCTACCACTGCTGGTGCCACTTCTTCTGCCGCGGCCGTGGGTGTCCTCCTCAGTATTCACGTCATCAACGTCATCAACGAAGGGCAAGAAAATTGCACCGGAGGACGCAAGAACGTGATCGAGTTCGCCATCACGAGCGGCTTCAGGGCCGATCACGCGCACGGTGAGGGCACAACTCGTTGGCAACAGCGGTGGAGTGAGCTCTTCCTCGCCATCTTTCAGTACACTGTCATGTTCTTCCATCAGATTGGATCGAGCAAAGCCGAGGCAGGGCAGTTGCCGCGACGCCAATGATCGCGGAGTGCGCCACATCGGGCGATTCTCGGCATCACGAGGTGAAGGAAGTGGATTTTTGTTGGAGCACCAGTTGTAGCGGCCTTGAAAATGATCTGAATTGCTACTTGCGCTACTACTGCCAGGAGAGTCACAAAAGAGGGATGCCCAGGCAGCAGCTACTGCGCGCTCGAGATCAGCAAAGACATTGGCGGGGAAGCCTCCTGAACCTGCGACTACTACCACCTCTATCGTTGGTGCCATAGACTGCTGTTGCTGCGCCGAACAGCTCATCGCTGAAAGATTTGAATTGCCTCCAGTGTTAAGGTCGCCGGGAGTGGTTGGCGCCGTTGGCACAGGTATACAGAGCACAGACGCTGCGAGTGCTGCAGCGAGGCTGTCCCTTGCACCAGAACTTCTCAAGAGAGAACGTGCAGCAATTTCTCCTGTAGCACTCAAATCTCCGAAGAATACAACTGCACCACCACCACTGCTATTGGTGTGGTTGCAGAAGCTTTTCTCGGAACTCCGTCCACTATCATCACCTCCAGATTTCTTATTCTCAGTGGTTAAGCTCCGACGGTGTCTCATTGCTCTTGCGCTGACACCATAAGCAAAACTTAAGCTGCGAATACCAAACCCTACTTCTAGAAGTTGGCGGTCTTCAGGATTGGCGTAAAACACCAAATCGTAGCGCCGCAACTGCAAACCAATCGCATGCACTCTGGCAAGCCGTTGGCGATGTTGTTTCTGCTGTTGTTCTTGCTCTTGCCGTTGTCTAAGTACTTCCTGTTCTCTTTCATCAGTGGCTGTGCCTTTTGAGCTGGCTTTGCTGGTAGAGTTGTGAGCATGATTGCGGCGTGGTGGTGGTGAGAGAGCGCGCGCAAGCTCAGTAGGGCAGTGTGGGTGCATGAGCAGCGCAACCAAGCGGGGGGCACCGCTGTGGCTGTCAGCACCCGGCCCGGGTAACGCACGGGCTGCCACGTCAGCGGACCCGCTGGGACAGCCGACGGCAAACACCAGCTCGTCGGCGTGGGCCCAGCCGGAGTCCAGATGCCAATAACCGGTGGTGGTCTGATACTGGGTTGCAGCCGCGGCTGCAGCTTGGTCGATGGTACTAGAATCACCTCTACCATTGTTGCTCGTCCTTTCTGGTTGCGCAGCTTGGTTCGAAGGCTGCCAGCGCCGTTGGATAGTGTTTGCATCTTGCCATCGCACGGTAAAATGGGTTGAAGCGAGGTGCATGAGTGCTGGCAGCACGGTGGTAGCAAATTCGAGGCTTCCCACGTAAGGGTCTTGCGCAAAGTCTACCAGGATTGCGAGTTGAGGGCAGCGGGGCCGAGGGCATTTCGGCATAAAAGCACTCCACGCGTCCATCCGTGCTCGCGGCGAGGGACCACCCCATGCTAACCCTCCAAGGTTGTCGTCACTTTCACGGGCATCGCTGTGGCGTCTCCTACTCCTATCGTGAGGCCACGCTAAGTTGGGTCGACCGTGAAGGAAAGCGAAGGAAGGGTCGGGCGGTTGTGCGGCAGCATGCGCCATCCAACCAATGGGGTCTTCGTGCACTGCTACTTCTGGTGATGTTTTATGATTTCCCCGAAGACTAATATCAACATCCTCATCGCCACTGCTATGCGCTTTTGTGGCATTAAACGTCGCGCGCTGAGCTCGCATACTAGCAGCGCGAGCCGCAGCCGCTAGCACCGCGGGTGCTCGGTGAGCGTAAGTGTGCTGCTGCGCTACTAGCCTCTGCCGGGCTAAACGTGCACTTCCACCACTTTCTTTCAACGAAGTAGCCCATGCGGTTAGTTCTTCTGCTGCTGCGGGACCACTACCAGCCCCGGCAACCTCTACTGTAGCACCCACAGATGCGCTGCTAGCCATGGCACCTCCTGAAGCATCGTTGATGCACTGTTGCAAGTCATTCGAAGTGCGAAGGAAACACGCCGCTCCGAGGGTGCAATCGCCACCCATACCAGTGTTCGTAGACATCACATCGTTAGTGCTGCTGCTTATATCGTCGGTAAAACCTCTTATAAGGTCGCTGTTGCGCGCCCCGTTCCAAGGCCCAAGGAGGACTTCGAGCTCATTGAAATGTTCGGTGATGAGCAGCGCACCCGCGGACATCACTTCAAAAACTCGGTTGTTAACCATACCATAATCGCGTTGCTCATCCATGGTAGCGCCCAATACCTGCACACAAGAAAAAAGACCGATGAGCACCAGTGGTACCTAAAGCAGCTCATTCTACAATCTTACCGCGAAAGCGCTTTGGTAAACCGCAGCGAGCGCGCCAGGTTCATGAGGAAGCACGCCCGCATAATACAGTGCCCACTCGGGCGCCAAGTCCCATCTCGCGCCAAATATCACCAGGGGCAGTGCATTATCCGACAATGGCGGTGAAGTCTCTACATCTGTACCACTGTTTGCATTCAAGGAGGGTAGTGTAGCATTCGCCGCAGCAGTGAGTAGGTTGACGAGCGCTACTTTGCTGTGAATCCCGCCTGCGGAGCCCACATACACTAGCTTCCCTCGCGCTGCTGCTACTGCCGCTTCTACCTCCGCTGACATCTGTGTACCATCTCCACGCCCACCGCTGCCCACGGCAGACGTGCTCTGCCCCACGTCACCCTGAGCTGCTAAAGGCACATACTCGAGGGTGTGGTGTGCCCCGTGGCTGAGGTCACTCAGCTCCTTCAGCGCTTGCCGAGAATTGCTCAGTATGCCGTCCAAGTCTAAGCAAGCAATGATGTCTAGGCCTGGATAAGCTGGGTCTAGGCACCAGAAAAGCACCGTGGGGCCGTGCGCTCGAAAAGGAATTGCAGGGTCAGCTGGGCTGATGCGCCGCACCTGCAAATGTCAAAATAATTTGACGCCGGAGGAATGCGAGTTCAAAACAGAAAAGATTTCAGATGTAGCGACATTTACTACACAGATGACACGTTTTTGCCTGCAACAACATTGACTGATCCTAACTTTGTGCTTATCTACATACTTCTTGAATGAAGGTGTTGATCGACAGGAACCAGCCCTCGATGATAACGAGGTCCCTTGGTCCGCAGCGGTTATACGTGACGGTTTGCGCAGAGAAGTGAGTCAAGATATGTGCATCCCTTTATTCCTAGGTACAAACGCACTCGTTCGAAATACGCAAAGTCCTATCATTTAAGATTTTTCTAACCCTTCTATTCAGCACAATTTATTTGATGCTTGTCTCGAAATGAACAAGAAAGGACTACTAGAGGTCGCAGCACAAAATCTAGGCAGGACAAGCAAATAGCAAAGGTACACCTGAAGCTACCGTTTCATACTATCCTGCATCGTACCATGGTTTGGCGAAAAAAGAACTCGGATAATCGAAAGGGTGAAACACTTCAACATGGCCGACAGTCCAATGTGACGCTAGGTCCGTAGGCCCTGAGTTGAGAGCTAGGAGCGCGCTCTGGAGACCGGCCGTGGTCATCGTGGAGCCAACGACCATGTTCTCTGAGGGCTTAACCTATGGCAATCACATAGAAATTCATTATTTCAACTTCTAAAGCTAAAGGCAATCAGAAACTACCTTGAAGCTCCAATTGAAAGCATCGTCTAATACAGGAACTTCGCGTTAACCCTAGCAATCGAAGTATGGATCTTTGAGAGGACTAGCTGCATACGCTTGCAGCTTCTACCTGCGCATGAAGAGCTATTCGCAATTGATGCGGTTGAGGATCAGTAGATTCAGCACTGGGAACCCCTAGCAGGCACAATACAGCGGCCCCTATACGCTCGACTAGCCTCATGGTTAGACCGCGACCGTGAACCGTGAGACAGAGTTTTGAAAAAGCAAGAAAGCACCAAGACGTAGCGAATTACTTTGGTACCATATTAGTGCAGAGATGTAATGAAGCTTTCTTTTTGACTTTTTGGCCGTCGTTCGTCGTTGCTCTACTTTGACACTTTGACGCATCATGGATGGAGTACATAAATTATTTCGTCTCCATTGTTTGTTCATTGTTGATGCCTGAAGCGCCCGGAGATTGAAGATGCTCACTTCATGATGCTTGACGGCATTCCCTCAATTCGTACAGACCGATTCAGCGTATAAGCCCCAGCATTTGATCATGGACTGACTTGTTATTGAACTTGTAGAGTAGTTTAAAGAAATATCTGATGAGCAGGGCCTAGACATGCCTACATTAACACGGAGCTATTGTAATATTCAGCGTGTTTAGTCGCTATAATATTGCTTTCGTGGTCACTTTGCCTAAAACAGCAGTATTGTTTATTCCGTTACCTAGTCGTGCGGCACTTTATTCAGCCAACGAGTGCCATTCCATCAGCGAGACTATACCAGTCCATTACAACAACTGAGAGAAATAATGGGCTCCTGTTGCGCTGCACTGCGCGGCCCCAAGGCAGCAACTGTCTCTGCTGAAGATGAGTCAGAAGCGAGGCAATCTCTGCTTCTTCGGCTAGGCCCCGGTGGCGAGCCTAGGCGGCGTGGTAGCCCGCCTTCATCTCCGAGTGCGATGAAGTGAGTCTGACATTCTTGCATGTGATGAATACACAATGACTAGCAACGCAAATACACTTAACTAACCTTATTCGTGACGATGTTCTTGCAGGGGAACAAGAAGGCTCAACAAAGCGAAGCATAAAGACAGCGATTGCGACGAGCAGTCGGTAAGCAATGATGATATTGTGACAAGCATCACTGTATAGCTTACCCTCACTATAATGTGCCACCTTCACTGCTGTTCCTGCGATTCAGATTGAGATAATGCTAGGAAATAGCGAAAGTGCAAACAGCGACCAAACCAGCAACGAAAAGGTCAAGAAAGAGGTTGAACTTTCGTCCATGATCCCCAGCTTTATAGCCAGCGTAGCATCTAGAAGTAGCAGCAGTGAAATGGATCCATCAGATACTGGCGAGCCAGTTGACTTAGGACAAGCACCAAGAGGTAGTAGTGGCAATGCAGGCTTCATGGATGCTTTGTTGGCAGGCAAAGAAGGGAGTGTGCATGGGGATGACGAAGAAGATGCCTTTGTAGACTGCGTCTCTTCATCGTTCAGTGATAGCAGTAGCAGCAGCGACCGAGAGCGGCACGTGCACTTCGGAGACGCAGAGGTCTGTATATCTATGAAATGATGCCAGTGTTAGCCCTTTGTGTGTTTGCAGTTTGAGCTCTTTTGATGCCTTTCCTCGTGCCTTCAAATTTACACACACTTTTAAAGAACTTGTTTCTCTCCATCTGTTTCTTTTATCTCTTTGGCTTGTTCTTCTGGCGGGTGTTGGCGCGCGAAGATACGGGAATACGCTCGCACCATGGATTACCACCCTTGCGTGTCGAGTGGAGTGCCACTGGGTCTCGACTGGAACATAAACGACGCTTACTCGGTACTCTGCGAGCTTAACCATTCAAATAATGATGTGGTTTTTGGCTTGAATTGTTTCTCGCTCGCAAATGGCGTATTACTTCTCGCGTTTACGCCTCATCGTAAGTGTCGTATTATTCCTCTCTCTTACTGCACCAGATGCCGTTAGAGGCGTTCGAAGCGATTCGGGCTTCTGACCGCTGCCCGGGGGGGCGGCAGGAGTACTCGGGCCGGGGCCGGTTGGACCCCAAGATGCGGTTTGCCATTGCTTTGGGGTCGGGCCACACCGTGAACGAAGTTGAGCACATGGCCCAACAGGTGAGCGCGAGACATCGCCATGGACAGAAGTGAAAGCTTGAGCAAAGAAGCGCGAAAATGCGAAGCGAGTTTCAATGTAACCGAACAGTAGAAGAACAGAATCGTTGCTGTGTCCGTCGTGCACAATGCTAAGTTTTTGGGGTGTTTGCGCTCCTCGGTAATCCGCTCCCCACTCACCTTTTATAACCGCACCTCAATAGGTCGACTTAAGCCGAGGCCTCCGGTCGTCCAGGTCGTCGTCCTCTTTGTCGTCGTTGTCAAGTGCGTCATCGTCTTCGGACGACAGCTACCTGTCACCGCTGCTCGTGGCCATGACTGCCTTTACGAATCCATCCACGTGGCGAATATTCGGGGGTGATCAGGGCAAGAAATAGGGATATCGAAGCACAGCCGGCAAGGAAAAGGAGTAGCCGGATACTTGCTGGCTTGCTGCCATGGAAAGTTCGAAGTCTTCATACTTCCCAAACCCAAACCTTTCACCTGGGTGTATAGCCATTTCAAAAGCGATTCGCGGCGATAGGCATTTGCGACCTCTGTCTTTGAATGACTAGCCAGTAGCCGGTATACTATACTAATTGCGAACTCGAACTCGAACTAATACAAACCCAAATGACACAGAAGCCAATGCTGCGGGCAGAAGTGGGAATGCGCGTGCGTTGCGCAAACAAAGCAAGTGCGGAGTGTACCACGAGGGGGAGGGGCATTGGCCAAAATTCTCGCAAAAATTGTAACAAGCGAGGCATTTGTGGGTAGCGCGCACTCCGCGGAATTAATAAAGAGGAAGGCCTAAGGCGCGCGAGCGTAGCTCGTGACGTGCGGAACACGAGGCACCACTGGCAGATGTCAAAATTTCCCTTTCAGCGCGCAGGGCGCCTATTGTTCTGCCCCCGGGCCATGAGAGGCCCTGGCACTGGCAGGGCAGGAACTCCTTCCTCGTCCGCAGAGTGGCAGTGAATAGAGAAGTCCCCCTCAAAATACAAACAGCAACGTCCTAGCGGGCCGCTTGTGGCCTAGCGGTCCGTCCCTATCATAGAGCTCAACCCATATATCTTCCATCAAACGCCACGGTCGCTACTCGTGGTCGTCTTTTCAGCG
>Ga0307982_1001755_pt1 | contig 17636 bp, 21 predicted proteins | sample OrgLakmetagen989_FD_201847 | JGI IMG/M metagenome (GOLD analysis project Ga0307982, IMG submission 201847) | Saline water microbial communities from Organic Lake, Antarctica - #989 | ecosystem: Environmental > Aquatic > Non-marine Saline and Alkaline > Saline | place: Antarctica: Organic Lake... | reverse complement strand
GGGGCAGAGCAATAGGCGCCCTGCGCGCTGAAAGGCAAATTTTGACCTCTGCCAATGGAACTTCGTGTTCCGCACGTCACGAGCTACGCTCGCGCGCCTTCCTCTTTGTTGTTTCTGTGGAGTGCGCGCTACCCAAAAATGCCTCGCTTTTTTCATTTTTTGCGAGAATTTTGGCCAATGCCCCACCCCCTCATGATACACTCCGCACTTGCTTTGTTTGCATTTGGGTTTGTATTAGTTCGAGTTCGAGTTCAGCGCCTGCTTCAAAAAGTAATCTAACGATGCGGGCATAGCCGTTGACTGAGGCAACGAAGAGGGCACTCTTCTTGGAATCTTCTTCTGAACCATGTTTGAGGAGGAGCTCTATGATCATAGTGCGGCCTTTTCTCGAGGCAACTGTAAGCGCAGTATTGTTATGCTCGTGCTCTCCCTGACTGGCCATTTCAAGGAGGAGCTTTACAGTGATCGCGCGGCCTCTGGTCGAGGCAGCAATGGCAGCATTGTCCTTGGCACCCTTATCAGCGCCTAGACGAAGGGAAATCTCTACGAGCGCATTGTGACCATTTTCCGAGGTAATCATGCGAGCTGTTTCTTCATTCTTATTTTTGGCTTCTGTGCTGGCACCAGCCCGTAGGAGAAGCTCCAAGACGGCGGTATGGCCAAATATTGAGGCAATCATGAGCGCTGTGTCGCTGTTTTTATTGTCTCGGGCTTCGACATCAGAGCCAGCCTGAAGGAGGAGAGCTGCTACAGTGCTGCCATTTTCGTCTTTTGCGAATTGTTTTCGAAGTCGTGAAGTCCCGTCGTCCCATCGTCCAATCCATCAATCAATCATCAATCCATCAATCATCCCATCATGATATACTCTAATATAGTTCCATGGTAGTATTGCAGTTGTGATGTTTCTTCTTTATCGTTCTTTGATCTTGGACACGCACGCATGTGTGAAGGTGCGTCATGATGGGGCTCAACATTTTTTTAGGAAACATGTCTACCAAAGTGTTGCTGGCCCTCTTGGGTCTTTCGGTCTGCGCGAGCCTAACTCTCAAGCCATCTGTATCAAAGAGACATAGGGCTCTCGTGCAATCGAGCGCGGCTTCCAACGACAGTGGTCATGAGATGAGCTCTCGCCGTGGATGGCTCGGGACATCAGCTCTTGCATTCACGGGAGGCTCTTTACTCCTCACTGGCCTTGCAGAGCCTGCCAACGCCCGTTTGACTGGGCCTGCATCGCCAGCAGAGGTTGAGCGCATCCGCAAAGGCTACGAAGGGCTAGAGTGAGTCTATGTGTAGGAAAGGGGCCTTCCGAACCGTACAAGTTTCACGTCTAAAACACAACGTTTTCGCGAATCTAAGAACACATGAAAATCTTTGAATCAAGGCACTAGATTTGTCATATTATCTATCATTTGGCAGAGCCTTTGTACTATTATGCTCTGCGCATGACTTCATGACAATATATATGTGCATGCTAGGTACTTGCTGGCCAACTTTGACAAAGAAACGACGAAGTGCAACCCGGACTGCAACCGCAATCCCGACGCTGTGCGCACCTACATGGGGTGCGAATTGACATAGCCTGAAGTATACGCGTTCTTGCTTCCTTAGACTTATAAGATTGCGAATGTTGAAGTTGTTGATGGTGGACGGAGGCGCTGGTTGCGTTTGAAATTTAGGATATTCTCCAGTGTACTTTGTACTTCTGTACTCTGCACTATTACTGTATATGAGTCAGCTAATCAATAGCACGAGTTGGTTCAGCGTCTCTTATCGTTACGTGATCCCACTCTTTCGCATACGCTTAACTACTTCGTTGTATGCAATCAGGTTGCGGTCCATGGACCACCCCCTATACCAGATCGAAAAAGTGCTCCAGAAAGGCCAAGACAACGTCGAGGACGTGGACAACTTGGAAGCTTACCTGGAGGTGTGTTCGTGTGTACGTCGTTGTGTGTATTGCTCGCTGCATTGTTGGCAATCTTCTCTTACAAGGGCGTCTTTAAATTGTTCAGTTGATTCGAAGGCTGAAAAAAGAACGCAATGACTCCTTTCTATTTTTTAGAGCAGCATTCATGTAACTCTGTTCTGCTCCTCCCTTTTTCGGTCGACGAATCTACAGGCATGCGAAAACTACAGCAGTGCCATCAGCGAATCCAACGCCATGGCTTACACGTCGAGCTTCGGAGAGTAAGTTCAGGACCCACGTATATCTTGAATAGTGCTTTAGCGCTTGAACATTGCTTGACAATTTTCATGCACCAGCATCAGAGCATGCTCTTTCGTTGTTCATGCTTACGTTATAATTACCCTGCGGTAGTTCACGACTTATGATTCGTTCAATGTATGCCTACTCATGCTATCCAACCCATTCGGCGTATGTGCGCTTGCGCGTAGGTACAACCCTGGGGGCGGCAAGGACGCAGTGGAGAAGTACTTGAACCTCGCTAAGGACCAGGTGGTTACGGCACGAGACCAGCTCAAAATCATCCTGACCAGCCTGGACATGCAAGTTCCGAACAATTGATCCCAGTGTAGCTTTAGATTTTTTTCAACTGCACGTCTGAAAGGATCAACTTGGGAGAGAAGTTGCAAGGCACTCGAAAATCGGCTCGGCTAGATATCTGCGCGGGCTTTTTCTTTGACTCTGGAATTCCTGGTAAACCCGAACGCATTTACCATCGCAATTTGTATTTGTGTTTTTAATGGCATCAGATGACCAGATGAGAATAAATGAATAAACTGCGGGTTTTCTTTTGTCTGGGTATTGCAGTATCGCATTCCGATCTATTCCGATCCACATCAGCGAGCTATATGATTATAATTATAATTGTGCTCGATCTCATACGTCATAAATCGAGCTAAATAACTAACAGGAACCAAAATAAATACGAAGGAGCCTTTCCCGAAGCAGCTAACCAGACAGATAACGAAAGGAAAGGTTTGTGTTGCGCGTTGCATGAAGCAAGAAGCAGCAGCAGCAAAGAAGTAAAGCTCCAAGAGCGCCGCTGCATCGCCATATCCACTCAGCTTTTTTGGAATCACTGAGCTCTTTCGGCCCGTCTAGAGCATAACGAATCCTATACCTTCTTTATCTCCCCACGCACTTGTATTCCTTCACCTCCTTTGTGATTTCCTGAACGATGTGATGCTCAGTAGTCTGCTCAGTGCTCAGTGCTCAAAAGGTTGATGCCTTGATCCCGTAGGGGCATTGTTGGAGTTGCAGAAGAAACTCTGCAAATTTAGACGACTATAGACTGTAGGTGTTGATGCGTTGGTTGATGCTCATCCATGGCGAGATGCTTGATGAGATACGAGACGCCGTCTAGTTGATAACCACTCCACGTAGAAAAGAGGCTAGAGGAGTGGCGAGCCTTGAGTTTGTTGATTCAGGGAGAGTGACAACTTCCACGTATTCATCGAATCGATTAGGAGCAGTTCCGTTCTCTAACTAGCTAGGCTTTCACGCAGGGTGCGGTGGCAACTAAAACTTGCTGGCTAGGAAATGACTTTGCTAGTCAGTTTACTCAGGTCTATAGCAGCAACCTATTTGATGAAGCAGTCATGGACTTTCATGCTGCTGCCTGCAGTCAACCATATGAGCTCAAATCGTGCGAAGATAGGATCTCGCACTGTCGTAGCGTCATTGCATTTCCCATCTTCCATTGGAATTGCTCACTGCAGCAAAGTGGCTATGTATGCATCAACAGGAGACGTTGAAAAGAGCGATAGAGGAACGCAATTAGCAGCGCCCATTAGTAATGCTGCGAGTTTGACTTCTGCAGAGCTAATGAAATTAAAAGTTCCTGCACTCAAAGAGCTCTGCCGCTCTCGTAAACTTCTCGTGTCAGGCACGAAAGCTGTCTTGGTTGATCGTCTTCTAGTTTGGGCTTCAAATGCCTTAGAATCAAAGCCTAAGGAGGATGTAAGTGCTCTCGCACGACCTCTGAAGTCTACTGATTCATTGAAAACTAAAGGAATAAACGGAGGTGCTGGAAATGTCGAGTCATCATCTCATGGGGCAGATACCGAGCAACCTCAAGAAGGCGATGTTGTTGAAGTTGTAGGCGACAATGGTGTCGTGTACAGAGCGATTTGGACTGCGAAGCAAGTGTTCACCAAAAACGACAGCGGCGAAGCAGTACCTGACACGAAGCTGATACTTGTACTTGATTTGCCTGAGCCTCCGCCACCCTTGCCGCCACGCTCACGTGCTAACACGGACGCCATTTCGAAACTCACTCAATTGGTGCGATTAAGCACGATACACCTTCCCAGGAATATCTCAACACATCGTAGGCACTTTACTCTAAATTATGTATGTGCGCATTCTTCATCAATTTATTTGTCCTTGTGGTACGAATCATTCATATATCACTATTGGTATGGATCATTCTTCTCTTTCTTTTCTCCTGCTCCGACTATCTCAATGGGCCTGTATTTACAATCCCTATTCCAAACCTTTGCAGGTGGCCAAAAACCTGCGGGCGGGCACAACGCAAGGCGTGAGCACTAGACCAGTCAATTACCGGACGCTGCCGTTGAGACATCCTTTGGCAAAGCCCACGACACCTTTCGGTGAGTTAGGGAGTTTGATTTGGTTCTTAGATAAGTGTGTAGATTGTTGAAGTGCAGAAAGTCGAATCAGTACATGATTGCTCATATTATCGTGTGGATTTTTAAATTTGTCTTATCATGTTCTGTCGTGTTTTCTATAATTATCACGTTGTACTTGTTTTTTCTATTGTTGTTCTGCAGTAACCTTTGAAGTTGAGTGCAGCATTGCGCCTGAAGCGGCAGAACGTCTGCCTTGCCCTCCACCGCCACCCACCGTGGGGGCTGGCAGAACCACCAAAGATGCAAAGGAGCGATCAGCGCAATGCATGCTTGAAGCGGTAGGCGATAGACTTGGATGCAAATTCTGTTGATTTGGTATGCTTTCCTCGGTTTGTTTCTGGGTGTACTTTCGGAGTGTATCGACGGGATATGCTACTGGAAGCAAACTGAATCTCTCCCTCGCTAATAGAATCATTTCTGAATGGTTGAGTAGGCGGGAGAACTCCTTCAGGAAGGCGCTTCCAACGCTGGTCGCACTCTATCGCCCAGCAAAATGAACAGCATTGCCAAATTTAAGGCCATGCAAGAGGCGTCGGTAATTGAAATACATCACATCATATGACGTGCTGCCCTTAATACACGTTTCACGTATATCAGACCTTGTCTTGAAATACCTTCCCTCTTTGTCTCTTTTTAATGCTATCGTGTGCATGTACTTTTAAGATGCGGAACGATGCTGAGCGTCCTTTTCGAAAACATGCATTCCGAGCGGTAAGTAATCTTGTCGTACAGATATAAAATCTTTGAATGAAATTTCGAGACATTCTGCCTCCACCTTATCTCTCAAATTCGATTTTCAATGCTTGGCGGCACAGATTACCGAACAAAAGACTCTCAAAGACCTTGATGCATGGGTGCTCAGTGAATTGGCTCATGCTCAAAGAGATGCAGTTGAAGATGCGGCTGCTGGAGATTCTAAAAGTGCTGCTGCTATGAGTGACAGCGTGCAAGCGTTTCAACGTTCAGTGAGCCGCGCGAGAGCCACCCTTTTGGCTGCTGCATCGGTGCGAGACGAAATTGAGTGTGCTTAACATCGGTTTGAGGTTTTGGTCATTAATTTTTTGTTCTTCTGGATATAGACAATTTGGACCTTTACATCTAGCAAGATTTCTAACTCTTTGTGTCGTTGATTTTATATTATTCCTCTTGGTTTTTGATTTCGTTCGATAGGTGTTGTTGGGTAGCAAGTCAGCTCCTAACTCTCCGGGATCTGCGCCGGCAGCAGAAATTGGCGCTGCTGTTGAAAGATGGGTCAACGTTGCTCGTTCCATCAAAAGCTTAGGAGCTCCTCTCGATGGGTACGTCAATTGTAATGACGAATACCAAAATTTATTTTGATTATTTAGCCAATGACATTGTATCAAAACGGAATTTGTGTCGCCTACGCCTAAATTCATTGCGTACAATTCACGACCAGGTTTACTTATCTGGTACTTATGCAACGCATTTCTCACTACGGCCAATATTCACCTGCTGAAACACTACTATTGGCCCTACGCGACGACCAAGATCAGGAAGCAACAAGGAATATGGCTAGCAGTAGTCCAAGTAGTACCAATGGCGCCAGGACTAGCGGCAGCGGTCTCGTTGGTAGACTGTCCCTGCGACGGCATTCGGATCCGGTACGCACCCCTTCCTCTTAGAATCAATAGCTATATTCCTTAGTATTCGCACTATTCATCATGACATCATGACGTGCACACAATTCAGCCACTCAACAGCCACGCAACGGCAAGTGATGATATTCTTCTCTTATTTTTTGTCTTCGGGCGCACTCGACGACAGTTCTGATCTTACTCTTGTTCATAATTCTACTCGTATTTTTCTAGCAAGTGGTAGTGCTGGCGGATCACGTAGAAGCACTTGCGACGGCGTACATTCAAGGGGGCAACGCCAAACGCGCAGATGCTCTTGTGTGCTCTCTCCCAGCCGCAGTTATCGATACTGCGTCCGCCACTGCTGCTGCCTCATCAGTCAATGCCAACGCAGCAGCGGCTGTCGCCACTGCCGTTGGGGTGCCGAAAGCAGTGACGTCAGCATGCCAGGGAGTGGCGATGGACGCGCAAATGTTGAGCACAGTGATTGGGGCAGTGCCATGGCGCAGAGGTCTGACTTTGCTGCGGGAAGAATTGCCTGCACGGAACCTTTCAATCAATGCGGCGTGCGTCAATGCGGTGCGAAGAACCACAGGATTTACAAGAATTTTTTGCATCATTTTGTTTTTTAAACCATGGGTTCTGTTGATCTCAGCGCATTCAAGACCAGTACACATTTAAACATTTAAAAGAATATCTACTCCGTCTCACAATTGTATCTTCCTCGTAATTATCAGAGATGGTCTCATTTCTCTTTTGGTTCGATCTTCAGATCATGTTTAAGCTTGTGAACGCTCGGCAATTTCAAGACGCTGCCAATATCTTTGCTGACGCTGAGAAGCGCCAGTCTTCCTTCCGTGCAACCAGCAGCGGCAAAAACGACGACTATGCATACAATGCTCTGACCTTGATCCCAGCCCTCACAAGTATGGGCCGCCTCGGAGACTCTGCCGGTATCAAGCGAGTAGTACTAGAAATATTGCCAAGGCTCATGCAAGAAGAGCCAAGTGCGCCTTCTTCTTCATTATTTGATTCTTCTATTGATAACGGCGATGACAGCGAGGATCTGGACGGAAATCAATCAGACAACAACAGCGTCAACACAGGGGTGCCAAAAAGCTTGCTGCGCTCTATTTTGCATTCCGCAGTGTCAGCACTTGCAGCAGCGAGCCGACCGAGCGATGCACTCGCGATTTTTGATGCGATGCCAAACGCGCCCTGGCATTGCTCTCACGACACAGTCAGGATTATATACTGAACTAACGCATAAATAAGCACGTTGCACGAACCGAATAAATTAATTAACATCTCCTTTGTTGACTTGCTTTTTCAAGTTAGTAGTTTGCTATTTTGAAATATGTTTCATTTTTTAGTAATGATCCAATATGACTCAATGCGGCATTGTTCTAGGTGAGTTTCAACGTTGCCATTGGTGCTGCAAGCCGGTTGTCACCCTCAGAGGCCGTTGTGAAAGCGTGGGAACTCTTTAGTCAACTCCTTGACAGAAGTCGCCCCACTTCCGGCGGTAACACCCAAGGCCAGCTTCCTTGGCTTGCGCCTCCTGATCGCCTCACGTACAGCTCGATGATTGCTGCTCACGCTCGAGCTGGCGACCTCGACGGAGCAGAGAGGCTCTTGGAAGCACTTCACTTTGGTCACGACTTTTCGGAAGCGAGATTTTCATTGACTACAACTGCTTCTAGTAGGAAGGCACGCGGTAGTACGAGTAGCAGTGGACAAGGAGTCATTGTGCACCCAACAGCCACAGCATGCAACCAGGCACGGAGATTACCTCCTTAAAAGGATGATTAGCATAGTTCAAGTTTTATAGAAGCGCATTTAATTTCTAACAAATCCTTGCTTCCTTCAATATATGCATTTAAACGTTCTTGAATTGTCTCTTCGTCACACTTTTTCTAAAGGTGTTGAGTGCATGTGCGGAAGAAGGCAATTGGAAGCGTGCTGTGCGGCTCGTGTCATCCGGACTTTTAAACATGGAAACGGTCAGACTGAGTGTACTCTAGCAACTCTCATCCACATTGTTTATTCTAGAGATCAGTTCGTTTCTGTACTCTATGCCAACATTGGTATCCAATACGTTCATGTATGCTTTTAGCCTTACTTATCCTTTGCGGTACTTTATCTGCCATTTGTTTAGGTGGGCTACAACATTGCTATGACCACCACTGCGAAAGCAGGCGAATTTGGGGCAACGTGTGCACTCTACGGCGCGCTCTTAGATCAACACGCAAGATCAACAAATGCGGGCAACCTAGGAGGAAATGATCATGATAACAATGCTGTAGAAACGAGCTCTGCAAGCACAAATCGCCGCAGTAGATCTTCTTCCTCATCCGAAAGGATTACAATGCCTGGTTTTCAAGACAGTTTTGTCAAGCAATTCTGCAACCAGGAGAGTTCAATCAAAAGTGTTGCAACATTGGACGCAAGCCCTGACAGTCACAGCAAGAATGAAGGACCTTGTGCACCAGACGAAGTCACGTTTAACGTACTCCTGCAAGGTACGCACAACTAGCAGAAAAGAGACGTTTGGCTTTCTATCATTTGTATGCAGGGTAGATGTAGTGTACTGTGAGTTGAAAGATAGGCATATAAGGCAGTGCGCTCGAGACATCTCTAACATCTGCAACTTTTTTTTTAAAACAAACAAACAAACAGCGGCTGCCAGTAGCCCCTCTCATGGCATTTCCAAAGCAAAAGTGATCCTGGACGAAATGGAGCGTATTACTCAGAGCGCCCCGAAAGACTTGCGAACAGCGAATGCGTTCTTGTGCGTCTGTGAAGCGGCTGGAGATTGGGAGCTTGCAATAGCGACGCTCAATGGTCTGGACCACATGCGATTGGACAACAGTCCTAATGGAGCTGGCATCAATACCAACTTCAAGCCTTCAGATGCACTAGCATGGATTCCGGAATTTTCACCAAGTTTAACTCCGGATTCATTCTCGTTCAATACAGCTCTAGGAGCATGCCGTGAAGCGGGGCAATGGAATGCAGCAAAAGAATTATTGCAACGTATGAAAGACCACGGTCCTCCTCCAGATTTGGTACGTAGTCCAGCAGCTTGCTTTATAGTAGTGCTTTGTTTGAAAGGAGGCAGTGATCAAATGTGGTGGGAAAGAAAGAAAGAGGGCAAATACTAGGTGTGAAAGTGCATTGGCATCAAATTACATCTGCAGTACTTTGATAGTGTAATTCATGGATCAAGGTCACCTTCATATTTCTTCTGCGTCTTTATGCACATGCATACGTATACCTGCTCCAGATCACGTACAACGTGGCCCTTGGTGTGTGCATCAAAGCAGCAGAAGGCCGCACGGCCCTCAATCTTTTTGCAGAAATGAAAGCAAATGGATTGACACCCGGGAAAATTGCCTACGAGTGTACTTGCGATGCGCTTGAGGTGATACTTAATTGGCAGTATTAGTTAGCATGCACACAGCACACAGCATTTCATCACTCTCTACGCTTTTATTTTTTACGGAAAGAACTTTCTTCTCTCAACTTTTCAAATACGTAGGCATCTGGACTAACACAAGAGGCAGAAGCATTCTTTGGAGAAGGTTGCGCTATGGGTGTCTTTGAACTCGCAGATTCTGATAGCACTGATGGCCAGGGGGTCGTTACAGAGGTTAGATTTTTTTTGTACGCACGAAGATATTGGCTAATTTTTGGATTCTGTTTGCCCAAAAGAAGGTGTTTTCACTTTCAAATACCCTCAGTTTTGTCTATATTTTAAGTATGTATGTTCCCTTGCGCATATAGTTAATCTCTAATTGTAAGTTGTGTGAAACCTCTTTCAAAAAGGTTTGCACGAAGTTGGACCTTCACGGTTGCTCTGTAGCGCGGGCTGCTGTGTCCCTTCGGTTCCATTTGAACGCGCATCGTCGCTCTCTTCGCCAAGCAGTAGCAGATTCTAAACTGCCCGAGAGTCCCGCGAAAAGGAGGAAAAAACAAATCGGGAGCCAATCAGAAGCTTCTTCTTCCGCGCAAAACACCGACGATTTGTCGTCGTTTCAAATCGTTGGCGACTTGGTGGTGGTGACTGGTCGAGGCAAGCACAGTGGGGAAGAAGGCCTCAAGCTTTACGATGCCGCCGCGCAGCAATTGAGCCAATTTGGGTTGAACCTGAGGTCGTGGCCTCGGAACCCGGGCCGGTTCTGGATCTCGAAGGAAGACATTGCTGGGTGGGTGGCGAAGGGTGATGATCTTGGATGATTTTTACTTTGATGGTTGCTAGATAAGGTTAACTCCTAATGCCCATCGGCTTTAGCCTTTAGTTATAGGTTATTGGCAAGTACAGATAGAGTAGAATATTTTTTTTTTCTAGCTCGGTGCTAAATGCTACATCGACCAACGCAAGCGCAATTCGTGATGTGCCATATCGCAATACATCAAACTCATTTATGTTACATATCTATATCTATCTGCGATCAGGGATGTGTTTACACGCAGATGTAGGGTGGTAAATATGGGGATTGCGCCGTTGGAAGTGCACTTTAACAATGAAGTACGTTCTTCGCTGTGTTCGCCTCGATTAATTTAGATATATGTACATAAGTATAGCTGCCAGGTGCCAATTCCTCTCTACAAGCAAAGTCGAAAAGTGATGCGAGAAATGCACTGTCCAGGTTCTGTGCAGTAAGGAAGCACAGCAACGCTGTATTCTGCCATGCAGATTTCGTCGTCCTGTATTTGAGGGAGACGACGTTAGTCAAGATAGAGGAGAGGGTCGTTGTCAGGCACGAAATGACTGCCGCCAGCGCAGCGCCAGCCGTTTTCGACTCTCAGCCAATCAAAGCCCATCGGGCACGACCCCATGGTGCGGAGCCTTGCTTGAATGTCGGCCTCCTTCCCGTCGTCGCTGTCATCGGCTTCGTTCAGCGCTTGTTTCTCGCGCTTTTTCATGGTGAAAGTAATCGCGCTTTGCACCGCAGAAAGCACGGGTTTGGCTTGCCGCCGCAGTGCCGCATCCACTTTTTCCGGGGACGCGCCTGTAGCTGCGCACACGGCCAAACGAATGCTGTCAGGAAAGGGCGCGCCTCCGACTGCAGCGGAGAGGATGTCCACCAGCCGTGCAGCGTTGGCTTCGGTGCCATACCCCAATGCCGCTAGTGCAGCTTCGAGAGCTGAGGCTATCGCGGCATCGTCGTCTTGGTCGTCATCACTGTCGTCGTCCTCATTGTTACCCGCTTTTTCCACCACCACCGTGCGCTCGGTTTCGATCGAAGGAGGTGCCGCAGTCAAAGGGTCAGCCGATTGGAAGATGGGAGATGAAGTAGAAGATGGTCCCACTGAGGGTTCCGATATACTCCCACTATCCTTTTGAGAAAGCATCGTAATGAGGGCAGCCTCGAGTGCGTCAGGAGTCACCTCCGTGCTCTTAAGCTTCGCGCATTCCACCGCCACGCGGCGCACGAAGTTGTCGACGTCCCGACCGTTGGCCCAGTGCGGAGCTGCAATCAAGCGCGCAAACCACGGCTCCAAATACTGAGCGGCACCGGTGGTGGCACTAGGGCTGGCACTGGCAATGGTGCTGGAACTGCTTTCGACTATCGAGGGCACCGTTAGCCGTTTCTCAGTGAGTTGCAACGATGCCATTTCGGCTGCTTCCATGGCGGTGAAGTCGGGAAATTCAATCACGTCTGAGACCCGCGACTTGAGCCCCGGATTCACCTGCCGCCACCGAAGGCAAAAGGATGCGAAAAGGATTAAGGTGCGTGCGTACGTGGTTCATATATTGCAGGACAGCATTCGATTGCCTTCAAGAAATACATATATTATGCATGTAATACATGAGGGTTCAGGCAAAGCTTTCCACGTTGTTTGAATTACCTTGTTCAACATTGCAGTCATCTGCCCAGAGTACCTGAATAGTGATGACATGAGATAAAGGAATGTTTTGAAAGAACGAAGAGGAGAAATGTGCTAGAAAAGCAACCTTTATTGACAAATTGGTACAGAAAGGTCGCATTTACCCAGCAAAAATGACGACCATCTTCCCACGGTACGCAGTCTCGGTGAGCAAGTTCACGATCTCGTCCACTGCTTCTTGCATGTACGACCGCCCTGCGGGGTCGTGCAAACGATACGCTTCATCGATAAACAGCACAGCGCCCCGTGCAGAGTCGAAGACATCCCGGGTTTTTGAAGCTGTTTGCCCGACAAACCCCGAAGAAAGCTGGGAAGCGGAGACGGTGACGACCTCCGAAGTTGGCAGTACCCCTAAGGATTCAAACAGCAGACCCATGCGTTTGGCCACCGTGGTTTTGCCCGTACCTGGGGACCCTTGGAAACAAAAGGTGAGCGCTAAATCATCTGTAGGGTCACGGCCAGCGGCTGTAGCCGCTTCCACGACTGCTTGGTACTCCGAAAGACGGTTTTTGATGGTCTCGCAACCAATCAGCCCCTGAAAGACGAGGCTGGGGTTCGCCACGTGCGGTTTCTCCACAATGAAATCCGAGAGCTCGAGGCCATTCTCTACTGCCCGCATGGTGGCCGGCAGCTTCTGCAGTCGTGCTTCGGCGCGGGACACGGCAGTGCTCACGAGGTTGTCCACGGCCCCTGCGTTCCCGAAATGGGGCCGCAATCGCCCTTTCGCCAAATTCTGGCGCACTGCGGCTTTCGCCGTTGGGAAACTGACGGTCCTGCCGCGATGGGCCACGTTGGCAAACAAGATGCGCAGCAAGGCCTACCAACAAAAGGTACAATTATAGAGACAAATCCTAAGATATTAGAGAGGGTTAGGTATCCCATTCGAGATCAAATAGAGAAGGAATAAGAAAGTAGGTAGAGGTTTGAAAACACGCATGGAACCACTGCAGAAATTGCTCTTCACCTGATCATCGAAATCTTCAAATTCAAACGCATTTTCGAGCTGAAAACGCCTCGCAAGCCCTGGATTGCCGCGCCGCAGGAAACGCTCCATCTCCTTGCGGTAGCCCAAGAGAAGCACGCAACGGTCCGCTCCCGCGTCTCCAGACACGCGCGACACCAAAGTGTCCACCACGGCCGTCCTGTACGGGTCCCCGCCACCACCGCTGCCACTGCCCGAGGGTCCGCCGAGTCCTCCACCACTAGGATCGAGCCCGTAAGCTTCGTCAATCACCAGCACACAGCCTTCGGACTTGTCAAGCAGCGCGTTCGTGCGCTCTTCCGAAGCACCAAGCGCAGAACCCACCAGATCCGCAGGGGTTGCAAGCACGACATCTCCACGGGAGAGCAAGCCGAGCTCCTTGAGAATGAGGCCGTAGAGCCTAGCCACTGTGGTCTTTCCGGTACCAGGGTTCCCCAGAAACACACGGTTCAGAGACAATTCTGCCGGAGGGAGTTCGAGTTCTTCGCGCTCAGCATTAGACTCAGCGACTTGAAGAAGTCCATTGACAGAAGACTTCACCGATGCCAAGCCCTCCAATTCGAGAAGCTCTCGAAGCGGGGCGCTGGATTCTGCGCTGAGTAGAGCAGGTGGAGCGCCCAGGAAGTCGTTCCGCGTAAACTCAAAGATGTCAGGATCTTCCCCTGCCTTCCGTGCAGCAACCACGCGCTGGGTTTGGCGTTCCGACGCAAGGTCCAGGAGTGCTTGAATGGCGCGCGCGTTGCCAAAACCAGTGCTTCCGCGGCCTTTCCCCACGCGCCGCGCCGCGATTCGAAGATACTTCTCATCCGTGACGTGATACTTTGGCTTGATGCTTTGAAACTCGCGCTTGAGCAATTCAACCAGTTCGTCGTCACTGAAATCGGGCAGCTTAAAACGTCGAGGAAACCTGGATGCCAAACCACCATGAGCTAGAACGTTGTCTTCAATCTGCTTTTCGTACCCAGCCAGCACAACGGCCAAATTACCGCCCCATTCGTCCATTTCTTCTCCGAGTCGATCGAGCACCTGACGTGCAGCTTTATTGCTCGTTGGGTCCAGCTGATGTGCGTCATCTATGATCAACACGCCACCGCGCTCGCTCAAAGACTTCAGACTATTGCTCGGCAGCTCTAAGGTCAATGACTGATCGGTCGCTATGGAAGTGCCGTTGCGAAATGTTAAGCTATTGACGTGACCGAAATCAACGGCGAAAAACTTTGTGCTCCCCATGTCTGTCTCGTAACTCCTTTGGCGCACTACTTTACCAACATGGCCCCAAGTGCCTTCAAATTGAGCTTCGACAAGGTCGCCCACGTTGGGCGATCGCCCCGCAAAGGAGCGGTCAAACGTGCGAAGCATCTTTTCAAGGCCCTGCACGCCGTCTTCCTCGAGTGCCGAGCCCGTGACTCGGAGCATCCTCTTTTCAGGCATCACGGCCAAATCACCCAGGACGTCGGCGTAAAGTTTGGCAACCGTAGACTTCCCGGTGCCTGGGCTGCCCGTAAGCACCAGCGAGTACGACTTGGTCTTCCCAATGGCGTATTGCGAACCTGTGAGCTCCACAGCTTCTTCGAGATCTTCAAGATCCTTTGGAAACGTAGTGATAGTCGTCGGCTGCACCCACATTGAGGCGGGGTTCCAATTGTAGGTGGCACTGCTGGTGCGCCTCGCGCCAAAATCCATGGCCAAACGGGCACCAGCCATGCGAGCTTCGTGTACGTCCAAGGAGAAAGGCGTATTGGCTAAGTCATCGCCGCGCTCGCGGTCCAACTCAATGGCGTCGCACAAATTTGCGCATCGTTCTTTGATGTCGGTTAGTCCCACTAGCTGGCTCAGAGCTTTCAGCGAGGGCAAACTGGGACCCATGTCGAGAGATGTTTCATCGCCTTCATCTCCATCACCAACCCCACCAGGAGATTTCAACCCTTTTGTAGTCTCTAACTTAGATGCAACATCGAAACTTTCTTCAATTGTGGCGCCAGCACTCAGCACAAGAGGCCAAGACAAGGTAAAGAGAGCTGGGTGCGCCAAGGTCGCAGCCAGAGAATGGCCAAAGGCACTCTTTGTTTGCCCAATTTCGAGCGCGTAGAAAGCGCGTGCCAAGTCTAGAAAGGGCTCCACTTCCTCTGTGCTTGGTGCCGCACAGCCGCATGGTAAAGTTTCAGGCCGTTGCTTTCCTGGACCGTCTGTGCCATGCACGACGAGTGCGTCAGAGAGCCCATCAATACACGCCAGTTTCGCCTGGCAAATGCCTTCGAGAAGCTGGCATGCGGCCACTGCTCCATGAGCCCCGTGCGCCCCTCCAGCCTTTGCAAGGTAACCTGCACATACGTCATGCGCTTCCAAAAACTTATCGCGTGCCATTAGGTCTAACACGCGGTCTTCAAAATCGCCCATGCTCTCTCGTGAGGGTGCGCTCGTCGGTACCGTGAGTGCCGTAGCTACCAAACGCTCTGTCACTTCAGAAGAACCAGTGAGTGGCAAAAGTGCCTTGACAAGGCTCGACCGATCGCCGTCACCGTAACTACGAAAGGTTTTGACCATGGATTCATAATCATTAGCCTCCTTGATGCGCTTGAAAAGTTTTGTCGCCGCTGCCGCGTCTGCCGGAAGGATTGTTTTGCTACCCAAATCGCCCACAACGCTTGTAGATTGAGCATTTTGCACCACCATGATGGGCCATCTTGAAACGAAATGAGATGTGCGTTTCGGTAGCTGGAAAGCTGTCGCAAGGGAGAGGGTCCCAGCTACTAGTGTCAATTGCAGAGCAACGAACATTGATCAGTTGAGTGAGTGCTGAGCGGACAAACGAAGTCAAAACCCTGCAGATGAGCGTGCCTAGATGTATGAAATTAATAAGCGTGAAGATACTCGATGTGCGATAACTATTGAAGCTCCCTTGGTATTCAATGGAGGCTTTCGACTTCGGTCTAGTAGCGTCAGAATACGAGCAAAGCTTCGCACAGGTTTTACAAACAGACGAAAAAGATACAAAATATTCTCGTGACCTTCTTCATGGGAGATCTCACCAGCTCACCGAATGACAGATGACGACCTTCACAGAAAAAACTCGAAGAACTCTTGATTCTTGAAGACCTACTTAGCTATAGCTACGTACGTATAGGATGAAGTACACCACCGCATATCCGCATACCGCGTGCTTTGCCTCACATGCCTCTTCATTCTCACCTCTATCAGTAGGAGCAACCCCTTCCGTTCATCAATGCACCCTTCACCGAAAGGTCAAACGCAACGACTTCTATGAAGCACACTTCGATGGGATGAAATTTAGTGCAGGTACCTACTTTCAGGAATTTTGAAACTCAACCCCAGGCCCATAATGGCACCTAATGGAACGGAATTCAGCAACAATATCTATTACAGGAGCATTCAAGGAGGAAACTCGAACAAGTCTGCTGCACTTCGAACTGCAGAGCTGCACTGCCCTGTAGATGTAGATGCAGATGTGGGATATGCCAGGATATGCCGTTACGAAGATCAGAATGATAAATGAGTCGTAAGAAATTCGAAGCCTACCTCAACATAGGAAAGAAGGGATAGCTTGGACGGGGCTGTACAGATATTTAGTATTGGAAATAGAAATTCCCTAGCTGGCCCAATCACCGGCTGCGGAAACACCCGCGAAAGCGAGTGGGTCTTTCTTCGGTTTTCGGATAACTGTATGGACGTGCGACGTAAGAGTGGAATTAACCTCTTATACTTGAAGGAGTGGGAAATCAAAATTCCAGGCCACTTAATTGAGGTATTTAGATGTAGCTCCTTGGTAGGGCCAGCTACTCCTTGAAGCGTGCGCGCCCTGCCCAGCCATGATGGACGGCGTCTGCTTGAATGGATTTTTCCTACAGATAGTGCGACTCGCGGTGTAATTCGAATCTCTTCTTCGTGGCAACCTTCCATCGCATATTTCATTGTATAATTATACAGAGAAGACAGATAGAGGATGCATTGGTGGCATCATGAATTCATTCCATATCGATGCTGAGAGAAAATGGTTTCCTCAGCATTCAAGCTTCAGCTTTAAAAACGCAAGTCAGTGCTGGAACAAAATCCAATGGTATCACGACGTTTCCATTACAAATCACAGAGGCTGCTCTTACGAATCCCTTGGACCTAAGTAGCCCGACTTCCAACCCTCTAGCCCAGATCCTCTCTGCGGTGACTTCGATATGCGCTGACCTATAACACAAAGTCACGATCAGGCACAATGCATACAATAAGGGCGAAAGCACAAGAGTACTTGCGTTATCATTTCAAGCCAAGAAAGTAATGAACAGAAATCCACGCACCGTCTCCACCACAATGATGGCAATTGAACTTGTTTGAGAGCTCTCCACCGATACCGCGCCCACTGCAAGGCACACAATACGGAAACCCGGCTTCTCTGCACTCCAGTACTGTATAGCCCGCACGCTGGCAGTCTGTGGCAGTAAAGCCTACCATTTTACAATCAACTGGGGTAAAGCCCGCTAGTTTACACTGGTAAGCTGTACTTAACGTATGGCCGGCTTCTCGGCACTCTGATATAGAAA
>Ga0307982_1001750_pt1 | contig 17649 bp, 14 predicted proteins | sample OrgLakmetagen989_FD_201847 | JGI IMG/M metagenome (GOLD analysis project Ga0307982, IMG submission 201847) | Saline water microbial communities from Organic Lake, Antarctica - #989 | ecosystem: Environmental > Aquatic > Non-marine Saline and Alkaline > Saline | place: Antarctica: Organic Lake... | reverse complement strand
AGCATGGCGAGATTATGCACACCATTTTGCTGGAGGATATTGTGATGATTTTTTACAATGCGGTTCACCGTTTCCTGCATCTCATAATCAATACTGGTACGTAGTTTTTGAGTACCGAATTCTTTGTTAGCTCGTTGCAACAAATGCGGTGCCAGTTGTGGTACTCTAAAATCTTGAGTCGGCACATTTTCTGAAATAGCGAGTTCATAATCCATCGCTGTAATGATGTTTTCTTCTTTCAGCTTGAGCAACACTTGATCTCGTTTTTCTTGGAGCAAGCTTTCTCTTTTTCCTGGATAAACCAGTCCTGGGGCATTGGGTAAAACGGCTAGTGTGGCACTTTCGGCCCAGCTGAGTTCGTGAGATTTTCTTCCATAATAACGCCACGCCGCCATATCTAGACCGACCACATTACCACCATAAGGCGCATGAGAAGCATACAATTCAAGAATTTCTACTTTAGAAAGCCGAATTTCTAATCTAGTTGCCCAGATGAGCTCGATGAATTTCTCGTAATATTTACGGTCTTTTTTACGTGACATTCTAATGACTTGCTGAGTAATCGTACTACCACCACGCACTACTTTTCCTGCGGTAATATTATCAGCTAATGCTTTTCCTATAGCCACTGGATTGAATCCTGGGTGATCGTAAAAATAAGCATCTTCATATTGCAGCACGCATTGTTTGTAGCGGTAGGGCACACTATCCACAGCAGGAAAACGCCATTGCTCGTCTTTGGCAATATGCGCATCAAGCAACCTACCATTTTTACTTTCTATTACTGTAGAATAAGAAACATCAAACAATTGATCTGGTAAACACAAGGCGTACCAAACCAGCAACAGGGTCAGTATGCTGAGTTTGATTTTATGTTTGTAGAGGAATTTTTTCAATGTGCTTGTGAGTGCTCTTTGTGTTTAAAGAACGTGAAAATGGACGGATATTTTATCATAAGGGGCAGAATTAATTCTGCCCCTTATGATGGTTGGTGAGTTATAGAATTAAAATTGAAATAATTTCTATACATCGTAAAAGTCTCAACTCATTCGTATACGAACTCAATCATTTTAGAAACCAACATGCCAAGTATTCGTCTTGGAATGTTTGGTGGTTATCGATAAAACCAGATCCTGTTATAAATTCAAGCTTCCCGAGCAGATTTAGACAAGGCCAACAACTATAGTTGGAATGTCAAGTCTATAAAATCCAAAAAGTAAAAGCTCCTTTCCTTTTTTCAAGGAAATGTGGGCAAATTGGAGTTTACGGAAAATTGGTCGAAAAGGTAACAGCGCTTGATCTCCATCAAGGTCTCTTCTAATTTCAATCATCGCAAATCCCTTATTTAATTCGTACACGAATTAAATAGTGCATTCCTCTCATTCGTCGGATGCAAGCTACCAAGGGGGAAGATTTTAGTTTTCGATCCATTAATGATCTATAGAACAAATTCTCATGCAGAACTCTTTACTCTTCCCTAAGGGCAGAATTAATTCTGCCCTTAGGGAAATCGAGAAACGATCTTCTTTCCTAAGTTTTCACTTTCACTATCAAAGACAGGAACTTCCAACCCAAACTCTATCGCCGCTTTTTGATAATAGTCTTGACGACTTTTATGAGGCTCACTTACTGCATGAATTACTGCTGCATCAAGTTCTCCAGCAATCACTTTTCGAATAAGTGAATTCACATGATCTCTGGTCACGAGATTTACTGGAGCATCAGGATTTTTAATACCTCTTCTACCGGCGAGCATTTTTATGGGATGACGATCGTCTCCTATAAGACCACAAGGTCTGATAATGGTAGATTGATGTGCCATTTCTTGAACTATTTGCTCAGCAGCGATGATTTTTTTACCATTGTTACTGGTAGCATTTGGAATAGAATTCTCATCATAGGTTGGAATATCTTCTCGATCTTCAAAGACCGAAGTGGAAGAAATAAAAAGAACCTTATTGATTTCATAAACTTGAACAAATCGCATAAAAAGCTTGGTTCTAAAAGCAAAATTGCTTTCTGGATTCTTGCGCAAGCCTGGCGGAATGTCAATCAACAAAACATCCAATCCCTTTAAAAACCCTTGTACATCTCCATAGATTTTATCTTCTTGAAGGTCGATCTTAAAAGCATGAACCCCATTTTCTGAGAGTTGTTGTAGCTTTTCTAAAGATCTAGAAGTTCCTCGCACTTCACAACCTTGTTGTTTTAATTTTAAAGCGAGATCATAGCCCAACCAGCCACATCCTAAGATTCCTATGTTTTTATTCGGCATCGGGAACTAATTCATATTGTACGTTGAACCATTCTTGGTTTTTCTTTTTAGTCAATGAAACGGTTCTTTTTTTAAGCACCGCATCGTTTAAAACAAACGGCATGGACATGTGATCCAGCGGTCGCTTGCTCACCTGCAATTCTTTTTGATCTAATAGATCAAAGGAGGCTGCATAAAAGATCAGTTCTGGTTCTACACCAGCGTCAAAAGTCATTTCCATTTCTAGAGCTGCGTTATCGCTCACATAATAGCTCAACATGCGATTTCCCCATCGGTTGCCAAATGGTTTGTTAGTCTTACCAGTAACCGGAATTTCCAGACCATTGACCACGGCTTTTTCAAACACGTATTTGGAATCTGCAAAGACCTCATAACGGTGTACGACGCTTTCACTGCTGACGTTGAATTTTACGGTACGCAAACCATTTATAGCGGTATCGCTCAGAACCTCGATTTTCACTTCTGGCAATTCTTTGTAATCCGTATTTGCCGCGTAGGAGAATCTGGTGCCGTATTTAGAATCTATAGAATTGGCGTTTAATTCTTCTGCTAATTGTGGTTTTTCACCTAGCTTTTCCTTTGTCCAGTCAGATAATGCACTGTCGTAGGTTGCCCATTGAGCTGTTTTGGTATCTTGGTCTTGCACGTAGATCAAGCTGGTAGGTTTGGGCTGGGTTTGTGAGAATTCCGCTTTCGCGAAAGCGAAACACAAACAAACTAAAGTAACGATCAACGAGCCAAATGCCAACAATCCTTTCTTGCGGTAATGTCCTATAATAGGAATCAATAAACCAAATAACAACGTGCTCAAAACAGCAGCGACAAATAAAATACTCATTCCTAAAGCTACTGGAAAGGCAGTTATAAATGGAGCGAAAACAAAAATCGCAGGAACGGCGAGTAATAACAATAACATATAACTAGGCCGTTTTTGATACATATTGAGCCATAACATGATCAATCCGGCATACAGAGGTACGACAAAGAATCCTGCACCTCCTAGATACACCTCTGGAATAAGCCCACCATTTCCAAGTGGAAAAGCAATCGCCAGTGAGATGATCCATAAAATAACTAATGGTGCTACAACTAAACTAGCAATGCGGTCGCGATGGTAAAATTTGTGATACAAGAAAAAGCAAATGCTGACCGTGGCAAATACAGATGTTGCTATCAACCAATACCCATTATACGGAAAACCATGATGCTGATCTATATAAAAGTCGTTGAACTTTACAGCTGCCCAACCATAGTTGCTCAACAAGTAACCGATCACTAAACTTCCCAAAAACGGCACAAAACCGCCTAAAAGATGTTTTAAAGTAATGCACCTTTTGCGGATTCCTAAGATGATTAAAAACAACAATAACAGTCCGCTTATGATGATTATAGCCGCTAACCAGCTGAATGGAAAACTAAGCGTTTTAAACAAGGGCATAGGGAAGTACACGAGGTCATCTCCTTTTTCTACCATCACACGATCAGTCATGTCTAGATCGCCAAAATGCGATAACAACGGCATCAAATAAGACCCTTGGTGCGCCAGCGTATTGCGGTCTAACCGTTCATACGTATCCAACTCTGTATGGTAATCAAAATGATCTCCTATAAAAGCAAAATTAAGTCCGTTGATATTCCCACCTTCTTTAAAGACAGTAAGATCTGTATTGTTAGGAATCATTTGATAGATGCTATAAGCCAGAGAGTTTGCAACAGGATGCTCCGTTCCAGCGGCTATAAACTCTTGGATAATCTTGCGATTTCCACCATTAGTTTCTACCAACACGTAACTAGGACCGCCGCTACCGCGAGCTTCAAAGTTGAGTACAAAACCTAGGTTATTTGCCCAGGGATGTTCTCTTACAAAAAGACTGGCCCCATTAAGCCCTAGTTCTTCACCGTCAGTAATACAGATAATGATATCGTTTTTAGGCTGTTTGTTTTGTGCTAGAAAAGCTCTTACTCCTTCCAGAATTGTTGCCACACCACTTGCGGCATCGCTAGCACCTTTACTGGAATGTGGATCACTATCATAATGACTTAATAATACCAATGCTTTATTGTTAGCCTCGGCTCCTTTGATACGAGCTATAATATTTTCTGGCTGTGACATGTTCCCGTTACTGCTGATGTCGTAGCCTTTTTGTGTGGAAACTTCCAATCCCATTTTTTGGAGCTCCTCTCTTATATAATCTCTGACTTCATTATGAGCTTTACTGCCTACATAATGAGGTTTTAGCGATATGGCCTTCACATGTTGCAATGCTCTAGCAGTAGACCATTCGGTCGTTGGTAAATTCTCTTTTACATCAGAAGATGGTGTCTGACTTTGAAAGGCATACCAAATCATCAAAATGATTACTAAAAAGGACAAGGCTGAGGTGAGGTGAGATTTAGGTCTCATGGTTGGTTGGTTTTTGCGGAGTCGGAAAGTTAAACAAAATGTGGGAAACCTTTCCCTAACCCTAAAGGGTAGGTTTATCATGAGATTGAACTCGATCTCGATCTCGAATAAAACAACATTCATCTAAAAATATCCTCTTTTTAAAAAACATTATTCTAAATTCTATTCTATAAATCTTACCTTTGTATCTTATTAAAAAAACGACTTGAAACTCAATCCTAAAGACATAGAAACAGCTCAACTCCATGGCATTATGCTAGGAGCAGTTCAACCGCGACCTATTGCTTTTGCGAGCACTATTGATGCAAATGGCAAGGTGAACTTATCGCCGTATTCATTTTTTAATGTTTTTAGTGCAAATCCGCCAGTGATGATATTTTCCCCTGCGCGTCGGGTACGAGATAACTCGGTCAAGCATACCTTATTGAATGCCAAAGCTACTGGAGAAGTAGTCATCAACATCGTAAACTATGACATTGTTCAACAAATGTCATTATCCAGCACGGAATATGGAGAAGGTGTGAATGAGTTTGAAAAAGCGGGTCTTACAGAAGTAAAAAGTGACATCGTTGCTCCACCACGTGTGGCCGAAAGCCCCGTACAATTTGAGTGTAAAGTAAAAGAAATCATAGAGCTGGGTCAAGAAGGTGGCGCTGGTAACCTCATCATTTGTGAAGTGGTTATGGTGCATGTGAATGACAATGTGCTAGACGAGCACAACAAGATCGACCCTTTTAAAATCGATACGGTTGCCAGAATGGGCGGCGACTGGTACTGTCGTTCTAAAGATGCTATGTTTGAGGTGGCAAAACCTTTATCAAAACTGGGTGTAGGCGTGGATGCGTTACCAGAACATGCTAGAAAAAGCGATATTCTTACCGGAAACGATCTTGGTAAACTAGGAAATGTAGAACGAGTACCAGAGCAGGAAGAAGTGGTAGCTTTTGCAAAAGCGGAACAGTTAACCAACCTCTCTACAACAGATAAACACAATCGAGCCAAAGAGCTCATCGCAAAAGGGGAACTCCTGGCTGCTTGGAACTATTTATTATTATAAGCTATGGAAATACTAGGAAAAATCAAACTAATAGGAGAAACCAAAACATTCGGTGCAAATGGTTTCCAGAAACGCGAGTTAGTCGTTACTACTGAAGAGCAATATCCACAACACATCATGATCGAATTTGTGCAGGATAAAACAAATTTACTAGATGCATTTGCAGTAGGTGAGCCTGTAAAAATAGGGATCAACATTAGAGGTCGTGAATGGCAATCGCCACAAGGAGAAACAAAATATTTCAACTCTATCGCAGGATGGAGAATTGAAAAAGCAGGTGCAGCCGCACCAGCAGCTGGAGCTCCAGAAGTACCACCATTTGATGAGTACGAGCCGGTATCCAACACCAAGAATGAAGATCATGATGACCTGCCTTTTTAGAACATCATCTAATTAGTATATGTACAAAAGCAGCAGGATTATTCTTGCTGCTTTTTTGATTTATACCTAAAGGTTCATTGACACTGATAATGCTTTCTGAATACTGAAGAAATTGGTATTGTTTAAATAGTATCGAGAAGTTTGTTTCAAGTCTATCTGACATCTTCCAGATTGATCTAGAAATAGTTGTGTTGAAAAATATCAAAAACAAGTTTTCCAAAATATCATGCTACAACTCAAGCGCACCACATCAAAAAGCCCAGACTTCCAGAAACTAGTAAAACAACTGGATGCTTATCTGGCCGTAACTGATGGTGATGAGCACGATTTTTACAATCAATTCAACAAAATAGAAGGCTTGAATTATGTGGTAGTAGCTTATCTGGATGAGAAGGCTGTAGGCTGTGGCGCCTTACGAGCTTTTGATAAGGAAACTATGGAAGTAAAAAGAATGTTCACTTTGAATGAAGCTCGTGGGAAAGGAATTGCTTCAAAGATATTGCTCGAACTAGAACAATGGACGGCTCAACTTTCGTACAAAAAATGTGTTCTTGAAACTGGAACAAGGCAACTGGAAGCAATTGCACTTTATGAGAGAAATGGGTATGAATTAATTGGTTGTTATGGTCCTTATCTTAAGGTGGAGAATAGCAAGTGTTTTGGGAAGGAGTTGTAGATTTATGTATGCGTAAATGTGGACTGAAGTCCGCACCTAAAAATAACAATATAAGACGCTGAAACATAAAAAACCCCAACTTTCTCAAGATTGGGATTTTCATTTTTAATAGGTCAGTCTCCAAACAAACTCAAAAAAAAAGCAATGATGAAAATAAATTTAAATTTGAAGACTATTCAAAGATTAGTAATTTTAGGACCATTTCCAAACTTAATTCACAATTTCTAGTGTATTTATTAAACGAATCTTTAACTTTTCCCGATCCTAGCACCGCTCCAGACCATGGGCTTGCTGCTATAGGTGGTGATTTAAGCCAAGAAAGATTGCTCCTTGCTTATCGTTCTGGATTCTTTCCGTGGTACAATGATGGAGAGCCTATTTGCTGGTGGAGTCCAGATCCTCGAATGATTTTTGATTTGAAATCTGCATCACCTATGCGGGTTACCAAGTCCATGCGACAAAGCAAGCGCAACCGCGGTTATGAGATACGAGAGAACACTTGCTTTACCTCTGTTATGAAACATTGTGGCAACGTGCCTAGAAACGATCAGGACGGCACCTGGATCAATGATGAGATGCTGGAAGCTTATGCCCAACTCCATGAATCTGGTCATACAAAAAGTATTGAAGTCTTTAAAGATGAGGAACTCGTAGGCGGATTGTACGGTATGGATTTAAAAGATAAAGGGATTTTTTGCGGAGAAAGCATGTTCTCCCTAGCAACTGATGCGAGTAAAATCGCTTTGATGTATCTAGTAGAAAAATTACAGGATTTGAATTACCACCTTATAGACGCTCAAGTATATAACGATCATCTAGACAGTTTAGGTGCTGTGGAGATGGATCGAGAGGTGTTTTTGAGTTATTTGAGGTAGATCCATATCGATTTAAAAAGAAAGTTTGCTCTTTTAAGATTCCAAAAGTAAGATAGAACTGATTTTGTTTATCCAAATTCCAATTAGAATTATAGGATTTTCCATCACAAAGTATTGCGCTGAAACTAGGTTCAGACCAGTATACTAGTTCATATATATTCCCCGTAGTGTAATTCGTCTTTTGACACAATTCAGCAACATAAATTATTTCGTTCTTAAATTTTCCTTCTAAGATCTTTACAGTACTTAATGAACCAAAAGCTAGATTCCCGTATAATCCAGGATCATTGCTACATGAATTTATTAGCTCAACTTTTAGGTTGTTGTTCTTAATTTCCTTCAAACGGTTGCCTTAATGTTTTTAACTGCTCCTTAATTCTCTTGACAATTTTTTTTCTTTTTTTTGCCAGTATAAATAATATTCCCAAGCTGTCGGAGACCAAATTAAATCCATTTAGTCTACCTCTATTAATTCACGTTTTACGCCTTTGTCATCTTCTATCTCTTTGATAGAATTAAGTAAAACATCTCGATTTGCACCGCTCAATAAATAATTAGTTTCTTTTAAGGAATTATATTCATCAAGTGATATTAAAACAAGATATTTTCCTCCTTTTTGTTGTATTACAATATCGCTCAGGTCGTTTATAAGCTTATCTAACCAATGTTGAGGTTAGCTCTGAAATCTGTGTAATTAACTACTTTCGTAATACGCATGTTATAAAAGTACTTTAAAAGGCAGCTGAAAAATCAAATAGAATAATAAACCCCTAAATATAAAAACAACAACCGATCGGTACCAGCAGTAAAGTCTTCAAATCTGTATTCTGTAACCAGTTGTAGTTTTAGGTTATTACTGATTTTCCTGCCTATTCCTAAAGAAAATCGCTGGTCATAAGCTGGACGGTTATCTCGCTCTGCAATAAAGAGTGTTTCTATGCTTGCTGTAAGATAAAGTTCAGATGCATCTGCTGCAAGACCATTTAAGGGTAAAGAGCTAGAAAGTCTATAACGCCATCTATGTGTGGTGCGTTCTCCTCTTAATCGTTGATCCCATCGTACTCGGTGTGTAATTTTTAAGGCATTGTATTTTCTAGTGTACACGTATTGTTCTGAAAACCGCACTTCTTCTGGTCTCGAGTCATCAAACAATTCTCTATACATAATTCCTACTCCTATTTGGGAATAAAAGCCTGCTTCATAACTAGCAAATTGAGATGCCTGAATGTGTAGTGCTTCAAAAGAATCTTGCGTAGAATTGCGCTCAGAAATAGCGCTATTAAAGCTCCATCTGGCATTATTATGCCAAGAAACATTTAAGGTAGGTTCTACAATCACATCGTCTATAATTTGAGAAAACGAAGTAAATGGAAACAACAAAAAGAGAAAAGCTCTAAAATAATAAAAAGTCATATTCTAGTCTTTTGATGTCGCGGTGACCTATGAGATTTCCATTTTTGTCAAAAAGAAATTCTTTGCGGTAGATCTTGCGTTTGTCTTTAAAAGCTACGATCAATTCGTAATTATCAAACCTGTCGCGCGCTATTCTTTCTTTTATTTGTGTGGCATTTTGATCTCCTGCCACATATTGTTCTTGTACTTTTTCAATACGGTATTTTCTAGCAATGCTGTCCAGTGTTTTATTTATTTTAAAAAGTGCCTCTTTAGGTATTTTTCTCTTGCGTGAATCTATTTCTACGTCTTCTAGAACGCCGTTTTTGTCAAATTCTATACTGTATTTTCGCTCTTTATACTTCAACTTTGCCTCATAGCTGATCTTGTCGCCATCGGTTTCTCGATAGTAATTTACTTTTTTACGCGCATAGCCTATTACAGTTACTACATCAACCGCGTTCTTAGGAAAAAGATCTAAGGTGATTTTTTCTTCTCGCTCTTTTTTCTGTTTGGATGCTGTTTGCAGCGGTGCAGCTATCGTGTCCTGTCCTTGCACGGCATAAACTTCACTGGCCCAAGGCGCAGTAAAAGCAAGAACACAACAAATCCATACTATTTTATACTTCATCATATCTAAAACAGGTTATTTCGTGATCGTTTACCATTCCAGTCGCTTGCATAAAGGCATACACAATAGTAGATCCGACAAATTGGAATCCGCGTTTTTTAAGGTCCTTAGCAATCTGGTCTGATAGCGCAGTATTTGCAGGAGCTTTTATATGATTTTGAACTTGGTTTTTAATGGGTTTACCTTCTACATAATTCCAGACATACTTAGAAAAACTACCGTATTCTTTCTGGACTTCTATAAATAGTTGTGCGTTATTAACAATGGATTTTACTTTTAATTTGTGGCGTATAATACCGGCATTTTGAAGCAACTCTTCTTGTTTTTCTTGATCATAAGCAGCTATTTTCTGAACATCAAACTGATTTAGAGCATCAGAGTAATTCTGCCGTTTACGTAAAATAGTGATCCAGCTCAATCCTGCTTGCATGCTCTCTAGAATTAGAAATTCAAACAGGGTCTGGTCGTCATAAACGGGCTTTCCCCATTCTTTATCGTGATAAGATTCATACAAAACATCTCCTCGACACCAATCACATTTTTGTTTTTTCATGGTTTAAAATTACTAATCTTTATATTTACGATCTATGAAACAGTTGTTATTATTTATTTCGGTTATTTTCTTCTCTAGTTGTGCCACTCAAAAAGCCATTGACATTTCAGAGGTAGCACAATCTATAGACGCCTGGCACAAAGCCGCTTCCCAGGCTAATTTTAAGGATTATTTTGATCTAATGACAGACGATGCTGTTTTTATAGGTACGGATGCAACAGAAAACTGGCAAGTCGCCGATTTCAAAGCTTATTCCAAACCTTATTTTGATAAAGGCAAAGCCTGGTCCTTTACCTCTTTAGAACGTCATGTATATTCACAAAATAGAGTGACCTATTTTGACGAGTTACTAGATACTCAAATGGGAATATGCCGTGGCAGCGGTGTAATGAAAATGCAAGACGGAAAGTGGAAAATTGCACATTACGTACTTTCTATAGCCGTCCCTAACGAAAATGTCTCCTCGCTTACCGAGATGAAAAAGGAATGGGATAAAAATTACATAAAACAACTGCTAAACCAATAAAAATTAGAAATACCTACTTCATTACCTACCTATAACTTGAACCTATGAAAAATCTACTGACCTTACTGATTTTTGCATGCTGTATAACAGCATTTGCTCAGAAAAAAGCACTTACTCACGCCGATTATGATTTATGGAAACGCGCCGCTACTAGACCTGAAATTTCCCCTAGTGGTAATCTAGTTGCCATAAGTGTCGTTACTTCAACCGAAGCTGGAGACGGTTATCTGGAAATTCACAACTTAGCAAAGGATACCAAACACACTTTTTTCAATGGCGAGAATCCGCAAATAAGTGCCGATGAGAATTACGTTTATTTTCTTCAAAAACCCGAATATCAAAAGCTGAGAAAAGAACAAAAAAAGGAAGTAGATAAGGACAAGCAATCCAAAGATACGTTTATGGTCTATGAAGTTGCCTCTGGAACTATTATTGACTCTATACAGAGGGTAAAAAAGTATCAAGCGAGCGATAAGCGCAATGATTTTATCATCATTGAAAAACACAAAGACCTGAAACCAGAAAAGAAAAAGGACACCACAGTTGTAAAAGAGACAAAAAAAGAAAAAAAGCGTCGCTTAAAAAAGGAAGAAAAAGAGCTGGATAAAAAAGCTAAAGAGGAGGATAAAAAAAAGGTAGATTATACGGAAGAAGATTACCTGATTATTTACCAGCCTGTTTCTAAAACAAAAGACAGCATTGCTAGTTTTGAACACTATGAAATGCCCCGAGAAGGAACTGGTTTTATCTACTCTCGTCATCAAGGTAAAAAGAAAAAAGATCAGGGTATTTATTACTATGATTCTAACCGTAGAGTTTCTACCACGCTATTAGATAATGCCTGGCGTTATAAAGACCTTTCTATAGATAAGTATGGCAAGCAGCTCGCCTATAAAGTGGCAATGGACAGCACAGAAACGGACTCCCTGAAATTTGAATTGTATTATCAAAAAGACATGAATTCTATGACTCGACAGTTGGGCTATGGAGAAGGGAATATCACTGACGGTTGGAAACTAACAGAAAGTAGAAAAGCTGAATTTTCTGAAAACGGGAAGCGTTTGATATTCTACACACAACCTAGGATAGCGTACACCATTGACACGACCTTAATGAAAGACGAGATCGCTCAGGTAGATGTATGGAATTACCAAGACCGCATGACACAACCAGAGCAAAAAACACGTTACTCCAGTCTGGAAAACAAATCGGCAACCTTGGTTTGGGATACAGAAAAAGGATCTGTTCAATTTCTCAATGATTATGATATGAGCGGCACATACTGGGATAAGGATATGGAAGGAGCCTATGTGATTTATGAAAATAACGATAAATATGATGTTTCCAGGTCCTGGGAATATCCATGGAGAGCAGATTATCTGGTGGAAAATCTCAACACCCGCAGCAAAAAGTTTATCATCAATAATTCTGGAAGTACTCCGATAAGAAATCCGAATAACACGCATGTGGTCTACTTCAATTTTGACACGCAAGACTGGCACATGATGAATCTGGAAACACAAATAGGTAAGAATCTAACTAAGTTTGTAGAAGTAAGTTTTGCAGATGAGGATGACGATCATCCCGCACTAGCAAATGCTCATGGATTTGGAGGTTTTGATAAAGACGGTTTTGCCCTGGTTTATGATAAGTACGACCTTTGGAAACTAGACGTTACTGGAGCTTTACCAGCAGAAAACATAACTAAAACAGGTCGTGAAAATAAAATCACTTACCGGACAGAAAATTTAGATAGAGAAAAGCCTGAGCTAGTTACTTATTTTAACGGTAAATTATTGCTTTCTGCCTTTGATCACAGCACAAAAGCAAACTCGTTGATGATGTTAGGCGCAAATGGTATAGAGTCTTTTTATGAGGTTAGTGATCGTGATGTGTCTGCTTTCGCGAAAGCGGAAAACTCAAATGCTTTATTGATTACATCAGAAAATTTTCAAGATTATCCAGACATCCAATACCTCACTCCAAAGCTTAAAAAACCGCTGACTGATATGAATCCGCAGCAGAAGGATTTTAAATGGGGAACCGTAGAGTTGTTTAAGTGGAAGGCTTATGATGGGGTACCTTTAGAAGGACTTATTTATAAACCAGAAAATTTTGATCCAAATAAAAAGTATCCTTTGATCGTTTATTTCTATGAGAAATCTGCAGATGAATTACACCGTTACAACTCTCCACAACCTAGTGCAAGCATCGTTAACTTTTCTTACCTAGCCAGCAATGATTATGTCGTTTTTGTACCAGACATTGTTTACAAAGATGGTCATCCAGGTCAAAGTGCTTACAATTGTATTGTTTCAGGTACCGAAGCCGTAGAAAAATTAGGCTATGTAGACTCTAGTAAAATGGCATTACAAGGTCAAAGTTGGGGTGGTTATCAAACGGCTTATCTTGTTACAGTGACTAACAAATATGCGGCAGCTATGGCTGGAGCACCAGTTTCTAATATGACTAGTGCTTATGGAGGTATACGTTGGGGAAGCGGTTTAAGCAGGGCTTTTCAATATGAGAAAACACAAACTAGAATAGGAAAAAACCTTTGGGATGGACTGGATTTGTATATAGAAAACTCTCCTTTATTTCATATTCCTAAAATAGAAACCCCCTTGTTAATGATGCATAATGATGAAGATGGTGCTGTGCCTTATTACCAAAGTATTGAAATGTTTATGGGAATGCGCAGGTTAAATAAACCCGCTTGGTTATTAGTTTATAATGAGGAGGCACACAACCTTAGAAAGATGAAAAATAAAAGAGATCTATCGGTACGAATGATGCAATTTTTTGATCATTACCTCAAAGACGCACCCGCTCCATTATGGATGACAGAAGGCTTATCTAGAGATAGAAAAGGGAAGCAGACGGGTTATGAATTTGACAAAAAGACAACTTCAAAGGAATAAGTCAGATGCATATTATCGATTAAAAACCTAATTTGTTGATCAAAACAACTGAAAATCGCGTGTTTTAGTTCAAAATAAGGGCGTTTTTAAATAAATTTATAATTTACTCATCAACGCTCATTATATTGCATTTCCTTAATGGAGTTCCACATGAAAAAATTATTTAGCTTCTTAGTATTTATTCTCAGTGCTACTGCTATCGCTCAATTAGGAGCAGATGCTCCATGGATGCAAGAATTGATGCTTCAAAAAAACGGTATCACACCTACTTATGAAGAAATAAAAGCTGCTGGAGAAAGTTACTGGCAAGTACATGATAAAGATGCAAGGGGTAGCGGTTTCAAACCTTTTATGAGATGGGTCGATAGAGCTGAAGCTTATGTAAAGGCAGACGGTACGTTACAGTCTGCTTTAGAGATTCAAAACGAACTCAACCAAAATTTATTAAAAAACAGTTTAGTAGATAACTCCAACTGGGTTCCTGTAGGACCTTTTAGTTTTACAGCAACCGGTTCTTGGTCGCCTGGTCAGGGTAGAGTGAATACTCTGATTGTAGACCCTAATAATTCCAACACCTATTATATGGGTACGCCTGGAGGTGGCGCTTGGAAGTCCACAGACGCAGGAACTACTTGGAGTCCGTTGACAGACTTTCTTTCTCAAATAGGAACAAGTGCTATTGCGGTAGATCCTAATAATTCCAATATTGTTTATATAGGAACTGGAGATGATGATGCAGGCGATACGTACAGCATAGGAATGCTTAAGTCAACTGACGCTGGTGCGACCTTTAACACTACTGGTCTGACATTTTCAAGAGGTGGAAATATTAGTGAAATCTACATAGATCCTGCTAATAGTAACAACCTTTACATTTCTTCAAGTAGTGGGTTTTATAAATCTACCGACGCTGGTACTACAGTTTCAAGAACCTTTAATGGTAATGTTAAGGATATTAAATTTAAACCTGGAGATTCTAATGTCATTTATATGTCTACGTTGTCGCAATTCTTTAAATCTACAAATCAAGGAGCGACATGGACACAAATCACTTCTGGACTGCCCACTAATCAAGGAAGGTCTGTAATAGGAGTTTCTCCTGCAAATGCAAGTTATGTTTACTTGCTTATAATTGACAGTAGTGCGGCTCTTGTAGGTGTTTATAGGTCCAACGATAGTGGTATTTCTTTTTCTAAAAGAGATACGGGGACTGATATTTTAGAAAGTTCTCAAGGATGGTATGATCTGGCTCTAGAGGTTTCCCCAACTGATGCAGAAACTATTTATACAGGATGTCTTAATGTGTGGAAATCAACCTCAGGAGGATCTTCATTTACCAAGATCAACAGCTGGAGTAATAGTTCTCAAGCGGCCTACACGCATGCAGACATTCATCAGATAAGACAATTTGGCAATGAGTTATTTGTTCTGTCTGACGGTGGAGTCTATAGAAGTACTAATGGAGCAATAAGCTTTACTGACCTGACTAGCAGTGCTCAAATAGGGCAGTTTTATAGAATTGCAGTAGGAAAACAATCCAGCGCAGACATTGCTGGTGGATTGCAAGATAATGGCGGCTTTACGAGAAGCTCAAGCTCCTGGAAGAATTATTATGGTGCTGATGGAATGGAATCTGGGATTGATCCAACTGATTCCAACATTAGATATGGTTTCACACAGCGTGGTGGTGGCTTGTATATTTCTAATAATGGAGGAAACAGTCTCACAAGCAGTATAAATGGTCCAGAACAAGGGAACTGGATCACACCTATGAAAACTGATAGTAGAGGAACTATTTATGCTGGTTATACCAGATTGTATAAAGTTGTTGGCGGTTCTTTTACTGCGGTATCTCCTGCCTTCAATTCTAATATTGATGTTTTAGAAATAGATCCTAATGACGATAATATCATTTATGTTGCTGTTAATCAAGTTTTATATAAAAGTATCGATGCTGGTTTAAACTTTAGTATCCTATTTAATTTTCCTGAAAACATCTCTGCTTTAGAAGTCAATTCTAATGATAGTTCTATGGTTTATGCTGCAACAAGGTTCTCTAATGGGCAAGTGTATAAAAGTACGAATCAGGGTGCCAGCTTTACCAACATAACAAGTAACCTTCCTAATTTGGGTAAGAACACTTTAGTACATCAAGCACTGAGTGTAGACGAACCCTTATTTGTGGGCACGACGGTAGGTACTTACCGATATGATGAAAGTACTGGTCTATGGGAATCATTTGGAAATAACTTACCTAATGTAAATATTAGAGACCTCGAAATAAACATTAATGACAACACCTTAACCGCTGGAACCTACGGCAGAGGTATCTGGCAAACGGCTGTCCAACGCGTTGCCCCCAATACAGACGTAAGAGTAGTGGAGCTTCTAACTAATGGCGGTGAAATAGCTTGTGGAAATAATACTGTAAACATTATTTTAGAAAACGCGGGAATGACTGCTATAAATAGCGTTGACATCAATTACAGTATTGATGGAGGGACAAGTATTTCACAGCAAACCAGTGTGTCTATCGCTCCGCAAGGAACAGCCAGTATAAATATTCCAGGACTTAATCTAGCTTTAGGAGCAAATACTATCTATGTCACCGTGACCACAGCAAACGATTACTTCTCTACTAATAATGAAGGCTTTATAGAAATTTTAAGCAACTCCTCTGGCGTAGTGAACGACTTACACCAATTTGAAAATAGAGATTTTCTTGCCTCCAATGAAGGTGATGCATCTTCTACATGGCAACGAGGTACTGCAAATGGAAGCGTTTTAGGAAGCACTGTTGCGGGCGCTTCAAATGTTTATGCCACTAATCTCTCTGGTCCATACGGCAATAATTCTACCAGCTATTTATATTCAGGTTGTTATGATTTATCTAATGCTACCAACCCTGTTTTGTCATTTGATATGGCTTTTGATATAGAAAATAATTGGGATTTACTTTATATGGAATATTCAACAGATGGTGGAGATAACTGGAGTATTCTAGGCTCTGCAGCTGATCCTAACTGGTATAATTCTAATAGATTCCCTAACAATTCAAATTGTTATAATTGTTTAGGGGCCCAATGGACTGGAGCTTCTGCAACCTTAAATAATTACAGCCTTTCTTTGAGCGCTCTTAATAATCCTACAGAAGTAGTGTTTAGATATGTTTTAAGAACAGATCAATCGGTTACTTATGAAGGAGCGGTAATTGATAACTTTGTAATTAATGGAACTTTAAGCACCGAGTCAACATCTCTCGAAGATTTGTTCTCCATCTATCCTAACCCTTCCATAGGAGTTTTCAATATCGCATGGAATGCGGCTCTAGAATTTGATTATAGTGTTTACGATGTCAGTGGAAAAAGAATTGCTACAAGAAAAAAGAATTCCGGAACTACTCACCAGGTTGATTTATCTGGTGTGTCTCAAGGAATGTATTTTATAAATATCTCCACCGTGAGAGGATCAGTAACTCAAAAATTGATTGTAAAATAATCGACAACTGATCCTTTTTTTACATCCAGTATATTTTAAAATGTACCTGGTATAAAAGGCTTTTCTCTTAGGAAAGCCTTTTTTTATGGTTGTTTTCACACTTTAGCTACCGCCTTCTGTCGATAAGTATTGCCGCATTCATAACTAGCAGTATTGAAAATCACCTGCTTAACAATTCGAGTGAATAATTTTGTATCTTAGAAAACCAATTATTGAGTTAGTCATATAGTTTCCGTATCTTGTTATCATTAATAACACGGGTTATGGAAGTATTTAAAGGTCAAAATATACTGAGTTTTGTGAAAGAACTGCCAGATGATGATGCTTGTAAAGCATATTTAGCAAAAATAAAATGGCAGGATGGTTTTACATGTACAAAATGTGGTCACACTAAGGGCTGTGAAAAATCTGGTTATAGATATCATTGTTACAGCTGCAATCACGTCGAAAGCGCCACGGC
>Ga0307982_1001747_pt1 | contig 17660 bp, 15 predicted proteins | sample OrgLakmetagen989_FD_201847 | JGI IMG/M metagenome (GOLD analysis project Ga0307982, IMG submission 201847) | Saline water microbial communities from Organic Lake, Antarctica - #989 | ecosystem: Environmental > Aquatic > Non-marine Saline and Alkaline > Saline | place: Antarctica: Organic Lake... | reverse complement strand
GGGCACGATCTAACTCCTCGTGCGTGACACACGTCTTCACGTTGGCATCGCACTCTTCCACGGCCGCCGTGCAGGTCTCCATGTCGTCGCGCACGCTGCTCACGCTCGCCTCGACTTCGCGTAAATTCACGGGGGTGGAAAAAGTGACCTTGGTGCTGACCGCAAACGCTGCGGGGTGGTGCTTCTCGGACTCCTTTTCTCCTCCTATTCCTTCGCTTTCTGCAGTAGCTGCGCCATCTGTTGCTGCTGCAGTTGCTGCTGCCTCTCCGGTGGTGGTGGCCTCGCCTTCCTTCTCCGAGGGAGGTTCAAGCGCATTGGCTGGGTCTGCACTGATTTCGGCCTGGGTAGCTTCTAAGGCTGCGGCTGGCGACACAATCTGAGAAATGGAGAAGACAGAAGAAGGAATGGTCGTCATCAATTAAGTAAGCATACCAGATGAAAAATAGCAAAATAAGGTGAGGAGAAGAAACATCAACACATCGACATCTATTAAATCCGTGCAAGAAAGAACAACAGGAGAGCAAATAAATGCATACCTACGGAAAAATGAAGAAATCGATGTAATAATAAGCATGCAGTACATTTTGTTTTAATGCGGTACATACGTTAGCTTCAAACTGCAGGTCTGGGTCGTGCGTAGACCGGCCAGGGCGGAGGTAGCCCGCGCGCAACATCATGCCGAGCACTTGAGACACTGCTGCATCTACACTGCGAGTCTCCGTGCGAGCTAATCGTGCCCCGACCTGTTAGTGTGTCAAGAGAGGCAGGTGTGTCGAGGAAAAAGATAACACATCATCGTCAGTATTGCAATGCAAACCAAGACAAAAAAAAAGAGTTCTATCTATGCACTCAAAGATGCCTTGATTTTTTAAGCTGAAGCTTGCATATAAAACCCTACCTGTTGAGATGCTTGCTCCTGCGTTTGCATCCTAATAGGGAGACCACTGGCTTCAATCGTTGCTCTGGCGTACTCTTCCACCGTCTCCAAGAACCAGGGCTCTTCTCGCACCGTCCGGCGGATCTGATACACGTGTTTTTCGTTTAAGTACGTAAGCATTCACGAGAGAGAAGAAAACAAGGCACATTGGTGTGCGCGAGTAGTAGTCTACGATAGGAAGAGACTACAAACGCACACTTTCGATACACTTTGACTAATTGTAAACAGCCTGTACTAGGACGGAGATGGCACCTGTAGGCTTAAGGTTTCTATATCCTCACCTGAGCTTCATATAAGGCTGGGTAAGCAGCCACCCAATCCTTCAACCGTTGGTTTTCGCGCTCCAGCTTGGTCACGCGCCCCCGCAACTGTGCACTGGCTTGCCGCAAGTGCCCCACTTCTTGCTTCAGCGGAGGCAGCTCAGTCGTGAGTCGGTGATGGTGCCGATTCGCTAGCAGCTCCAGTTGAGCCACACGATTCGCTAGGTTCAAATTGGAAGCATCGATTGTGCTACTGTTGCCTTCACCTCCCTCTACACTGCTGCTGCTGCTGCCAGATTTTCCTCCTTCGTTCTTAGTAGCTGCTTCTTCTGAGCTTGGTTTGCTCATTCCACCATCCGCACCGCCGCCATCGCTAACTCCCTCAGGCGTGGGTGCACTTTCTAGTGTCGAACTCTCAGGAGACGAATTTTCGAGCTCAGGTTCCACTGGCGGCGGCGGCGGCGGAGGGTAAAATTGCGCCTGTAGTGCGTCGCGCACTGCAACCTTGCGCTCTCCAAAGCCTAACCCTACAGCGGGAGAAGTAGCGGCTGCTTCCCAAACAACGGTACGAATTCGCGCCCAGCGTGCAGTTGACACCAACGGGGGCGCTACTGCTACATCATCACTGTTTTCGTCGACTGCTGTGGCCGTAGCATCATCACCACTTGTCGTGGCCGCCTCCTCAATTGCAGCAGCAGCAGCTAGCTTTGCTGCCACTGCACGTGTGCGGCTGCGTTGCTGTTCGACAAAAGCTGACTGCTGTTGCTGCGCGGTGGCTGCAAAGTGAGGATCTGGCGCTACCTTGAGCCATGAGCTGAAATGAGGAGGCAGCAGCTGTGGCGCTGTTTCTGCTTCAGGCAAGGGCGCTGCAGTCAAGCTTACATGTTGTTGTGTACTCTTTTGTGTTCCTTTGATCTGAGGCTTCGTACCCGGGCGTGGCGGCAGCAAGGCCTCTAGCTCAGCTGCAGTTTCTGGCCCCCAGACGTCACTAACGTTGCTCGAAACGGCGAACAAACTCGCCCGCAGAGGCGCTAGTAGTGTCGCTGCTCTTTCAAGGCCTTCGAGCCGGCTCTTGTGCGTGTCCAAAATGTGCGCTGTCAAGATTAGACTGTTCATTTTGTTGTTTTGCCATCACCGCGTGACAACGTGAAAACATAAATTGAGTCGGAAGGAGAAAAAAATAGATGTGAAATACAGCTAACACAGCGTTAAATACCTTCGTCTATTAAGAGATATCATTGGTGATGATTATAGCAGCGGGAAGCGTTATAAAGCAGAGCGCTAGGGACATTTTTGCGAGTTTTCTTAGAAGTCACTATGATTGTCTTCCTTCGCTATTTTCTTCATGTCGTCTTTTAGAACTCCTACCTATCGCGGTATGGTGCGTCATAGCTGTCCACTTTGATAGGCGCTAGGAATCGATCCACTTGGTGACGTGCTTGAGACACCGCCTCCATCGCCTCTTCGGTCTCCGACATCTCCGCCCCACGCTGCTGTCGATTAACGCCAGCAAGGAGATGAGCTTTTCCTGCACCTCGTCACCTCGTCCAGTCGTCTCCCGGTAATAAAGATGCACTAATGTGGTATGATAGAAAAATGATAGAAAAACGGAACGACTAGACTGTCTGACTGTCTGACTGTCTAGTAGACTTCTGAGGAATGAAGAATGAGCTCTCTTCTCTCTTGAATTGGATGATAATCCTCTTGTTTCTTGATTCTTAATAGACACAAGCCTTGCCGGGGCGGAATGAGAAGGCCAACAGGCAGAAGGTTCACTCTATTTCGAGAAGCGAATATTACGTCGCCAGTTCCCTTAGTTTATATTTCGGTTGATTTCATAGAGTCCAGCTGCGAATTCTTCTCACTACCCATACTCAGCGAGCAAGGCTAATATCCTGGTATCCCCATTGCCCGTGGTGAGCCATTCCAAGCAGAACCGCTAATAGACTTTCTGACGTGCAGCCCTTAGTTCTGCGCGTTGTTTTTTTTTTAATATTTTCTTATGTACAGTATCTAGTATGTGATTTCGGTGGTGTCTCATAGCTCAAAAGCTCGTAGCTATCGTAGCTCCATGAGCTGGAACCATAACTTAGGGTCAGGAATTAGAATACAATACCGAGAGTAAATAAGATGAAAAATGGCATATGGGACTGCCAGTCGAACCGTAAGCTTCCATATCTGGCCCTCGACGCCCAATATGTGTGTGGCTCACGGGGCAGGGGGCTTCCCTACAGGCCTTCCAACTCCACCACCAGTAGGGCCGAACCCCTGAACCACAAACGACGACGATGATGTCTGGGTTGTGCTGCTACTGGTGCGATGGCGGTTTCTGGGCGACTGCGAAGGAGATGCAGTCCACAGGTCCGGCAAGAAATCCGGCAAGAATTGGTCGGGTGCGGATGAGGTGGTGTGACTTCGCCAGGGGGTGGACGCAAGTGCATCGAGCACAGGACGAAAGCGGCTGTTGAGGGATGGCGTGTAGACCGGGCCAGGAAAAAGCCCTGGTCGGCGCCTGTAGCTACCTCCTAAACCTCTTGTCATGTCGTCGCCAATCAAGCCTAAACAGCGCGCAAGCCCAGCCGCGAGCACAACGAGGACAACGAGAGTGGCTGTTGCTCGAAGCACCGAAAATGGTGGAGCTTTTGGAGCTGGTTCTGCCTCGCCACTGCCACCTTCCTTATCGCCCACTTCAAGAATAACGCCAGGCTCTTTCTTGTTGTTCTTCTTCCTCTTCTTGCTTTTCTTGCTTGATGCTTGAAACAGGCCGCCGCTGGTGTCTCGATTGCTTCTTCCAGCCCCTTTCGTTGCACTCGTTGCTGACTCAGCCGCTGAAGTCGATGAATGAGGCATAGCCACTGCTTTAGCCGTTTCCTCCTGTTGTTGCACCCAATCCCGGACTAAATCTCCGTGGCTCGGCGGTGACGTCTTGTGAGACGCTTCCCACGCTCGAACCAGTTCCCCATGGCTCGGAGGCACGAGTTGAGACGGTGCTTCCACTACGAATGGTGTTAAAAGAGATGGTGGTGTTTTTAGCGGTGTTGGTTCAGCAGGTGGCGCGACTGGAAATTTAAGTGCCATTGTCTCAGGAGCACTAGCAGCAACAGCCGAATTACTACCACTGTTGGTGTGAGTTCTAGTCCCAATACTGCCGCTGTCTCCACCACTGTCGCTGCTGGCAGTGCTGCTGCCACTACTGGTACCACTACTGATACTGCTGCTCTCCGTACCTGCCTCAGCCAAGTGTGAAGAACGGCTACGCCGCTCCCGGGCACGAAACACTGCATCAACAGAGCGCGAGGACAGGGAAGCAGTGGTTGTTGGATCAGGTGCAAGAGTACTAGGTGCAAATCCTGGAGCTGGTGCAGAGTCTGTCCTCATCGTCGTCAAGGACAGAGAAGGCTGTGATCCCTGTTGTGGTCCTTGTGGTTGTTGAGAGCGTGGGCTGTGGCGCCGAACGCGTAAGCGGTTGCCCGTAGTTTTCCCGTCCAGGTACGCATGTAAGCGTGCCGCTGCAACACGGTCGCGAGTGTCCCCCGACCCGGAATTTATGCCGTGGGCGCTGATAGCTTGGAGTGTGCTGCTGCTGCTGCTGCTGCTGCTGCTTCTGCTTCGAATGCTGCTGCCGCCGCCGCTGCGCATCTTTTCGTCGCCATTGCCTACGGTTGGCGTCATTTTCGAGGGTGGGCCGAGGGTGCTGCAGCCAGACACTGAGCGCGCGCGCCGGAGGGCCAACGCTGACATGCTCAGAGCGGTGCGCAAAGTGGTGCTGCTGGAGGCTTTGATCAGCCGCATGGCGACAGCGCGCTCCGAGGATCCACTTAAAGCATTGACGTCTCCTACCATGACGCCACTAGCACCGCCCAAGGATGCCACGTCACTGCTGCCAGCAAGAACAGCGAGCGCCATGGAGGCAGAAGTGTTCCTCAGTGCACTGCCAGCTCCGTTAATGGTGGTCTCTGCGAGCAAATGCCGCCGCCGTTGCCGTCGCTGATGCTGATGTCGCACTCGCGCACTGTCACTGCCGTCATTGTTTATAGCGCTATCACTGCTGCTGACGCTCGTGCGGTAGATTGACTCCCTGTCGCAGCAGTAAGCGGCTGGCACCACCATTGGTGCAGAGGTCCGTGCACAGCCGTGGCAGCGACACGTGGCAACAACACGAGCGAAGCGTCAGGAGCAGCTGCAGTGGCGAACACCTCATTGGCTGATTCATCACCACTGCCAGTACGCGTCGGTCTATGCGAGGAACTCGACCAGAGCGCACTGGTCGAATGTGGCGACTGAAAGAGCGACGCTAAAGAAGTGTCTATCCCTGCGCCTGTATCATGAAGCACACCAAGCGGGGACACAAGTTTGACGCACGAGGTGAGCACATTGAAGACAAGTTCAAAAGAGAAATACAATTTTACATGAATCGAGAGGTTGCAGCGGTAAGTAATTGCTACTTCACATCTGTTTGTTCACTCGAACCATTGGATGTGTGGCCGTTCAGCGTGTTGAAGAGCATGAGATTAGAGTCAGCATGGCCTACGATATCGCATTCGGGCAAGAGGGCTGCTGCCAGCCGCAACAGCGCGACACTGCACCAGGACATCGGTCGATGGCCCTACAACCACAAGAGACAAACGAGGAAAAGATGCCAAGTGAAAAGTATTTGAAAAGTAGACTTCAAGGGATGAATAGACAAGCAAACCGAGGGAGCAGTAGATACAATCATTATGAGACATGTTCATTGAGCTCATCTTCCTGATGTCCACCTTTGAAGGGCTATAAATGGCAGGCGAAGGCACATCGAGAGACACGTTCGCCCAAGCATCACCGCTGCCAGCACACCACAAGTCCTCCACAGTGTTCTTCCTGCTCACACCACCATCAGCCCCTGCGGGGCTAGTGTTTCCGTACAACGGGTCTCCAATGACAGGGCGCCGCAATCGCTCTCTCCTTTCGCGGTCACTGGCGGTTGCTTTTGCTTTCTCTGAGAGCTCGACGTTCCCACCGTTGCCGTCCCCGCTTGGGTCCACTGACGCGTCTGGAAGAGTAGCACCTGAAATTTCCCCACACAAAATGAAATGGAAGCAGAAGTATGCAATCACACATTTCACGAAATGTGGTTCTAAAATGAATCATCTGGGATCAGCATCAAAGGGCGAATATGTTGTGCTTTACCGGTGCGCTTGCAAGTGTTGTCGAGTTGAGCGAGGCGACTGCGCAGGTCACGCGTTAAGCCCTCCGGAAAGCCATCTAGTTGGCATGGAAAAGGCTTGAAAGATGAGTTGCGCGATAGAAAAAAATTTAGATTTTCGACCGTACTTGTCGATCAAGGCAGAGACAACTGAATGTGCTCGGAGTTTTTAGTAAGTAAGGCATTCAATTACTAATCCTACGAGTAAGAACGCACCACGGTCGAGGCGGCTGAAGCGTGCAGGTGCGTTAGCAAGAATGTAAGAGAAGCCTGCAGTGCACGCCGCTGCGAGCGAGCCGCAAGCTGCGAGCCGAACTGTCCAGGCTTCTCGCATCAAAGCCGTTGCGGTGGCGTCAACGCCCACGTCATCGTCGTTGTTGTCGGCAAGCCATCTCTTGGCGTCGCGTTCTACGGTTGCGCAAGACGGCATCGTTGGGCCCAAATGCTGCTCGTGATGGGTGACAATACACATGTGTGGCGATTTCCTTTGGCCTGCTTGAGCTTCGAGGGTCCTTCTGCCGAGCTGAACACTACCCACGCCACACATACCCGGTATTCCGAAAGCAATCGCAAGTAGTCTCTTCCAAGCAGGCATTTTCCCGATCGGAAAATCAGAGGGAAGCAGACGAGATTGGCTGTAGGAACTAGGCGTATGAAATACAGCAACTAGGTAAGGTTTATAGCTTTCCTAGCCCTTCTGAATACCGCGGCTCATCTTCCTCCACGGGCCATTTTTACAACACGTGCGGAATAATGTCCGAGCTGCTTCGTTTCCGGTTTCCGCGTTTCCGGCCCGACGTATATTTTTTTCTAACCCCCACAAAGGATCAAACTCTCTACGCTCACGACACCCTCCGAGAGTTCCTCCCCTGCTGGTAGGGTGCACAAAAAAAAGCAAAGCAACAAAACAACAACGGTAAAAGTTGAGACTCGACGTTGGTACTCGCGCAGTTTGGTTCAGGGAGCGCACACTAGATGTCGGACGAAGACTTGCGGTTGCGCGTAGTGGAGCTGGAAGACCAGCTGGCGGCGGCCCAGGAAGAAATCGATCGCTTGCGTGACGATTTGGAGCACCCGGATCGGACACGAGAGAACGAGATTTACTCCCTCGACCGCCGAGCACAGCTCTCAGAGACAAAAAACAAAGGTACACGATCGCAAATGAGGAGACCACTCTTCTTGACGTGAAATTGCATAAATTGAAGCACGCTTACGAACTGCCCCTGGCTTTAGACGCTACCTTTTGTCCAACTGCTGTTAAAGCGCTCCCCGTTTGCCCAAGGGGGGGGGGCACCCACGCGCTCTTGAACGATAGAGAAAGATGATGCTTTGTGAGGCCTTGCTTCAAATCAGAAAACGCTGCTGCTCATAGTCCGACATATGTTATGAGAAATCATTGACTTGAGCATTTCCTCTGAAATTGACTCGCCTTTGTTCTTTACTGTGTATGCACTACCATATCGACCGCACTGCTGAACCTCCCATGCCGCTGCACCCTTTCCTTCTCAACCCCTCGTGTGCAACCATCTATGCGTGCGGAACTCCTGGAAATTCAACTTGATTGTACTGCAGAACACTCAAATGCGCTTTCCTTGTCGGCGAAGAAAATCATCAACCTCGAGCAGTCCATCAAGGTCAACTTCGCCCTCTCTGTGTCGAACTGTCTTTCACTCCTCAGTGTGTTGAGCATCATAGCCTCTTTTATTCGCGCCAGAATGATCCTGCTTCTTTGACTTTTTATTGCTTAAAACCAGTATCCACAACGCATCGTTGGAATTTCTTCCCGCGCGATAATACATGAATGTGTGCAGTGCTTGCGATGTCCGCGCTCATGTGTCTAATCGTTGCTTCTCTCTCCAACGGCTTGCTTGCTTCTTCTATTCTTTTGTCAACAGGCGTACAAGTTTACGGCCAAAGACGTCGCCAAGTGCCTAGGCGACTGCCTCCACGGAGGTGCATCGTTACCGGTCACCAAGGAGGAACTTGAAGACATGTACAAGGTATTCATCCCGTAGATCCTTGTTGAACGCGCACGAGAAATTGCATAGTGCTGCCTCTCGATCTATTTTCCAATCTCCGCGCTTGCTTCGGTCTTATTCTAATGAGCTGCCTGTATTTTAGGCACACGATTTTTAGAGTGCTAGGGGGATCTTATGCCTTTTTGCCTCGTCCTCTGCGCATCCACAAACTCACGCTTGATCGCCCTCCTTATAACTTTCTCCTTAAACAGGCGGTGAGCAGCGCCTCGCAAACGGCCGCCGACGCCACGCTGGCACTGCGCTTGGCAGAGCGGGTAGCGTCCATCTTTAGCGTGCTCGACAACGAGCTTCAGCAGGCCCTCGTGGACGTGCCGCCTGTGTTGAGGGAAAAGGTAAATGGCAAGCACGCGAGCGACGAACGCGCATGCAGCCCTGTACCAAATGAGCACAATAGAAATTACAGTAAACTTTGAACATGTAGAGATATTTCTCTGGCAATAGCTGCCGTTGCAGCAGATTTGAAGTTGAATGGAGCCAACTTACCTTTTCCTCCACTGCTATCTGACGTTGTTCACATCTTCATTGTTGGTCCCTCCTTCTCATGGCGCGCCTTTCTTCTTCTCTTTTTTCCTGCGCGTCTAGATTCGAATGATTCCGAACTACGAGCAGGCCATTTACGAGCACAAGCGAGGAGCGGCGCAGGTGACCGCCGACCTGCAGCGCTTGTTGTCGTCAGTGGAAGAAGCGACTTTGCACTTCGACATGGAACTGCAAGCGGTGCAGCCCGAGGGGGGCGCGGAGTACTACGAAGGCGAAGACGACGAAGTGGGCGGCGAAGAGCACGAAGACGAGTTCAAACCACTGACCGTGAAGTCGTTCTTCCGAACGTAAACAAGAAGCTTTCCCACCTCAAAAGATGGTGCTTGGCGTATACGCGTGTACAGGGAAGCAACACAAAAGGCATTGTCTCATGACTTCAAGAGATGAGACAATGATGAGATCTTCCAGCTCCAGCTACGCGAACAATGATGGAGCTCCGGTCGCAGGCAGCTGGCTGTATTGAATGAGAGAACGCATGGCCGAGATGCCAAGTAGTAACTACTAAACTACTAGCGAAGCGCCGAGTAGCCCGGTATAATTCAAATTGTACCCAGTTGCCAACTGGATTTGGATTTGAATTTTGTCATATATATACATATATGTCTATGCTTTTTCGTAATTATTAGTAATTATCTGCGTAGTCTATTTCGATTTCAAACACTACCATAACCCAAGACAAAAACATGATAATCACACAGCAGCAGACGCGGCTGGGTTAGGAATTAGGAATTGCGCGTAAATTACGCAGGAAGTTGATTTCCAAGGATACCGAAGTGGTTCACGTTTCAAGTCCGCATTGAAAAAAATTGTGCTTTTCTACCTGTTAGTCATCTAATTCCGGCCCTTCGGGGCCTGTCTCAAAAATGCCCTCGACGCAAATTTGGCGCGTGAATAACGCGTAAATCGCGCTTAAATCATGCGAAAAGGAAATTTACTGCCTCCACGCGTGAATCACGCGTGGACGTGAAACGCTACCTTGAGACGCGGAGCATTGTTCAGGTGAGCACGCACCCATACCCTAGGTCGCTTAAGCATATTCATATGGGCTGCCAACCCTGAACTCGAATTCAATCAAATTTTTCTTCGCTATGCGCATTATGCGCTATGGGTGATGTGTGCTTTCCCTATCTGCTGGCTCCTTCGTTGATCTGGGCTACGTGGCTTGTATCACTGTCACCGAGGGTTTGCTGCTCTGGTGCGATACACGATCTAGCTGCACATTTCGCTTACCAACACAACAAAGCTGCTACCTAATACAGCAACTTCCTGCCAGGAAATGTATTATCTTCACCGGGCCCCGAACCCCGAACGCTACCCATTTAGTAAGTTGTTGTCGCCATCCAGACAAGGGATGATGAAATTACCGCCCCCCTATCTGGGCGGTGACAGAGGGTATGGATTAATGCCAATAACAGCCATAACCAGCCCTCATTGTTATCGTCCCCTAACTGGACGGCGACAGTTGAAACCCTCCGTCCAACGCCCAACGTCAACGTCCTCTCTCCTCATCCTCCTCCTCCGCTGTTATCCATCTCCTGCTGCCATTTGCGCCCTAGGCGATCCTCCCAATTGCTCTTTGTTCTTTGTGCTCCTGTGTATTTTTAATTTCCGCGTTGAAATGCTGCTTGGTGCACAGATCTCTCATCCAAGTACTGATGTCCTGAAATCCTTAAACACACTTTCTATAATTTTTCTTTACTATATTAGTCCCATTTCTTGAGACAGGTGTACAAACATTCAGATCCGTTGGATTACGTGGTCCTTTTTTTTGCTTTTTTGTCGTCGTGTCGTCTTGTCGACCTTCACTCCTTCACTGTCCACAGTCCACAAGGCCTCGGCGAGAATGGACGTCCTCTCGAACCCGCTCGTGGTGAGCCCGTGTTGCACGCCCGTTCTTCACTTTTGCATAGATTTGATTGTGTTCTGGGAATCGATGACGGAGTTATTTGCAGCTGAGGTGTGCTCGAGCTGCGACCAGCAATGGCTCCTGCGTGGGAGCCAGTACTGCATAAATGAAAAATGCCCACCTGTCACTCATTTCATCGTTAGGCTAAACATTCAGAGTTATTGTGAAGCATCCTTTGATTGCTCTGGTTTCAAGTGTTAAGGGTTTGTTGTCACGATGTGCGCCTCTTTGGTTCTTCTTTTATCTATGCTTGCTTGCGTTTGGCTTCCTCAAAAATCAGATCGGTGGGTGCGCCACAGCCGCGGCTGTCGGCGGCATTGCCTTCTGCATGAGCAACAACTCGAAGGTGAGCCTCAGCTTTGCTGCTACATTTAGACTTACTATGAAGGAGGCGACTGGTTAGCTCAGTGCCAAGCTTCTCGGCTCATGTATCAAATGAAGAGGCGAACCACCTTTTCGTTGTGCTTTTTCATAATGGTTGGTGGTGCTTACGTCTGCTTTGAACCATTAGGATGCCCCACGGTCTGAGTCAGCGGCGCCAGCGAAAGTCAGCGGGCAAAAGAAGAAAGCATCCAGCACCAAGAAAGAAAAGAAAGCCGCCAAGGAGGCGGCGCCTGCGCCTGAGCCCGATCCGGAGCCTACTCCTGAGCCTGCTGCCCCAAAAAAGAAAGCTAAAAAGAGCAAGGGCAACGGCGACGCAGCAGCCAAGGCAGCTAAAGAGAAGGAAAAAGTTGCTGCCTTGGAAGCAGAAGCCGCGGCCAAGGCAGAGCGAGAGGCAGCCGCCGCCGCCGCGGCAGCCGCTGAAGCTGCAGCAGCTGCAGCAGCACAAGCGGCAGCAGAGGCAGCCGCAGCCGCGGCAAAGGCAGAGGAAGAAGCAGCTGCAAAGAAGGCAGCAGGTAGCAAGAAGTCCAAGAAGAAGAAGGCCAAGGCCGCTGCAGCTCCAGCTGCGGAAGCAGCGGCGGCAGCCCCCGCGAGCACTAGCAGCAGCAGCAGGAGGAGCAACGCTCCCAGCAGCGACGATTCGAACACCCGGGCGCTCTGGCAGGCGATGGAGTCCTCGGCGGCGACCGGTGCTGCCGACGCGTCCCTGACCGCAGCCGCGGAGGAAGAAGAGGAGTGGTCGACGGTGAAGACGAACCGGGGCAAGAAGTCGAAAGCTGCCGCAGCACAAGCCGCGGCCGAAGCGGAGCCTGGGAGCGGTGGCGAGGGCACGGACGAGGACGGTGCTGCTGCTGCTGCGGCCAGCGGGCAACCTTCCACGGTGATTGACCTCGGGGTGTTCGTGTCCTCGGTGATTGGGAAGTCGGGGGCCACGATCAAAGCCATCACGGAGCAAAGCGGCGCGAAGATCAAAGTAGGCGACCGCAGCAAAGACGGGTCAGGCGGGTCGGTGGCAGGCAGCAGTCTATGCACCATCACTGGCGACGAGGTAGGATAGGGACATGTAGGCTTGAGTGCGCGCACACGAATCAAGCTTAGTACGACTGAGATACGTTTGAGCTAAAGGTTCTTTTAGGTGTTTTAAATTTGCTTGACCATAAGAGTAGGATGAGTAATGCTTATAGACCTTTTTCTGTACTTTGGAGACGCCTCCTTCGATCCTCGTCTTTCTCTTCTGTCACCAATTTCGCTTCTCTTTCTTATTGGCGCGCTCTCAACCCACCTATGTGCCTCGCTTCTAGATGAGTGTGGCGACTGCGGCTGCCCTCATCACTGACATTTTGGCGCGAGAGCAGGCCGCTAAAGATGCGCGTGTGGAGATTGTGCTCGAGGTATGAAAAAGCGACATTACTGAGGGGGGGCATCTCTGCCTGGGTTTCAAGATGGGATGGTCTTTGTCTCTATGCTAGCACGGTGTTTCAGTATTTCTTGCTTTACGAGAAAGAGCTGTCGTTGCTTCAACTCCCACCAATCCTTGCTTACAATTTGTCAAAACTATTTATAATTATGATCAACCGTAAACACCTTCAAGGTGGGCAACAAAATGCCGTCGGTGATGGGCAAGGCAGGGGCCACCATCAAGAAAATCATCGCCGAATCGGGCGCTTCCGTCTCCCGGGTGGCCGGCGGCACGGTGGGGGTCTCAGAAGGTTTGAGCCTCAGCGGCCTCCCGTCGCAAGTGGAAGCGGCCAAGAATTTGGTGGAGCTGTACATGGCAGGAGGGCCGCCGCCGGAGTGCCGGGAAGAGGTATATTCAATCAATAGGAAAGCTAGTTGAATCCATCATCACAACTCCTGCGGCTGCATCCCATGCCTCCCCCCTTCTTTTTATTATTGTTGCTCCTTTCTTCACCCTCTTTCCTCCGTGCCTGCGTTATGTGCCCGTTCAATCACACTGCTACCACGTGAAAGTATAATAATACTTGATGCACTTCCATGCGAGTGTGTGTGTGTGTGTGTTTTTAATCTACCATTTTTTTCCTCCCTCCTAAAAGGTGGAATTGGGGTCGGAGCGTGGTCGTTTCGTGGTGCTCGGCCCCAAGGGCGCCACCATTCGCCAGGTGCAAGAAGACAGCGGCGCGAAGGTCAACCTGGAAGCCGGCAAGACCTATGTCACGGTGGAGGGCGACACCGCGCAAGTGGCTGCAGCGGTATAAAGCTAAGATATTGAGACAAATGTGGCACTGAACGTGCTGAATAACAACAGCAGTACAATTTACAGTTGAATGAACAAACAGAATGGAATATTTGATGCGCTATGCTAAAGATAATTCTCCTTCCTCTTTTGAATGTCGTCTTTTTTGCTTTTTTGCGTGTCTTTCTGAATCAGGTCGCAACCTTGCAGGCGTTGCTTGACGCCAACTCGCAGGTGGAAAAGATTTCGGTGAAAGGTCCCGACGGGAAGTCGCACCTCGCGGCCATCATCGGCAAAAAGGGCGCGGTGATTCGGGACATTCGGGACACGAGCGGCGCCGCCGTGGACTTGTTGAGCGTCGAAGACATGGTGAAGGTGACGGGGTCGCGGGAGCAAGTGGTTAAAGCGTCGGCCATGGTGCACAAGATCTTGAAGGACGAATTCACCCCCGCCCACGCGAAGCTCGGCAAGGGCGAAGTGTGCCAAGACGTGGCGGTGCCGGTGGCCGCAGTGGGAATGATCATTGGCCGCATGGGCAGCACCATCAAGAACATCAAGGAATCCACGGGCGCGAACGTGGACGTGCCCAAGGGAATGTCGGGTCCTCAAGCCGACTCGGAAGTGCCGACCACCGTGGCCAAGGTGTTTGGTGCCAAGGAAGGAGTCAAAAAGGCCGTAGAAATGGTGCAAGAGCTGCTGAAGAAGCACGAAGAGCAGAAAGCCCGGGATGTGGCACGGGCCGCGGCGAACAAGGCCCGAGCAGCAAAAGACTCGGCAGAGGGCAAGGATAGCTCTGCTGCGGCTGAGAAAGGAGATGAAGGCAGCGGTGGTGGCGCAGACGAGAAGAAGAACGGCAACGGCAACAGCGGCGCGGTGGCGTTTTTCGGAGTGGAGGAAGACAGCGACGACAAGCACGACGGCGAAGACATAACCTTTTCGGGGGACGGCTCGGCCGGGGCGGGCTGGAATGCCGAGCCGTCGGCCGGCCCGCCGGGCCTGGCTGCCGCACCCGGATGGGGCTAAACAGAGACGGAGCGGAAAGCGGTGGAATGGCACTGGAAGCGCGTAATGTGCGCAGCAGTTCCGCTGCGGAGATGTCATTTTCTTCTTTGAGTTGGAGCAAAAATGCCCCTGCTGCCGTGTCGTTACTGAAGGGAAGTTTGTAACGACACCTACTTCAATAACGAGTTGCCTTGGACCGGCACGATCATGCGTGGTGGCTTGGTTTATTACGGATTACAGGTGGTTGGTAATTTGTAGCGTCTGCATGAGCCCTGCTTTATTCGAGGGGTGTATAGTAGTAGAGAGTGCTCGAACATTTATCAATGCGGAAGATAGCAACCCCACATCGCTTTCTTGGGTTTTTGTGTTGGTAGCTCGTAGAATGATATCAATATCAGCGGTAATGGTGAGTGCCCAGTCAGACTTGTTCTGAAAGTTATATTTTTCTGTTGCTATTTGCCACAAAGTATTAACTAGACTAGACAAGACGGTTAATCGAAGTAAGACCTAAGACTTCCTATTGCAATCTAGAACTCTAGAACCAAAAGTCACGATTAAGTGAATTTGCTTGAACACCGAAACCGAAACGGGCGCAAGGTTTCGTTTCACGGTTTCACGTACACGTACACGCGCAATTCGCGCGTGGGGGCTTTAAATTTCCTTCTGTGTGATTTAAGCGCAGTTTGCGCGTCTGCTGCGCGTGATTCACGCGCCAAATTTACGTCTAGGGTATTTCTAAGTGCGAACGCGAATCACTTCGATATCGTTGAAAATTAAATTTCCGCGTGGGGGGACGGGCAGCAAACGTGACTGCTCTTTGCTCTATAAACACCTGGCTCTCTTTGTAAAACGTATACTTCGAGGAAACTGTTTAGTGTTTTGTATTTGCCATGCTAACATCAAGGAATGGCGCATGGCGCGCTATATCGGAGGATAGGAAGGAATGGACATGGAGATCGCGGACGTACTTGTTAGGGCTGGTGTTTATATTTGCCTAAATCCGACTACATGTGGCTTAAATTAAGTACTTGATTGATTTTAAACGCGACTGGGGTGTGCTCTCGTACTTGAAGCCAATGCCCCCTTCCGAGAATCCAGAATTGGCCCTACAGGGCGCATTAGAGTAAAAAGATGAACACGAACACACGAACACTGTATTACTCTAAAGGGCACTCAGCCCAGCCAGAACCTTGTACTTTTCTGGGGGGTTAAAGAATGAGCAGCCCCTACTATTTGTTGATGTTCCTTTGCAATTATAGAGTATAATCGATACAAACAGACAAGCCAAGTAAGCGGCGCGCTGTCTCCATAGGCACGACAATGATTCTGTGTGAGCTGAATAAGTAAGGAATTGGGTTGTAGAGCTGTTCAACAGGAACGAATTAAGGACTGGGTTAATGCCCCGTATGTGCCTTGCGCTATTCGTACGAATGTAGTACACCACTGTAGGTACCCATCGTCTGCGATAATCCAAACCATTTTACTATATCTAGCCATTCTGAAAAAGTTCGCGAAAAAGATAGAGGACATGTTGCCGTTGGTACGTAAGTGCGCACTTGTGGACAACAAGGGTAACTTCCTGTTGTCAAAATTTACCGATTTGTTCCTAACTCTTCTTCCATCATAAAACTGAGCTCGCATCTCGCGTGTACAGGGCGGCTTCCTCAGAATTCAGGGCACGCAAGACGTGAAACCGTGACGCGCCGAAAATGTCATCCGATCGTGACACCACGCAGACACACAGCCGCTGCTGTGGCGACGCCACTGTACGTTCCGTAGATGGAGCGCTGGCTTCAGGGGCTGCTTCTGACGCTGATGGAGGCGTCGGCAAAGGTGGCGGCCCGCCCGCGAACGCGAGCTCAGGTGAAGGTGGTCCGCCATTGCGTGCAAGAGTCACTGTTCGCCTTTTGGCGCTGTAGCGCAAGCGAATGTGGTCGCGGCGTTGCCATGGTGCTACTGCCCACACGGGCACCTGAGTTCGAAAACCAAAAGGTGTTACGCGAGACGTCTAGAAGCCGTGGTTCCCGCGTCACTCAATTTCAAATTAGGGCAGAGCACATGGACACGTATATTTCTTTTTCAAAAGGGGCAAAACACTACTTACTTGGTCTGCGCCGTCCATCTCGCCGTCGCTCGAAAACGTGATTGCGTATTCAGGTTCCTGTGGTGGCAGCGGCGGCGCACTTCCGTTCTGCGCCGCACTTTCAGCGACCTCGTCAGCCTCCGTGCGATACGTGTCGCGGCCCTGGTCACAGACGCATAAAACGGTCATCAAAGATGGACAGGTATCAATACATACTCAAGCTAGGAAGCTAAATATACAATATTCAAAAAAGTAGTGCGTCAATTTTTGAAAAGTAATTCTAATATATATATTGGGACTCTCCTCGCGTCCTCTCAATCGGTGTCGAGTATTTCTAATACTTCCTCAAGGAGTCTAAGAGAGGCAAGCTATCAACCTACAGGACCTGGGCTAGGAAATAATCTGCGCCAACAAATTGTGCCACCATGATTTGACATCCTCCTGGCGGTGGAGTTACTTCGAGGTCTACCGTAGCTGTTTTGAACGTTTTGAAGGTTGAGAAGAAGGAATGAATGTTACTGTTTGTTAGGCATGAGAGTTGAACATAGTTCATGTCAGAAGTTGCATGCGTAGAAGTTCCTACCATCCTCGTCGATTTCAAAGGTGGGCTCCAGTAGAGCAACTCTGTGCGAGTTGGCTTGTGAGCTCACTGTCCGCCCATCGTCGCTCACTGTGAAGAAACACATGCCACATCGAGAGAGAGAGCCAATGGGTCAGTTACTACATTGTGGAGAAGCGCAAATCTTTCAAGAGCAGCCTATTCGTTAGTCGAATGAAATTCAAGCTTTCTGCAATGATTACCATCCCAATCGTTGCTGCCTTGCGTGAAGCGAAATTGTGTGTTCGATGATGCGACGTCAGGAGCATCGAGTGCTGCCATTTTTACTTAATAGAAGACAAGTTCAGGTGCCCGCGCGATGCGCGGATTCGGAGCAATGTGATTGCTGCGGAGGCGTAGGTGCGTGTTCTTAGCACCTCAGTGCACGGCCTTGAGATGCCCATGGGTGAGTGCCCTTGTATTGCCCGTGGTGCGTGTCCCTTCTTGTGCCCGTGGCCCGCCTGGTGTTTTGTTTACTGCACATCTGCACATGTACAACAAATCTGTACTACAGTACTGTAGATAGGTACATAAAAAA
>Ga0307982_1001746_pt1 | contig 17666 bp, 19 predicted proteins | sample OrgLakmetagen989_FD_201847 | JGI IMG/M metagenome (GOLD analysis project Ga0307982, IMG submission 201847) | Saline water microbial communities from Organic Lake, Antarctica - #989 | ecosystem: Environmental > Aquatic > Non-marine Saline and Alkaline > Saline | place: Antarctica: Organic Lake... | reverse complement strand
GCCCCTCTCCCTCCTGAATCATTCCGCACTTGCTTTGTTTGCGCAACGCACGCGCATTCCCACTTCTGCCCGCAGCATTGGCTTCTGTGCCATTTGGGTTTGTATTAGTTCGAGTTCGAGTTCGCATCTGAAGTACTTCGGCCTCGTGGACGACGGCGGTAAAGCGATCACCTTTTCGGAATGGGCAACCCTGGCGCAGGATCGCGCTGGCTGGCTAAAGCTCGTTACGAAAGCGCCATTCAATATTGGAAAACCGCAGCTGCGGTCACCTCGGTGCGACACTAGAGTTACACCAGAGGAGAAGCGGAGGTTCCTGGCGCGGCGTGCCCAAGAGACTGAACAACGGCGCGCTCTCTTCAATGCAGAAACAGGCGCAGAGACGACTTAAGTTCGGTTTCAAAATTATTTCATGAACAGTTTCCACTTTAGAGGGGGGTGGAAGTATTATGCTTCCTGCCCTCTACACACTATCCTCTTTACGGTTTTGACTTGCGCGCAACGCACGCGCGTACACTTCTGCCCGCAGCATTGGCTTCTGTGTCATTTGGGTTTGTATTGGTCCGAGTTCCAGTTCCAGCCGCACAGCTAAAGAAGCGGCGCGGGCCGCGTAAGGCAATTGTACCAACGAGGCGCCGGAAGAAAAACGAGTCATAGACTACTTTAGACAGGCCCCGAGGGGCCGGAATTAGAATTCTAACAAGTAGAGATAAAAAGGCAAGCAGCGCCATCTAAATCTAAGAAGCTAATCAGGCGCACATGCCCGAGTGGCCATAGAATTGATGATAGCGGTCCAAAGTGACACGCTCCTCCGTGCTACGAGAGTGCTGGTCAAGAGAAGAGTTCAAGCCCGCAGAGGAGGGGACTTCAACGAAGTCTCTCAGGCGATCCAGAAGAAGAGTCGCCCATTCCCGAGCAATTATGTGGCCCCATTTGCGTGTAAGCTTCTGCCTGTACATGGCTTTGGCTTCCGTGAGGCCTATCCACGATTCGTACCCATACAGCAGTACCGCCAGAACACCACCAGAGTAGATCTTCCCTTTGAGCCGCTCAGACACATCGCGAGTATTGAAGAAATGATCACGTAGCGCTGTGCGGCTGGGGTTGTCGCTCCGTACCTCACTGCTTGCTGACATAGTGCACTCTGGCGCAATCAGCCACACACTGGCATCGGCGAGTATGGCATGAATAAAAAGAAGATCAGATGAGTTTGGGCCGTGAATACCAAGAAAAATCAACAAACAGGGCGACGAAGCGTATCTTGAGTGCCCTCTATACTATTGAGTCCGACTTCCGGCGCCTCGTTGGTACAATTGCCTTACGCGGCCCGCGCCGCTTCTTTAGCTGTGCGGCTGGGGTTGTCGCTCCGCACCTCACTGCTTGCTGACATAGTGCACTTTGGCGCAATCAGCAACACACTGGCATCGGCGAGCATGGAATGAATAAAAAGAAGATCAGATGAGTTTGGGCCGTGAATACTAGGAAAAATCAACAAACAGGGTGACGAAGCGTATCTTGAGTGCCCTCTATATTATTGAGTCTGACTTGTGTCCACTTGTATTATTCGATATAATTTTGATTTCATGAGCACTTCTGAATCAATGATCAGGAGAAGGTGCAGGTTTCGAGTGTTTTTGCGCGTACTTGTGATCTTCAATTCGATCAACCCCCTGCAGAAGTCTGAAATGAAACGCCATTCTTGAGTCGTTCAGTTGACCGGAAGTCCGCCGGACCCAAGGGCCTACGTCGTAAGCGCCCAGCCCCAGGCCCCAGGTCATATGGGATTTCGTTCGGACGAGATTACAAAATCAATAAGCATTTGCCGTGGCAGGAAGCTTAAGGCCGTTGAATACCGAATATTTTATGGGATATAAGAATAAATAACCCTAGGGCCGCAGACGTGGGAGGTGGGAGGTACGGCGGTACGGCGGAGGCGGATATCGGCAGGATAGATCATACAGAGACAGGAGGCACAACGCCCATAGAAGCTAGAAGCTCCGGGGAATACTATACGGACCTCCCTTGTCCCATTAAGCCAAAAAAAAAAATCGAATTTAAGTCTACTGGCTGCTAAAGGGGGGTCACTTTTCGCAAAAGCGGAAATTTTGCGCATTATTGGCCATTTCGCATCATAGACGTAATTTATTTATCATCCACTGCACAAATAAGCCGTTTGTGGTATACCCGGTAGGGCCGCGACGTAAAACCACGGATTTTTTTCCGTTGGGTACCATTATTTCTTTTTGGTGCTCATCTAGCACAGCCAGTGCAGCCGATCGAGCGATTTTGGCTCATTCTAGGCCTCAAATTCAATAGAATACCGTGCTTCTTGGTATCGGGATTCCCCCTCAATATTTTCAAAATACCGGGCCACAGTGGCAAGAATGCATGAGTTCGGTTAGGGGTAATCCCGCCTCCATTTGCGTATGCTATGGCGAATAAAGGTGATTTTCAGAAGTGACCCCCCTTTAGCTGCCAATTGGCCTTGAAGGCAACTCCAGTTCATCCCCACGAAGCTAGCAAGCTTGAAGCTAGCCTGGCCTGGTCACTAGTTCGCGCCTATTACGTCTATTCCTATTACCGAAATTTGGTGAATGGCTAATGGTTAATACGTATACATAACAAAAACAAAATCAAAAGGAAGGATTTTAACCACCGGAGTAATTTTGATTAGGCTGGGTGTCCTTTTTATGAGAAATCCGGTATTTAGTTGCTCTCAGTTGCCCTTCGAACAATCATCAGGCTTCAGGAGGAGGTTTAGTCTTTGGGTGAGTCTGTTGTCTCCACTTCGGTCTATTCTTACAGAAGCATCCACCCATTGTTCAAAATGAAAGCTCTAAGCTCCAAATCTTATTTCGAAAGTTGAAACAATCAGAAGGAGCACTTAGTACCTATTCCAGATCAAGCCGTCGGGAGACTGGTAGACGAGTTCTTGGTCGCACGGGCAAAGGAACGCTAGAATGCCCGCTCTGGCAACAAACAGCGGGAATTGGTGTGAGCACAGAAGCACGGTGTGCACTTATACCACACTCGTAAATGTAGTGTAATTGGGATTAGTGAAGACAAGTGCAATTGGGAGATTACGAGCGAGGGGTATAGGAGAGGTGGGAAAGAACGTCTGTGATTGTGGGTAGGTACGTACGGAAACAGCCAGAAGGCAATGCAGCAGGTAACGATGCCTATTGCGGGCCGGTGTATCCAACGTCCGCCTGGAGGTGCGCCTTGGGGGATCTCAGGTAAAGAAGTCTCCCCCATGGCCAATGCGGGATGCGCGTGTAAGCTCCCGTCGTATGGGCTAGCGTACTGCCGAGTTGCCATGCCGGCATGTTGAACGTGCTGCCTCGCGACAGGCTGCGCGTGCACGACTTGAGGAGTTGCCACTACAACCGGATTCGCCACCTAAGGATTTGTGACAAAAGTTCAAGACTCGTCTCAGATCAAGGCTGATCTTATACCGTTATCTGAGCGGATCAGGCAATTTCGAGCATTGGCCTCAAGAACGAGGTGATGCTCACTATTTACATGAATAAACGTCAAATTTATGTGTACCTGAGGTTGTGACTGCTCCTTTTCCGGATTTACTAACGTCGCGTACACAACCTGAAAAGACCCGAGGGGTTATAGACTAGTCAGTGGTTTACCGAGGGCCTCAATATTCCGAGGAGGTGGTGCCGATTTGTATGCAAAGAAACTTCAAAAAAATGTTCCAGACCTGGGGCTCTGCTGCTGGCAATGCTACGCGGATAGTTTGCCCTGGCGCCGTCCCAAGAGGAACTGTTACAGCCACAGTTTGGCCATTTGCTTGCACATGGAACTCTTGCCCAGGCAGAAGCCCGTGTGGGATCTGGCACTCAACCTGATAGACGAACCATACATTAGGAAATCGAGTCAACAACGTGACGAATACATCTGAAGCACTTGATCGTAACTTTTTCTCAAGCGTCACCCATAAATAAGTTCGATATAATGACCAAACTGAGTAGTAAACAGACCTGCGCCATTGCACTGCCTGCCTCGAGCAAGATAGATTATGATGAGTACAGAATAAGCGTATCCCATTGGTGCCTCCAATATAGTTGGATTTTAAAAATATGGAAGCCGCACAAAAAAAGAAGAATAGATAGATAATGATGCGACAGGTGGAGATGAATCCGAGTCATTTCTCGAACAAAACAACAACTTACCGCGCTTCAAGCAGCGTGTGTGCGTGGAAGCATTTTTCATACTTGGGAATGCAAACAAGGATACTACGGCCTATTGTTCTCGTTTCGCTTGCTTCGGTGCGTCATCGTTTTGTATTCTTATTCATTTCGAATGTAAATTTATCCAGAATAAATACACCGTCGACGTCGGCACGCGTACGTTCAAAAATAAGCTGCTTTATGCCTACATTTTTCTACTACACCAGGTGGCTAGTGCTTGGATCGCTGCTGCGCCAAGCTCTCGGTTTCCTCTAGATACATCATCGCTCAGTGCAAGATCGCACCTCTCTTGCCTCGGATCACGCCCCGAAAGGCGCAGTGCGCTGTGGCCAAGCCGTGTGAGAAATAACATGTGGCGAAACAAAGCAACGCCGCGGTCCGATTTTGAGCTTGCAGGCGGAAGAGACAACGCTCCCAGCTCCGATGGCTCCTTGAGTCCTAGCAGCAGCGTTGTAGCCGGCAAGGACAAAGACGAAGAGGCGGGAAGCAGCAGTAAGGCAGGGTCTGGCAAGGATAGGGACAAAGATGATGACAAATCAGAGCCCGTGTTGTACGCTCAACGGTGGGTTCAACTAGGCATCCTATCGATGCTCGCTTTGATCAGCGACATGGTCTGCTTCTCCGTGGCGGCCAATCCTCGCGTCTTCGTGTCAGCTTTTGACGGGCACTCACCGACGGAGCTGGTACAATTCTAGGATGCACATGCTTAGCGGGCTCTCTTTTGCATAAGCATAAGAACCACAACCACTGCCTCTATAGTACCTATCATGCGTAGACTGGATTGACTCCTTAGTTTATAGGAGGCACCGAGGGTAGACCTGCGTGTTTACGCCCAAGCATCTTTTCTTGTTGTTATGCACCTTCTTAGGTGGACTACTTCCTGATCACCAACGTGATGGGTTGCTTTATGGTGACGGACTTCACGCGCATCTTTGGCCTCCGGAAAGTGATGGTGGCTGCCTCGGTGCTCATGGCCTGCGGGTGCCTGGTGAAGTCGGGAGTGCCCTTCGCCGATCAAATGCCCACTTACCAGTGGCAGGTGGCAGGCACCGTTCTGGTAGGAGGAGCGATGATGTTGTCATTCACGAGGACGCATGCTTTTAGTGTGCTTGTAAATAGACTGGCAGACATTATATTCTGCAGCTGCTTGATATATTGTCGTTTCTTCCTTGTTCCCTGTTTTTTTTACCTCGTTATGCTCTTCCCAACCATCTTGCTGTACTTTATTCCAGGTTGGAGCGGCTCAGCCGTTTTTTCAGTGCACCCCGCCCCTTCTCAGTGCGACTTGGTTTGGCACCAAGGAAAGGTCCCTCGCCACCGCCGTCGCCATCAACTTCAACCAGGTGACGGTTCATGGTATTCGATGATCGCTGGGCGGATGATGGGTGACGATTCTTCTCTTAAGCTAGTAGCGCCTGTGCATGCGCCGTTTCTACACTTCCTTGCTTTAGTTTTGCGTCGCATCGCTACCATTATCTTTGTCATCCGAACCCACGAAACACTCCTCCAGGTTGGCATTGGGAGCGCTTTCTTGCTGGGCGGATTTATGGCCACCGACGCGGAGGGACTCGCGACCTACTTCGCCGTCATCTCGTCCTTGTCGCTGGTATCACAACGACGCCTCGTCAATATCATAAGCATGCATGCGAAAAGGCTTCAATCGTGTTCATTACCACTATGCGTCTCACGACACTGCCTAAAATCCACGAACCATTTAGATTCCTCAACTCTTTGAACCTCTCTTGCTCGTTCGTATAAAGATCGTTCCTTCTCAACAAAAAAAAACTATCCCGTCATCCATCCTCGTGTCTATGTACGAACCCACCGATCATCCAACAAAAGGTGCTCTGCGTGGTGGCGTTCCTCAAATTTGAAGACCGGCCTTTGACGCCTCCGTCCGCATCGGCTGCAGCTGCGGCCAAGGAAAGCAGCAGCAGTGCTTTACCGGGAGGCGGCGGATTACAGGGAGGGAATTACCGGACGAGCAGCCTCAAGTCCCTCTTCACCTTTCCTGGCAACGCAATAGCGCTGTTTCGAAAGCCGGGGTAATCAACAAAAGAACGATAGAGAAAAGGACTGCACTTCGTTGGGGTTAGGGGGGGGAAGGGGAGAGATATCTTAGAATGCCACGTATCCCTTAATAAACTCACTATATCGTTTACAGCGCACATCACTCATCAACGCAACAACCCTCTTATACTTTCTCTTTTGATGCACTCTTCACTACATCATCAGGTTCATGCACCCGTTGGCAGCGTTCGTGACCTCAATCGGTGTCACAAATGTAGTATCGGCATTTACCGAGACCACTCTGCACCGCGCCGGCATGATGGACCAGGTGGGTGGGTGGTGGTGGTGATGATGGTGATGATGGTGCTAGGATGTTGGCACCGTCCTATCGTTTTCAATCATTCGCTTCATTTACCTTGCATGCATGCAAATCTCATCATCGTCTCCCTTGCCATTCCATACATGTGTGAACAGCTCACGGTGGATTTGTGCGGCGCGGGTTTTCAGCTGAGCATTGTATTAGGGGGCATCGTGGTGGGCGGGTGAGTAATTGAAGAGTATTAGGGGAGGGGGGTCACAGATGAAAGTGTTGCACGAATCACAAGACGGGAAAGAAGGAGGCTAGGTATCAGTGTACTTACAAGAGCATGTTTTTCAATTTCATGTATCCTTTACTAAATCGATCTCCTTATGTGTACTCCCCCCCGCCTTCTGGTTCCTTCTTCTTCCAGCTATGTGGACAAGACCAAAGAGTTCAAGGAGGTCACTTTGGCCTGCCTTTCTGCCACTCTAGGCTTGCTAGTGCTCCTGGGCCTCGCCTTTGGGTTTGACCTGGACTTACCGCACTTCGTAGTGGTCCTAGCGCTACTGGGTCTAGGCGCCACGGCAGGGCCCGTGCAACCGATCAACGCCGAGTTAGCCGTTGAGGTGGGGTGGGGTTGTTTTATTATAATTAGTGTGGGTTGATGAGGGGCAGAAGAAGTGTTGAGTTCGAGATGAGAAAAGAAAACGGGACAGAGTTGTAATCAATTTTATTTACTAGAGTACATGCATCACTTATTCACATTTTGTCCTGCGCTGTCGAAGGTGAGTTATCCTTCGGACGAGACCTCGATTGAGGCGGTGCAGCAGCTGTGCGGCAACCTCTTCTCGGCTCTTCTGGTTCCCCTCTGCGAAAAAGCCGCCACTATGGACTACGAGGTACTCACATGAGGGAATGCAGAATAACGTACAATAAAAGAAGAGCGAGGATGCTTGAATGCCCGAAATTATGAATTGTTTACGTTCATTAATGTTTGCTCCTTCTCATGGTAAATATCTTCCTCGTATATAGCTCATTGGATCAGAAGAGAGTTGCAAACGTGTGTGCACTAACTTTTGAATCTTTTTTGTGTTCTTGCCGCTATTTTCACTCAAGGTCCTCCCTGGGATGTTGGCCCGACCTGAGGACATGCGAGGTGACTCCGTGGTGCTGATAGCGCTCACGCTGGCGTCGACTCTGTACTTTACCTCGTTCAATGCGCCTCTGAAGAGGTCTGAGTTCGATGCACACAACTAATTTATAAAGAGATGTGCGATTCACGGGCGGTATAAGACATAACACAACCTTATAGACTCTTGGATGCCACTTGGAGTTCAGAGCTCTCAAGGGCAAATAAACAGCCAGATTATTGCCCTAGATGGCTAAAGCGAATTCTAATTCGGGGTTGCGGTTGGGGAAATTGGTGCTTAGTATCCAGATAACCATTACCATTACCATCACCACGCACGTCGATGTCAATGAGGAACTGTCACTCAATTTTCTAAAGTATCATAGTATAGGACATTTAGCCGAAAGGCCTTGTAACTCACAACCACGAGTATGAGATACGAGAAGCGCTTCAGAATTAGAAAAATGCATAACACTTACCATTTTTGTATCACCCGAGGCACCAAGAGTGTGTTACGTGTTAAATGGACTGCCACAATGATACTACTTCTGCTGGCTTTGACTTGAAAACTGAGATGAGATCTGATATCTGCTTGTCCTTTCTTTCCTCGTTAAAAGTGGTCTATAATTTGGCAATGATCCAGTTTCGAGGTCATCATATGCCCTAGGCAGAGTATGAAGCCTAAGCTACAGCTTATACAACTCAAAAACAGATATCGTCAACTAGAGCTCAAATCTGCCCCTCTTGAAATCATTCAAGTGAAGTCAGCTAAAGATACGATGGTTCAGGTATAGGCGACATTTCAGAATCGCCTTCGGTCGTTTGATTTGAAACAACAGTCATTTGCAGAAGTTTTCTGAACCAAACATCGCAAAGACAGGACAAACGATGCGAAATGATTTGTCCATAAGTACGAAGTCCACGCTTGTTACGATTGCACGTAACGAGCGAAACGAATGCAAAAATGCGAAACGTGATCCCCAAAAGAAGGAGCATTGCGACATCCAGATAGAAAACCTCTGAAACTGGTGTCAGTCCAAACATCAAAAGCCAATGAAGTTCGCTCGACTCAGTTTCGTTTTCGTAACAAGGTGGTGGCATTCGCCAAGCCAATGAAAGGGAGTAAACTTGGCGCAAGAAGATCAACTCACTCAGCCATCTCATGATACTGAGGTAGCTAAGAGTCATAAAGAAAGGGTTTCCTTTGAAACTTAATACAGAGGTGGTCGCAAGTCCCGAGAACATCACAGCAACAAGTACGTAAGTGACTGTGCAAAGCTGCGCTTTCAGCGGATTGAGTGCTATGGATACGAAGTAACCAAATCCAGATATTGCAAAGGTTGCAGCGCAGCAAAAAGCCCAACAAAAGATCCACTCAAGATTTGGCGTGACAATTGGATACGATGCCAGCACAAAGAAAAGTGTTAGACCTGCAGACAAAATAAAAAAAGAGAAAATGAATGAATTCATGCTCGACTCAATGAACAATTCAGTAATACGATATATCTTGCAATCAGTGCACCTGCAATTCTTGGAATTTCAACGATATTCTTTGATATGAAATACGCTGAGACATCAATGAAAGAAGCTTCACGCCAAAAGACGACCCGCTCGTTCCCGAACACCCGCAAGGATGCTATGCTAATAGTAAGACCGAGGCCCATGGCCATAAAACACAACCACTTGTTAAAGTCTGCAAGAACGACATGGGGGAAAAGAATTCCGACTAGGACACCAGCGAATGACTCCAGCATTAGGTCCGAGATAAAGTACTTGTATGCACGTAGTTGTTGAATAGCAGCCCTCATCATGAAAATCCTCAAAGAGCAACAAAAACCAGCGGGAAGAGCCCTCGGTGTAAATGGTTTCAGGGTTTGAATGCTTGCATCTGAAAGGTTCTCTAATTCCTGGTTTTTCCAGAGTTTAACCAAATCATCCGAATTGAAGTGAGTGCTTCTTTGACATTGATACTTTGTTGATCCGGCGATTACGTCGAGAAAAAAATCGCAAGGGTTAAGCATTGGAGGGCAGGTGAATCCTGCACATGCAAAGAATGAAGAAGCTTCTGACGCAGGCCCAACGAAGGCGCTTTGACCGCCGTTTGATAAGAATATGACATCGTCCAATAATTCGAAGATTTCGTACGACGGCTGGTGCAGAACAGCTATGACCTGCTTCGATATATTTATTTAATTGAGTTATTTGCGCATATTCGTAAAAACAAAGCTGACAAGAAAAGGTAACTGACATTTGCGCCTTTACGGCTGAGTTTCTTCAGCGCAGTTAGTACAGAATAAGAGGTATTCGAATCCAGGCCGGAGGTTGGCTCGTCCAAGAATAAAAGAGATGGATCAGCAACCATCTCAATTGCAATGTTGACTCGCTTGCGTTGACCGCCGCTTATGCCACGCTTCTCAACGCTCCCGATTACGGAATGAGAGATCTCACGGATATCTAGGACGGACATGACATCTGCCACAATTGCAATACGTTCCGCTCTTGTCAAAGTCGATGGGAGTCGTAGGCCTGAATACATGAGCAGAGTCTCCTTCACCGTAAGATCATCATGCATGACATCGTCCTGTATTGGAAGTATACAGTAGTGCGTTAAGAAGCACGAGGGTATATTTCGCATCCATTACAATTGTAAAATGATTAATACAGAACATACTTGAGGAACAAATCCAACCAAGTCCAAATATGATGAAATAGAGTCCTCTGCGCCATTCACGAGCAGTGTACCAGATTGCTGACCGTGCCTAGACAAATAGTAAATGAGTTTTTGGACATCGATGTGGTGACATTATCGTTAATAATTTTGATTTATCTAACATACTAAGAAATCTTACGTTGCTCGACCGCACAGCGCGTTCATGAGGGTTGTTTTGCCTGCCCCCGAAGGTCCCATGATGGCAGTCACACGCCCTGGGCGGCATAATCCAGACACTCCGTTGAGAACTTTCACTCCATTCGATCGAAGCGTAATCCCAAGACATTTAAAGGTTAGCTCGATCATGGATTCGCCCTTGTCGCGCAACGAAGAGAGTGGCTCAGCTTTTTCGGGAAAATCTAGGGGAATGCCTTCATCCAGCAGCGAATCTTGTAGGATGCATTTATTGTCAGCGCAGTGCAGCTTACGATGTTGGTTGAGTTTTGAAGCTCGCCGAGCTGATCGTCGTTTCATGCGAAAATGTGATCGAATAGCCTGAAATACCACGAGAGCAGCGACGAAAGTCCCAATTAAGACTGTGCATAATAAAATTATTCCCTCGCCGTAGTTTGGTTGCTGCGTTCCATCACCCTCGCATTTCGCAATCACAGGACAACGAGTGGGAGCAATACTGCCCAATGGACAGAAATATCCCGATGAGCACGTTGTACTGGAAGAAGCTGTTTTGCAATATCGTCCACCTTCGCAAAGTACTAGATTTGCTGCTCCAGGGCACACTGCCCTTTGGCTCGATGGTGCGATACCGTGAGTAGATACATTGGTCGAAGTAAGGTCCAAACGATCATCAATTGTGTTTATATAGAGCGGGTCAATAGCTTCATGTATATTCATTGCAGGAGGATAGACACAGTTTCCTGATGCACGGTCAAACGAGCTATTGAAGCATTGAGTACCAGGCACACAAGCTATAGTGCAGACGAAGTTGTGTGGGCACATGAAACCGTTGGGACATGGGCGAGGATCTACTTCCAGGTTCATACCAGGTTGGTAAAACCCAGCCGTACATCCACGCACATAACCACCCGGGTCTAAATAGTTACACCGATCGTCATCATTCATTCCAGTGACAAATTGCATCATCTCGGAATATGGACAAATACTCGCCCATCCCTCTTCCTCTGGTATGCTCATAGCAGTAAAATCAATTTCGAAAGTAGTTGGCATTGGGTACAAATTCGGTGTTGATTCGTCGTTTGAGTCCTTCCTGCCAGGAATACGGGAGCCTAAAGGACTTTTGGGAACGTAAATACTAACGTTAAGACTGTCCTTGATTTCGCTGCTCCCCGAATGGCCCCAACGAAGAAAATCTAGATAATGCTCGAAGTCATTTTTGAAATAGTAATCATCTGAGGTATCATCATCGAAGATTTCCTCTCGACGGTCTACCACCCATGTGAGAGAGACAGTGGTTGCCGCCACAATGATAAAAAAGATGAGTTGGCGAACCCAGTAATGATTGGAGTGAGTGCCGCGCCTGGATGGGAGTTGAGAGGTAATGACTTTCATTTGATCAGTAAATATTTCATGAACTACGTATACTTACGTGGCTTTTGCGTGCTGAATAGATGCAGTACTAGAAAGATCATCTGTCTGAATTGTATCGGCATTTGCATCAGTGTCCAACAGCGACGAGTGAGTGTGAGAAAAGCTGAACATCTTTTCGTTGTTACGCTCACTCTTTCGATCTGTGTCCTCAGTGACGAACTCGTCTGGTAGTGAAGCAAACATTGCTGGAGAGTGAAATGCTGCCATGAGTACCGAGATCTTGGCCTCTAGTTGCTGTTGTTGATTCCAGTGCACGGAACGTGATGGAAATTCTTATGCACAGAATGAGCATTGTGGACAGTTGACTAATTCGGAAATTTTCAACGGCTTGTGTCTTGGTCCTGAAGAAGCATAAGATTGAATTGTTAGGCACTTCTTATTATCAGTGCTGGTGAGTATCCTATAATTTATCTTTAAGCACCCGACTGCTACAGGCGTGGCTTTCTATCTCGCACATATGATGGTATTGGTGTAATGTAAAAGCATAACTACTGCACATTGATTATTTTTCATGCCACTCGCTGTGCTTGGGAGCCCACATCAAGTTCATTTATAACATTTGTGCTAGTTCTAGTGCTCCATGACATTGAGGAGTGCTGATGTGGCTGCCTCTTTAAACCGTTGCCCTGATGACGAGTTGTACATCTGTGGTAGAATAGTAGGTCAGATATCATCAACATAATCGTCGAAAGAAGTGAATTGCCAACTGTTGAGTTCATAGGTCTCTTGTTCAAATATGCTAAAATAGTCGAGAGCACTCCCAACTTCCAACGAAAGGATTGAAATTCGAACAATTCTTAACACGCTCATTATCACTATTTCGATACAAATATTCAGAGGACGCCGACGACGAGGAAAGAGGAGGAATCTGAAAGGTTTTAGTGGTTTCGTGGAGCACTAAACACTAATTATGCATTTTAGCTGCTCTCTTCTCAATCGGCTGTCTCTTTGACTTTGATCCTTAGTCTTAGTTTTACATTACAGTACAGCAATATAGTGCATGATTTCTCAGTGGGCAGAATTAATTGCATTAACTTCACCTTGGCCATTCCCTTATTCATTTTAGGTATAACTAATTTCTGGAGTTCGATTTGGCCTAAAAGCGACGCGGGGCCTTCGTAAGAAACCTCTTCAGAACTTTATGAGGAGGAGATTTAGCTCTGAAGAATTATGCAGACAATAAATTGTCACCGAGCGCATCAGTCATAATTTCAGTTGCCCACGCGAAACTTGAGGTATTCCCTTCTTCTGAGTTCTTCCTAGCTGTACAACTCCGTGGCGTCTGCTGTCTCCGCCATAACCACCACGCTGGAAGGCTGTGTGGCGGTTGAGAATCTTCTGATACCGGGCCAACAAGAAGAGGCAAAAGTTCTTTTGCGCCTTGCAGTTCAGTGCTGAGGCTCTCAAGTACACAGCAGCTCCCGCAGTCTTCACTGGACTGAAGACGGCGACGAGCCAACCACAGAGAGAGGCGGGCTTCATCTCGAGTGCCGACGCAGTCGAAAGGCGTGCGGCCTCCAGGCACAACGAGCGCACGGAACGATGAGAGCAAAGTCTCATCCGCTAAAAGATTTCGCCTGAAAACATACGAGAAAAAAATACATTCACTCAGATATCTAAACAATTTAGGTGAGTAAGTTGGTCGTCCAGGCATTCATTTTTGAGGCCATGCTAGAGCAGTTGGTGAGAACACAAACGCACCCTTTGAAAACGCGCCTCGCGACTTCCTCCGGCGGTAACCACGCAGCAAGTAGCGCAAAGACAAAGCAACACTTGTCACACCGAGCGCACCAATTTCCTTCCTCATCACTTTCATTGCAGCTAATGAAGGCTGCTATAAACGGATGCCCCGCCGAGATGTCGCCTTGCTCTTCTTCGGTGCCTGCAATATCGACGGGTTCTGCAGCTACTCCTAATTCACGTCTTGCATGATCAACTCGAAGATTACGAAGAGCGTCATAGAGAACTCCTCCACGAGACAGTCCACGAGCAAATAGCCACGCAATTTGCACCTCCCAGAGCGGTTGCAAAGCCGAAAAATAGTGCACTCCAGTCTTAAATGCAGGTGTTTGTATTCCCTCACTCACAGCAGATGAATTCAAAGACGCTTTATCAGAACTTTCAGTACCATTGGCCATCCCGCTATCTTCAAAAAAAGCTTTGATATACGCGTGAGCCTTGCTTTCGAAAGCAAAAGACTTATCAAACTGATGGTTGACTTCATGAGAACCCACCCAGACGCCGTTGCCAAAGTTGGCACTGCGTTCGTTGCCAACGGCCACATGATCAAAACCCAGCAATAGACTTACGAGCAGCGCATCAAAACAAATCAACGCAGCCCATGGGTGGCCACAGGGCGTATTCGACCTTCTGCAAGACTCCAAATTTCTGTAGCCGAAGTCGTGGCTGAGGTGAAGGCACTGCAAACCAGAGGCCTGAACCAGGCCAGGTAGCCGCCATCCATCACGGAAAAGGTCTACACCTTCGACCACATCGGCAACATACAGCCACGAAAGAGAATTGAGAGTAGCCGCATCATTATCAATAGTCTCCATGGTAGGATTTTCAGTGCAAAAGTCTTCGCTGACTCTCTCCTTCTTATCACTGACGTTTGAAAGTTGCGCGGCGAGGAGTGCACATGCAACGAGGCTATCCTTTCCACCTCCAAGGGGGCAAAGCACTCGCTTCATCGATTTTGTTTGTGCTGCAAATGCTTCAACAGCTATCCCATCACTGCCTTCTTTCAAAGATAACTTAGCTTCGACGGTCAACTTCACACATATGTCTTCTTCGGGCAAATTGTTCACAGCGGCGTACTCAGCGAATGTGTGGCGGTAAAACCACTCCCAGAATTCGACCTGCATGGATTGCAGTAACAATAGAAATGCATTTGGATAAGATAAATGGAAGCATAAACGCCACTGAAATCATTTTGAGCTCATTTAGAGTAACTGTACACACCTGCTCTGGCGACAAATAATCGGCCGCAATTCTAATGTCTGTCGTAGGCAAGCTCATCCATACCCATGCCAAAATGACCAGTCCGACATGAAAGAGTGCCGACTGTATCATAGGTGAGGGGCTTTCTTTGAGAGAATTCGCAGTCTCAGCCGGCAGTTGTAAAGTGCATGAGATTTTCTTCGCGCCGCAAAAGTTGTACGTGAATCGAACTGTAGGAGGTTGACCCTGCTTTGCTTCATCAAGCCTCCACGACTCATACGAGAGCCAATCTGTAGACTGTTCAAGCAGGTCGAAATAGCTAGCAAAATCGTCGTTGTCTACTTCGTCATCAATCATGATGCACGCAATAAACAAAGTATCAACTGATGATGTGGTCAGCGTAGCTTTGTTACCACTACGGTCGTGCAGTAGGAATAGGGCTCGGCGTTATTACTACAGGTCTGTACCTCTGCATATATATGCGAAACTTCGATATTTCTTCTATTGTAAAGATTATAGAACTGGAAATGAAATAGATACAGCAGTGGCGTCGGCTATGATCCACGTAGGGACAGCTTAGTTTTTGGGTCGCGTATTCCGTTCTCCTCTGACTGTGGACCCGGTTTAATATAGAGGTGCAAGAGTCTTATAGCACTTGCTGTATCGCCTGGCAGCTTTTCCAAAGCGCAAATCGCAGCCGATGTTGGTATTTTACACCATACTGTATTCGTAAACATCGGTCACGTGTCACGTGACGTGGATTCATTCAGTCGTATACTACTGTACTGATGAGGCAGAAAATGGTGCTGAACAAAATGGCCCACTTTCGTTTGGCTGTCGCTCTGCAAATCCTCTTGTCAGCGACGAGTTATCAAGCTCCAATACCCCCAATACTAGATCAGTCCAAGACGGGTTTTAATCGACGTGATGTCGGTGCTGTTCTTACTGGAAGTTTGATGTGGTCGTCATCTGCGTTCAACCGTGGAAGAGACCTTGCCGTTGCTGCAAGCACTGGAACTAAAGTCGCCAATGGTTACACCAGCAATGGCGATACCAAGTTTAGCCTTGATGTACGTTCATGCAGTCGAAGTTATGTTGCCTTCTTTGTTGAGGGTGAAATTGTGTCTCGTGAAACGGTCAAGCTACTTGATGCAAGTTTTTACTTAGGAAGGACCTACTGTATAAGCGGAATAAAGCACAAAACCTCAGTTTGCTCTTACTCTATCGATGTGTGTTTTTATTTCACAGTAGCTCTCTGTCCTCGCTAGGTGCCTTTGGGTTGGTTTATCAGCCAATCGAAAGGGGCTAGGCTCAACGGCGTTCGCTTCAGTGCTGGAGACTATGCATCGGGCGCAACTGTGAGGTCGGCGAATGCTACTTATTATGGTTGATCAGAATCTAAGTGCTGGATTTGAAGTGTACTCGTGGATGCGAATGAATCATTAAACTCTTGTTTGAATTGATTCGATTACTGCTTATTCTTCTCATTAAAAGTGTGGCAGAAACGACGGTGGCTGCTCTTCTCGCTGGGGAATTCGCGCCTACTGGCCCCTTCAAGTCCTTCAAAGACACCTACACCAAGCCTCTTGCCCTCGCCGACCTGCTGGTACGAAATATTTGTGCGCGTGAGACTTCAAAAGGTTATCATACCTGTCCGACTACGGCAATGCATTTGAAGTAGTGGGAGCTATTATCCTTGGATTGCATTGAAATGTGAATGAATTACCAATTGCGTGTCCCATATTCCAGTCTCTCTATGTCGTTGAACCCAGGTGCGCTTACGAGACGGGGACTTGGAGTTGAGTGAAAAGACGGGAGCCAGCTACCCTTTGACAGCAGCGTGGGACCAAGGAGATTCGTCTAGCAATCGGCTGTGCTTGGAAGCAGTGACCTTGCTGAGCCGAGGAGCCACTGGCAAGGCCGGATTCAACAAGTGCTTAACGGCGCAAGCCACCAGCCGACTCGGCGAATACGCCGTGAATGCCAACTTCAATGCTCCAGGTAGACGTATGTGTTGTTGGTCTAATTGAAGTGCCACATATTTCCTTTCGCGTTGGTTTGAGCTCTCGATGGATTCTGGAGGCTATTTTCCTCGCGCACATTTGTGCGCAGGAGCGAGCTTCTCGTGCAGACATTTATAACAAGCAAGTAGCCACTTCTACTCGTCTGATTTGCACATTTGCGTGTCTTTGCAGTGTGCGACAGCGAAGCAGTGGCGGCAGCATTGCGGCAGACCCTCGAGACCAGCACTGCCGACAGCAGTCGCCGGAGCCGCGCCGTGGCCTTACTGGTGCCACCTCTGCCTAATCAACGAAGCTCTTCAGCGGCACAAAAGCAGGGGCGAATCGTGGTGCTGTGGGCGAGCGCGCCGGGCGCCTGGCAGGAACCAGCCAGTAGTAGTGGCAACGAAGATTCACCAGGCGTGTCCAAACTTTTGGAGGAAGTGCTGGCGTCTTTTAAAGCAGAGCCGTTAGCATCCTGAGAAATGAAATCACAAATTTGAAGCGGTTTTGAATTAAGAAGCTTTTAATAAAAATGCAGCCGCATGAAAGTTGAATCCCCTGAATTAAAAAGGCCAATTCAAATGCCAAGACAGATAAACCAAAAGAGCACAAAGCATTCATTACGAGTTACAAGCAAGTGGCCAGTAACTTATCTTTATCACTCCCGTCTCCCGTTCCCGTGCTAGGTTAAGATTCACGCACGTAATTACGCGGGAATCACGCGGAAAGTGAAATTTGCGCCAATCAGACGTGATTTCCGTCACGGGAATCGGCTCAGAATAGAGTGACGTCACCATGGAATCTACTC
>Ga0307982_1001745_pt1 | contig 17668 bp, 6 predicted proteins | sample OrgLakmetagen989_FD_201847 | JGI IMG/M metagenome (GOLD analysis project Ga0307982, IMG submission 201847) | Saline water microbial communities from Organic Lake, Antarctica - #989 | ecosystem: Environmental > Aquatic > Non-marine Saline and Alkaline > Saline | place: Antarctica: Organic Lake... | reverse complement strand
CTGATGGCCAATGCCAGGCTACAAATCATCCCGTCTGGTGCTAGCGATACCTAAGGTCTACAACTGGTGTCACAGTGCCGCGACGATGGGCACACAAGCAAGCCGGGAACCGAGCCTTGTTGGTCTTCACACAACAATCCCCTGGCCCTGCTGCCCAAACCTGAACTGCCGCAGCAGTTGCTTCTTGCAACTGTTTCGTGATTGGTGCTGCGGTAAACCTTTCACAAGTTTTGATACCCTGCATACCCCCCATCAGAGCGAGCGGGGTCAAGGGATTGCGTGCCTCGAGCTCGGTCGAGTTGATTTCGCTAGAAAATACATTAAACACACAGTCAAGTTTTCTGTTCAGACAGACTTGGTCACTAGAGGGCAAGGACAGATTCAAGTGCCTTGTGAGCAATTGAGCCATGCAGTTCAAGCGATGCCTCGGAGGGAGGAAACTGCCACAATATGTTGCGGTGCTGTCTCTCATAGTTTTTGCTGCCACTGGTTTCCTGCAATTTGGCTCTCAAGAAACAGCCGTGACGGCCATGCCCCGTATTCAACAAATCCAGGCAAACTTTGAACCATCGCCGGGAAGCATAGCACCACCAAACGACCTCAATGAGCACAAAGGTACACAGCCTGCAAAGCACGTAGTCGAGCCAAGTGCCACGCCAAGTTCCAGCCCAGCGCCTGTCAAGCCACTGTGTGCCCTTCCGGTGGGCGTAGGGCCCAACTCAAATACCGCAGTCTCATCCATACTGCAGCAACACGCTGCCAGTCGCGACATCACCCCCAATGTGCATTTTGGCAAAATCTCAAGTGGTTATGCTTCGTTGCCAACCACTGCACCCAAGTGCTGCAAACTCAACACTGCCGATATTGGCCTCATGTGTGCGGTGCCAGGTGATGATGCCATGGCGATGGATGCTCAAGCTCTCATCCTGACACACAAGCGAGTGGCATCAGTGAGGCGCCTGATCACATCTCTGGCTGCAACTGCGCCCTCTCACACGGGGAAGCTGCACTTGCGGGTGTGTGTGGATGTGCCCAAGGGCAGTGACAGCAAGCCCAACGCAGAGCTCATGGCGTACCTGGAGACGGTGCAGTGGGAGCGTGGCATCTTTGAGGTGGGGGTGCAAGCGGAGCATGCTGCCCTGGTGGGGCAGTGGCTGGGGTGCTCCCGAGGGGTGGGGCTGGTGCACCACGGCAGCACTCCCACGGCGCGGCTGGGGGATGTGACAGGTCGCTCTGAGGTGATTTCCATCTTGGAGGACGACATGGAGGTGAGCCCTCACTGGCTGTCATTTGTGCTACGCGCATACAGGGCGTATAAGCACGATGCGCACGTGGTGGCATACGCCCTGCAGCGCATTCAGCTCAAGGGCACAGGGGGCACTGTGGATCGCAAGGAGCTGATTGGGAACCCTATGGTGCTCACACGCGTGATGTCGTCTTGGGGCTTCAATGCACGCATGGACATGTGGAATGACTTTGTGGACTGGTTTCACTTTGCTTGGGATGCCAAGCATGTCCCATCTGCCCCTGGCACCATCATGAACATGTGGTACCGCAATTTCATCAGAACGAAATCAACCCATTCCATGTGGACGATGTGGTTTATTGACTACTGCACACGATACAACTTGCTGACTGTATTCAGTAATGTGGGTGGTGACCTTGCCTGGGGCTTGAATTGGATGGAGGCTGGGGAGCACTTCTCAGGTGCAAAGGTGCCCAAAGCTGACGCCAAGCCTGTGCCGTTTGCGCGGGATGATGTGCTGACCTTCCCTCACCGCCCTGTGGTGCTTGACTGGTCGGGCACACCGTATGACTCGCCGAGTGGGAACTTCCTTCCCAGCCCCCGGCTGGAGGATGACGCGGTGCGACACCTGCAGTGTGCCTTGGCGCGGGCCAGTGCACATGCACAGGGGCGGTACCCTGCCGTCGCGTTTGTGCCCTGGACGAATGTTGGCAAAGTCGCCTCGTGGCTCAATGCAACGGCTGACATGCCAGCCGTGCAGGCGCGCACTGTGTTTGTGTGCGAGGACGAGGGCTGCCTCACGTCCTTGCGCACAAATGCAGCAGCTGTGCGTGTGGGTGTGGTGGGCCATCATCCGCGCACAGGGGGCAGTGCGTCAGGCCGGCTGGGGTACCTGGCTCGTGTGGCAGCGGGAGGTCAGCCCTTTGCAGTGTTTGATGTGTCGGCTGCCTGGGCTGAGCGGGTGTACGACGTGTTTGACTCCCGATCTGCGATGGGGGGGGGTGAGGGGGGCCTACGGGGGGGGTCTGCATCTGCAGGCAGCATCGCTGTTGTGAAGGAGAGCAGTGGCGAGGGTGCATTCATGCCGCATGGCTTCTATGTGCCCAGTGAGGAAGCACCTGCAGTGCAGTGCTTGTGGGCCTTGCACACTGCACGAGCTGAGATTGGGGGTAGTGCTGCTGCTAAGCAAGGTGACTGCACATTCAGCGAGATCGTTGAGGCCACATGACTCTCTAAGCTTGAAATGTGTGCAATCATGATTATCTTTGAGCTCTCGCGATGGCACAGGTATGCATTGACGCACATTTTGCTGGTTTTAGTAGCTTGTGGGCAAATCGCCGCCCTGCAACAGCGCTTGGCGAGCCAACACAGCGCGCGAAGCCGAGGCAGCATTCGCGCGCGATCGCTTGGCAAGCATTGCAGCCAGTGTTCCCCTCAGCGGTGCAGTTTGCACGGTCGCTGCAGAAGTATACGCCCCGGGGCGAATTTGGCCAGGATCATCACGCAGCAAACCCCACATGTGCTCATTCAGCCCGCCAGCTTCGGCAGCAGCTCGGTCTACCACAGCAGCAATATGCTCTGCTCCAGAGATTGCCCTTGCGTAACTGTCGGCAAATGGCGGCAGGTGCAACCAGTAGTCGTGCGCCATGGCAGCAGACAGAGCAGTGTACTGGCGGAAGCCCCCCTGGTGCAGCCCCACCTCCACCACTGACGTGCTGGGAGGCGAAAACAGTGTGTTTGCCAAGCCTGCGCCGTGCATACCCACGACCACGTCTGCCAGCATGAACAAGCGCAGGGCAGTGCTCAAAGGCAGGTCCGCTGGGTCAACCTCCACCACGGTGACGCGGCGAGCCACCACTGGGAGAGCACTGATGTCAGGGGTGAACGTGGAGCCGTCGGCACGGGTGACACTCTGCAGCCCACCCTGGATGTCCTTGTTGCTGGCCGAAGCAGCAGCATGCGTCTTGGCCAGGGTGCGATTACTGGCCATGTGCCGCTGCAAGCGGGCCCACGCCCTGTCGTACAGCAGCCCGCTCTGGGCCGCCTTCTTGTTGAAGGCGTGCACTCCGCTCCACGCCTTATCGTCAGCCAGCGCAGAAATAGCAGCGATGTCGGAGCTCCGCACCTGGGTGACCCCAGGGGCCTTACGGTCGGGCTGCTCGCCGCCATCGCCATGAGCAGCAGCCACGGCTTCCCCGAAGAAGGACACCATGTCGGCTCGCACAGCCGCAGCGTTCTCAATGGCCCGGGGCGTGCCGGCCTGTCGTTTTAGCAGCAGCACGGTGCGGATGGGTGGAAACGCCAGCACTGTTCCGTTGTCAAACAGGAACGGCGAAGTGAAACCGGCGAAGGTGGACAGTGTGTCCTCGTGCTCCGGCACCATGTCCCGGGGTGGGTCAGCGGCCTTCTTGCCCTTTCGTCGCCGTTTCTTTGCCGGGGTTTTGGAACCAGCAGCGCGGCCCCCCTCGATGGGCACACAAGCAAGCCGGGAACCGAGCCTTGTTGGTCTTCACACAACAATCCCCTGGCCCTGCTGCCCAAACCTGAACTGCCGCAGCAGTTGCTTCTTGCAACTGTTTCGTGATTGGTGCTGCGGTAAACCTTTCACAAGTTTTGATACCCTGCATACCCCCCATCAGAGCGAGCGGGGTCAAGGGATTGCGTGCCTCGAGCTCGGTCGAGTTGATTTCGCTAGAAAATACATTAAACACACAGTCAAGTTTTCTGTTCAGACAGACTTGGTCACTAGAGGGCAAGGACAGATTCAAGTGCCTTGTGAGCAATTGAGCCATGCAGTTCAAGCGATGCCTCGGAGGGAGGAAACTGCCACAATATGTTGCGGTGCTGTCTCTCATAGTTTTTGCTGCCACTGGTTTCCTGCAATTTGGCTCTCAAGAAACAGCCGTGACGGCCATGCCCCGTATTCAACAAATCCAGGCAAACTTTGAACCATCGCCGGGAAGCATAGCACCACCAAACGACCTCAATGAGCACAAAGGTACACAGCCTGCAAAGCACGTAGTCGAGCCAAGTGCCACGCCAAGTTCCAGCCCAGCGCCTGTCAAGCCACTGTGTGCCCTTCCGGTGGGCGTAGGGCCCAACTCAAATACCGCAGTCTCATCCATACTGCAGCAACACGCTGCCAGTCGCGACATCACCCCCAATGTGCATTTTGGCAAAATCTCAAGTGGTTATGCTTCGTTGCCAACCACTGCACCCAAGTGCTGCAAACTCAACACTGCCGATATTGGCCTCATGTGTGCGGTGCCAGGTGATGATGCCATGGCGATGGATGCTCAAGCTCTCATCCTGACACACAAGCGAGTGGCATCAGTGAGGCGCCTGATCACATCTCTGGCTGCAACTGCGCCCTCTCACACGGGGAAGCTGCACTTGCGGGTGTGTGTGGATGTGCCCAAGGGCAGTGACAGCAAGCCCAACGCAGAGCTCATGGCGTACCTGGAGACGGTGCAGTGGGAGCGTGGCATCTTTGAGGTGGGGGTGCAAGCGGAGCATGCTGCCCTGGTGGGGCAGTGGCTGGGGTGCTCCCGAGGGGTGGGGCTGGTGCACCACGGCAGCACTCCCACGGCGCGGCTGGGGGATGTGACAGGTCGCTCTGAGGTGATTTCCATCTTGGAGGACGACATGGAGGTGAGCCCTCACTGGCTGTCATTTGTGCTACGCGCATACAGGGCGTATAAGCACGATGCGCACGTGGTGGCATACGCCCTGCAGCGCATTCAGCTCAAGGGCACAGGGGGCACTGTGGATCGCAAGGAGCTGATTGGGAACCCTATGGTGCTCACACGCGTGATGTCGTCTTGGGGCTTCAATGCACGCATGGACATGTGGAATGACTTTGTGGACTGGTTTCACTTTGCTTGGGATGCCAAGCATGTCCCATCTGCCCCTGGCACCATCATGAACATGTGGTACCGCAATTTCATCAGAACGAAATCAACCCATTCCATGTGGACGATGTGGTTTATTGACTACTGCACACGATACAACTTGCTGACTGTATTCAGTAATGTGGGTGGTGACCTTGCCTGGGGCTTGAATTGGATGGAGGCTGGGGAGCACTTCTCAGGTGCAAAGGTGCCCAAAGCTGACGCCAAGCCTGTGCCGTTTGCGCGGGATGATGTGCTGACCTTCCCTCACCGCCCTGTGGTGCTTGACTGGTCGGGCACACCGTATGACTCGCCGAGTGGGAACTTCCTTCCCAGCCCCCGGCTGGAGGATGACGCGGTGCGACACCTGCAGTGTGCCTTGGCGCGGGCCAGTGCACATGCACAGGGGCGGTACCCTGCCGTCGCGTTTGTGCCCTGGACGAATGTTGGCAAAGTCGCCTCGTGGCTCAATGCAACGGCTGACATGCCAGCCGTGCAGGCGCGCACTGTGTTTGTGTGCGAGGACGAGGGCTGCCTCACGTCCTTGCGCACAAATGCAGCAGCTGTGCGTGTGGGTGTGGTGGGCCATCATCCGCGCACAGGGGGCAGTGCGTCAGGCCGGCTGGGGTACCTGGCTCGTGTGGCAGCGGGAGGTCAGCCCTTTGCAGTGTTTGATGTGTCGGCTGCCTGGGCTGAGCGGGTGTACGACGTGTTTGACTCCCGATCTGCGATGGGGGGGGGTGAGGGGGGCCTACGGGGGGGGTCTGCATCTGCAGGCAGCATCGCTGTTGTGAAGGAGAGCAGTGGCGAGGGTGCATTCATGCCGCATGGCTTCTATGTGCCCAGTGAGGAAGCACCTGCAGTGCAGTGCTTGTGGGCCTTGCACACTGCACGAGCTGAGATTGGGGGTAGTGCTGCTGCTAAGCAAGGTGACTGCACATTCAGCGAGATCGTTGAGGCCACATGACTCTCTAAGCTTGAAATGTGTGCAATCATGATTATCTTTGAGCTCTCGCGATGGCACAGGTATGCATTGACGCACATTTTGCTGGTTTTAGTAGCTTGTGGGCAAATCGCCGCCCTGCAACAGCGCTTGGCGAGCCAACACAGCGCGCGAAGCCGAGGCAGCATTCGCGCGCGATCGCTTGGCAAGCATTGCAGCCAGTGTTCCCCTCAGCGGTGCAGTTTGCACGGTCGCTGCAGAAGTATACGCCCCGGGGCGAATTTGGCCAGGATCATCACGCAGCAAACCCCACATGTGCTCATTCAGCCCGCCAGCTTCGGCAGCAGCTCGGTCTACCACAGCAGCAATATGCTCTGCTCCAGAGATTGCCCTTGCGTAACTGTCGGCAAATGGCGGCAGGTGCAACCAGTAGTCGTGCGCCATGGCAGCAGACAGAGCAGTGTACTGGCGGAAGCCCCCCTGGTGCAGCCCCACCTCCACCACTGACGTGCTGGGAGGCGAAAACAGTGTGTTTGCCAAGCCTGCGCCGTGCATACCCACGACCACGTCTGCCAGCATGAACAAGCGCAGGGCAGTGCTCAAAGGCAGGTCCGCTGGGTCAACCTCCACCACGGTGACGCGGCGAGCCACCACTGGGAGAGCACTGATGTCAGGGGTGAACGTGGAGCCGTCGGCACGGGTGACACTCTGCAGCCCACCCTGGATGTCCTTGTTGCTGGCCGAAGCAGCAGCATGCGTCTTGGCCAGGGTGCGATTACTGGCCATGTGCCGCTGCAAGCGGGCCCACGCCCTGTCGTACAGCAGCCCGCTCTGGGCCGCCTTCTTGTTGAAGGCGTGCACTCCGCTCCACGCCTTATCGTCAGCCAGCGCAGAAATAGCAGCGATGTCGGAGCTCCGCACCTGGGTGACCCCAGGGGCCTTACGGTCGGGCTGCTCGCCGCCATCGCCATGAGCAGCAGCCACGGCTTCCCCGAAGAAGGACACCATGTCGGCTCGCACAGCCGCAGCGTTCTCAATGGCCCGGGGCGTGCCGGCCTGTCGTTTTAGCAGCAGCACGGTGCGGATGGGTGGAAACGCCAGCACTGTTCCGTTGTCAAACAGGAACGGCGAAGTGAAACCGGCGAAGGTGGACAGTGTGTCCTCGTGCTCCGGCACCATGTCCCGGGGTGGGTCAGCGGCCTTCTTGCCCTTTCGTCGCCGTTTCTTTGCCGGGGTTTTGGAACCAGCAGCGCGGCCCCCCTCGATGGCCTTCAGCTCCGTGAGCTCGTCCTTCGCGGAAAGCGCCAGGGATCGCTTAGGGGCGGGAATGAGGCGCTTGGTGAAGTGCTTGCGCACTTGTTGCAGCAGCGTGCGCGGTGCAATGGAAATTTGATCACGTTGGTCCAGAGTCTCATCCTCGGTGACACCGGCCGCCTCCGCCGCCGCCTCCGCCACAGCTTCGTCTGAGGAGCCAGCCGGCACGCCCAGGGCGGCGCGGTCCATGCTGCCACTAAACTCCTGCCAGTGCAACGCAGCTGTGATGTTGTGGGCGGCCCTCCACTCGGCGTGGTGCTGTGTGGCCCGGGCATACTCAGTGGTCTCCCCTTGCCTGGCGCGCTCCCGCCCGGCGGCTAGCAGCCACGGGTCGCCGCTCAGCAGGGCATCTGCAGCAAGTGCTCGCTCCGACAACATTGCACCGAAGTCAGCCTGAGGCTCCCCGGGGCTCTGTGTGCCGTCAGGGTTGACCTCCGCTGCATCACTGTCTGCGTCGGGCTTAGTCAGGGGCAGTGCCGCCAGACCCAGGGGGGCAGGCACACGCCTCTTCAGGGGGGTGCTCCAGTCTGCCACGAACAATTGGTCTGCCCTCACCACGGTTTGGTCGGGGTGGTACACCACCATGTCCTCCAGAGCCACCCCCATGAGGTCGATGTAGGAGCCGATGAAGGATGGGCCCATGGGCACAATGAACTTGGGTCGGTCCAGGGTCACAGGCTTGGTGGTGCGTTTGTTGGTGTTGCCCCCCTGCAAGTGCTGCAGCAGCACAAACAGGCGAGGAAGCACCTCAGTGGCAAAGTGGTAGTAGTTCTCGTACCGGGGCTGCACCAGGCTGATGGCGGTGGGCACAGACACCAGCTCTCGCGCCCGCAGTGTCCCCGCCCCGGCCCCCGCGTCCCCCACAAAGTCCTTGGCCAGGGGGGCGTGCTCCCCATGCGCCGTCACGTACACATGCTTGTCGTCGTACACGGTGCCGGACGGCCCCTCCACATACACACTGTCAAACTCGGCAACAAACACCTCCTGTTCCCAGAAACGCTGTGTAGTGGTATGCTTAGTGGGCCCATACTGGTAGGTGGACGGGATCTCAGAGGCGTCCGTTGCTGAGGCAGGCGCCGTCTGGGCCAGGTGCGCCTCCAGCTCCTCCCAGCTCTTGCGGGCAGCCACAGCTCCAGTGAAAGCCTTGGACAGGTGCTGATGCGGCACAGTCTGTGGCAGTTTGCGGCCGTAGGGGCGTCCCCACTGCTCGTGGAAGTAGTGCGTCACGGAAGCGAGGCCCCCCTCGGCATCCCACTGGTCCCCCCCATCGTCCAGCTCCGCGATGTGCGCCTGCAGATCAGGCACAAGGGTGCGCACACCGGCGGGCCGCATGCGGGCCGCAGCCTTTCCGTTGCCGTCCGGCCACGTCAGCAGCTCGTTGTGTTCCCCAATGGCTGCGTTGGTGTGAGTGACGATGCTTGGGTTGGGGGCGAGGCGGGCGTCCCGGGTGGCTGGATTGGAAGCGCGACGGGTCAACTCTGCAGTATCCAGCACCTCTTGCTTGGCAGCACGTCGGATGCCGTGCAGTGACGACTGCAGCGCCCAGCGCTGCGCAACGTACTGCTGGCTTGCTCGCATGGCCTCGCGGCCCAAATCTTGCTGCCCAGCAGTAAGCAGCTCTTGCCCAAAATTGAAACTGCAAAAAATACAAATGGTGCATCGCAGAAAAGTTGAGATACCTTCTGGAAACGTACAACTCTCGAGCCATCCAGGTGAGCTCGTCGATGCGCTTGCGGCGAATTTTCTCCTCCACTTCTGGGTTGGTTGCAGCTACACTGGACACGTAGTTCTGCTGTGTGAAGTTCAGGGCCCCAGTGACACCCAAAGCAGCCCATTCATCGTGAATGGCTTGAATAGAGTCACCCAAGTCCATCAGTGCCCCAGCGCGTTTTGCTAGAGCAGTCCCCAGTGGCAGCGGCTTGTCCTGACAAGCCTCTGCTGCTTGAGTTGCCGCCTTCACAGTCTGCAGAAGATCTTTCTTGGGCGAAGAAGGACCATTTTCGTTCGCCAAAGTTATGACCTTCTCAATCTTTTCCATGCAAGCCTTGCTCGCGGCAGCCTCTGCGTCAGAGCTCTCGTTAGCGTCGCCATCAATATCCGCAGCAACTTCCGCATCAAGCTCGAGCTCAGCAGCCGTCACGGCCGCTGACCCAAGAGGCACAGGAGTTGGTGCTGGTTCAATGGATGATCCTAATGTGCATGTGCTGGCTGCTGCTAGCAGCAGCATGAGCGCAATGCAGCGCATTATTCGTTTCTGTGGACGAGACACGTGCAGGCAGATAAACATGGCCCGCAACACGAAGGGGGGCTTCGAAGCAAACTACACAAGAAACACAACCAAATCAAGTGAATTATACGATTCATAGTGTGCAGGGCAGCTATAGTGCACAAAGGGCCGAGAAACTAGGCACGACCTCAGCCATTCCACCACGCCAAGTTCAGACTGGGGCATGTGCACCACTGCTCGATGCTCGACAAAAATAAGGCAGCTGGTCATCGTAATCACACAGCTGAATATAAGGGTGCCTTGATAGTGAGCCCAGGTCTTGCTGTGCTTGCTGCTTCACCGGTCGCACATCCACCAGCTGAGCGACACATCGAAGGTAAAGCACGTACCTGTTGGTTGTACTCGACACACAACACGAACGAAAGACACGATATTCACAAGTGGACGTTTTATTCAGCGGCCGGGTTATTTTTTTAACACTGTACCACATTCAACCTTTGGGGCCCCCGTGAGCCCCGTCAGGATGGCCCCGCCCCACAAGGCAGGCAGCCCATGACAAAGGATTGGAAGGGCAAGCATGGTCAGCGAACAATAGGAATGCATTGGTGCGTGTGCCCTCATGCCACTGCTTCCATGATGAAGTGGCTCAGCTGGCTGTCAGGGGAGCGCACAGCCATCTTGAGCAGCGTGCCGCCCTCCGTCTTGGACAGCTGCATGCGGGCCAGCAGCTTCAAGTTCCCCAGGAACACACCCGACAAATACGCGTTGTGCTTGTCGGCCCCAGGCGTCACATTCCCCGTGTTGTCGCAGGGAGCCATGCCCAGTGCAGCGAAGACGGCGGTAGCAGCGGCCTCCACGGTGGGCACTGGCAGCGCAAAGCTCTCCATCACCTCACCCTCCTTCCCCATGGCCTCCCAGGCTGCGCGGAAGCCGCTCACAGGGACGGCACGCACGTAGTCTGCAGTGGTGATCTCCACATCTTCCAGAGGGTACTCATCAGGGAAGCCCTCCCCATCCGCCTCCCCACTCTCAGGGTCGATGTCCACCGCAGTGAAGTGCAGGGAGGCGTTGAAGGTGCCGCTGGGATAGCCTGCATCGGTGTTGCGCTGCAGCGCCACGTACACATGCGTGGTGTTTCCCTTGGTGGCCACGGATGCCCCCACCGTGGCCACCTGCTGCCACACTGTGAGCAGCTCCTGAGATTCAGGCGTCAGCGACACGCTGAGGTTCTCAAGACGCACCTCTGCCAGGGTGTTCTTCACTGCAAAGTCCAGCACAACGTGTTCTCCGAACATGTGCTTGGTGACGCTCACGACGTACTCCTGCTCTGACTCTGTGAGGGGCAGTGGCGCTGCCGACTTGAACAGGCCCCCGAAGGAAGCGAACTCCTCGATGGAGTACAAAGCAGCCGCGCCGCCATCGGTATCTGCAGCGTTGGCGTTGCCGCCGTCGCCGTCTGATGCACTGGCATGCCCCCCCGCGGCGCCGGAAGCCCCCCCTGCCGCGCCAGCATCGCCCCCTGCCCCAGCCGCAGCAGTGGGTGCGGAGCGTTCCTCCACGGCATCCTGGAAGCCCCAGGAGCCGCCAGCGGCATCCCCCACGGCTGGCAGGGCGTCAAAGGTGAGCTGGCCTTCCGAGGGCCGCAGCTGGTACATGTGCAGTGCCTTCTGCAGGGCGCCAATGGACATGGGGAGGGTGCCCGTGGTCAAGCTGCGGCTGACTGTTGCCAACTCATCAGCCGTGCTGCTGCGGCTGGCAGCGGTGGGGCCTGCTGCCGCCTCTGCATCCGTCAGCTTGGACAGGATGGACAGGTACAGTGCAGCGCGGTCTCGCACTTCGTCGTCATCGTCGTTACGGCTGCGCTGCAGCAGCACCACGATACTGTGGCGCAGGCTGGGCACTCGAGCGGCGAACTTGGCCAGGGCGGTGATGGCGGCGGCACGGATGGGGGCCACCTCCAGGATCACCCGGTTGTAGATGAAACGCACGAAGCCGGCAGGGTTGGGCTGGGAGGGCCCCTTGTCCCCTAGCAGGTGGCACACCTTCACCGCCAGCTGCGCAAACTCGCAGTCCTCGATGAACTCGCACAGTTGGAAGAGGCCGTCGGTGGTGGAGCCTGGCACCCGGTCCATGCAGTCGACCATCACGTCGATGATAGCGGACTTGTACTCAAAGCCGCCCTCCTCGCGCAGAGCATTGGAAAGAAAGGCGAACAGCAGGGCGGCCTTGTCGGGCATGCGCAGCACCAAGTCGTGCACAGATTTCACCACCACGGTCTTGAATTCATCCCCAATGTCAGCCATGAACTTGGAGACTTGGCGAATGAGTGCGTCAACACGGGAGGCAGCGCCAGTCTTGAGCAGCGTAGTGATGGCCAGGGTGGCAATGGTGCGGTTGTTGTCCTGGATGAGCGTTTCCAGTTCCTCGTTGCACTTTGCCACCATGAGGGGGTGGGCGTGCGCAAGCTGGTTCAGCGTTTTCACAGACGCGAAACGCACGACGCTCTTGGGCAGCGCAATGAACATGTGCAACACCGTGATGGCTGGTGTCAAGTCGGAGCTGGTGGCGTTGGGCAGGAAGCACATGGCACGTGCCGCCTCCAGAATCACCATGTCGCTCTTGTGGCGCAGGCACTTGTCCAGAAACGCGTACGCCTCTGCCTTGTCTGCATCACTGCTGAGCAGGAGGCGGCTGGTGAATCGGATGAGCAGGCACAGCGCCATGGGGGAGCGCACGTCAGCTTTGCGCAGCTGGGAGGTGAGGCGCACGATAGCGTGGGGGTCGTTTGCCCGCAGGCGATGCAGCAGGGCCAGCGCGTGGAACTGTACCATGTTCCCGGCCTTGCTGCCCATGGCAGTCTGGGTCTCAGAGGCCCACCGACGCACCACGTCAGGTGCCTTGTGCACTAGCTGCAGTCCGCACATGAGGGCAGCAGAGGAGACCAGCGGGTTAGGGTCCACAATGGCTTGACGCACGTAGCGCTCGATTTGACCCAGCATGCTGCCATCCACGATCTTTGACAGTGTGCGAATGGAATTGCCCTTGTAGAGGTCCACGCTGCTGTTCATGTCTTTGCATAAGGATTGCACGACAATGATGATCTGTGAGGGGCAGCGCTCCACGTGACTGAGCCGATTTCCGCAGAACTGCATGCTCCAGTTTCGCACAATAAAAGACTCACCTCGCTTGCATCGGTAGACTCAACAACTGCCTTCAAAAACAGGTACACCATTCGGCGCAGATTGCCCTGCAAGTGGTAACAGTGAAGGCCTTGGACAGCTGGTGCAGCCAGCGTGCGCAAAAGCAATCTCAAATATGACACGCCACAGCACGTCCTGCAGGCCATTGTTGTGCCCAGTGCAAATTGCTTTGCTATTGAACGCAAGTCTGTCCCTTGTAGTCACAGGTTGTGAGACTTACATCTTCAGATTGGAAAAGTTTAGTTACTCCAAAAAACACATCAGATGCCTCACGTGAGCCACCAGTGAGCACATCGCCCTGGCCTTGATGCATCATGTACAGCAACTTTGTCAAAATCATACAGCATCGTTTCGGATGCTTGCGCACAAAGTCTGCAGAGTTGAAAGCCTTCTTGGCCTCCTGCAGGACAGCGGTTGGCACCAAGCCGTCAAACCGGCCAGGCTCTGCCTCGTCATCGCCACGATGCGGGCGATCACGAGCATCTCCATAGGTTGCAGCTGCCATGTTGTTGAGCAGTTTTTGGTCTGGCTTCAACTATACGTTGTGCAATTGCAACGCAAAACACTCGTGTGCGCTGTGCAAGGCGTGTTTGCAAGCTGCGGCAAAAAAAACGAAATATAGGCTCCTCGCACACGTAGCATGCTCAGCATATGTATTTATGAAGCACGTTGATTTGCCAATACTGCAGCAAATGCACGTGTCGAGCATGCCGCAAGGGCTTTCGCTCTAGACACCGAATGGGTTGTTGGGGGGCAAAGCTGGCGTTTTGCAGTCTCTGAATGTTAGCGAAGGCGACCCTAGCGCCATCACCCCCACCGTCTAGCTGCCACTTCGCCAACTCCATGAAGGCTGCAGCCAGTAGGCACTCATGCCAGCGGAGCCTCCTCGCAATCAAGCCGCTGCAGCACAACTCCTGCCTTGCGTTGCAGGGCCTCCTCCCCCGGCACCTGCCGCTGCAGCGCCAGCAGCGCCGAGGAAACAGACGACGGTGCCCCTGCTACTGCAACTGCAGCTGAATCCCATGCAGCATCGTGTGCTGCCCAATTACCCAGCACGTGAATGCAGCGCTCAGCAGTGTCTGGGCACACCTGCGCAGTGGAGGAGTCACCCCCCACCTCACCGGCATCGGACACAGCAGCACACATCCAACGCACAAACGGTGAAGCAGCTTGCTCTGCACTGACCGTTGCCCCACGCTCGTCACATGTGCTGTTTGTGAGCACCTTCAGTGCGCCCAAAGCCACCTTCTTGCGTTCCGCGGCTGGCAGGTCAGCCTGCTCAGCTGCTGCCTGCAGGGCCTGCCCCACAGCATGCAGCACAGCAGGGATAGTAAGCATGATGGCCAGCCCCTCTTCTCGCTGCGCTAGGTTCTGCAGCACCGCCAGGGCCCGGCTGTGCGCCTGCAGGGCTGCGGAGGTCTGCGCAGGCACAGCCAGACCCTCCGTGGCGTACTGCAGCAGCATGCCGGGGGAGTTGGTGTCGCCCACACCAATGCTGGTGTACATGTCTGGGTGTGATGCGGCGTTGGTGAGAGCGTGCCATGCAGCTGCCTGCACCGCAGGCGTGTTGGCGCTGCCTGGACGCAGCAGCGGCAACACGGCAGACAGCGCACCAGAGGCCGCATGTGCTTGCAAAAGCGGTTCTGCAGCAAAACAACATGTAAAGAATTTTGAAACTGACGACAAGAAAGCGAAAGCACGTACTGTGAGCGGACTGTGCAGCTAGCAACGCCAGCTGCGACAGGCGCTGAGATTGAGTAGCTGATTTCGATAGCATTTCGATTAAGTGAGAAACACTAGTGTTCAGTGGCAGCCGCTCAATCGTTGCTGGAGGCTGTTGCTTGGTTCCCTGTTTGGCAGCCTCTTTTGGCGGGGCGGTTCGAAACGAACCCTTCGCTGAGACCTGCTGGCCACGGATAGATTCTGACGCAGATGATGCGCCCTGAGACACCAGTTGCTTCGGGGTCTTGATCTCAGAGGAATACCAGTACACACCAAGACCAGTAAGTGCAAGGGCTGATATACCAAGTACTGCCGGCGTCAGATATTGCCTGAATCCACGCTTCTCGCCCGCAACTGCGGACATTGCGGAATTCGCAAAGAGAAGGCTGAATCCGCCAAATCCTCTGCAAGCATCCTCAAGGCAAGCTATGCGATGGACAAAACTACGACTCCATAGATCCTTACTGTTTTGTGTATTCATGCAGAACATCTTGGGTGTTCTTGTGAGGGTGAAGGGGGCCTAGCTTTATTACTTACTGTATGTTGCTGCAGAGCCTTGTGCTGCTGGATGTCAACACTTGATGAGCTCAAATTGAACCGTATTGGTAATTTGAAAAATTCTACTTCGCCACGACGCTATTGGAAGTGTGAAAATTTCCTGGCAGACTGGATTGAAAATCTCATCGGTGTGGTCAAAATGGCAGAGAAGTCCGTGGCAGTCATTGGTGAGCCTCGGTCCTTGTGTCGCTGATGAACATGCCATCGGCAAGTCCTGTATTGTACAGGTGCTGGTGCAGCTGGTTTAGTCACAGCTAGGCGGCTTCTCAAGGCAGGTCTGCGAGTGACTGTGTTTGAGACCACCAGCAGCGTGGGCGGCCTCTGGCGCTACGACCCAGCTCGAAGCCGCCCTGACAGCGTTATGTACAAGTCACTGCGCACAAACTTGCCCAAAGAGGTTATGCTGCTACGCTCATCTAGTGTTCCGCCTTCTGCTTGGTCTTTCATGACTCATCGCAGTGTGCTGCAGCACCTGGGCCAGTATGCCTCAGCCCACGACATGCAGCGCAGCGAGCAGGAGGGGGGCGTCGTGCGCTTCAACACGCAAGTCACAAGAGTGGAACCCATCATGCCTACTCACACCAGCATGCCTACCCTGCCGTTTCTCGGCCCCCTGGAATCGCAGTCCAGTCGGCTGCAGGCGGAGGCATCCATGCTGCCCCCCCTTCACACCCATAACACTGGGAAAGTTATAGATGACGCCTTGCAGCACCTGCCAGATGTGCACGCACAATGGTGCTCGTGGCGAGTACACTGGGCCTCCGCTGACCCTGGCGTTGCAGGAACCGCAGGTGAAAGTGCTGCTGAGGCAGCGGCTCCCGGCAGCCCCGCCAGCTGCAAGGCCGGCAGCCAGGCCTTCGATTTTGTGGCGGTGGCCAATGGGCACTATGCTCACCCTAGCATGCCCCATCTGCACAACGCTGGCGCATTCAAGGGCCGCATGGAGCACTCCGCGGCGTACCGCAGCCCGGAGGGGTACCGGGGCCAGCAAGTGCTTGTGGTGGGATCTGGGCCCTCGGGGCAGGATATTGGGCGGGAGCTGGCCTCGCAGGCACGTACAGTGTTCATGTCCACACATTCCTGCCTGCCCGATGCAGAGGCCGCCTCTGTGCAGGCCATGTCAAAAGGGTTTGGGGGCGATACGTCCATCCACGGCGGCTGTCCAGTGCTGCCAGTGGGCGCCCCTGTGGCGGTGGCACCCGGCGGCACAGGCGTCATCACACAGCACGGCACTGTCATTCCTTGTGACGTGGTGCTGTGGTGCACTGGGTACTTCTTCTCCTTCCCGTTCCTGGACTGCTGGCGCCCAGACGTTGAAGCAGAACAAGCAGGCCCCAGTGGCGTACCAGCTGCCACCGATAGCATGCCCCCTGGCCAGACAGCAGCGGCACAGCATGGTAGCTCTGCATCGCCGGGGCCTCTTATCACGGCGGCCGTGCGGCGCGTGCACCCCCTGTACAAACAGCTGTTTCATGCCGTGCTTCCCAGCCTTGCATTTGTGGGGCTGCCATTGCAGACCAACCCTAACCCCACCCACCAGCACCAAGCAGATGCGCTGGCTGCGGCCTGGGGCAGCGCAGGGCACAGTGGTGGGGCCGCCTTGCCCGACGCCCCCGCCCGCGTCCAAGACATGTACGGATGGTATGACCAGCAAACAGTGGTGGGGGGGCGTGCCCTGAGGCATTGTGCCAAAATGGGCGCTGCACAGTGGAGGTACTTGCGCGAGCTGGCCGACAGTGTGGGTATGGATGGCTCCTCTGCCGCCGCCACAGAGGTGCCCCTTGCCAAGCTGTTGCTGGACCCCCCAGCAGCAAGCCAGGGGGCGCATGGCCCCGCCCCGAGCTGCCTGGATTCTTGCACAGGGCATCTCACATTAGAGGAAGCTGAGAGCCCACAGCCCCTCGCCGTGTTTGCAGTGCTGAATTCCGTCCTCGTACAGGCTGGCGTTGTGCAGTGCCCCCAGTTGGCGCTGCTGCCGCCCCCCCTGCAACAGGCGCTGCACAAGAGCAGCAACCACGAGACAGGCGCAGCGTTGCTGAACGATGCCATGGGTGACAACATGCACACTGAGTTCCCCCTGGCAGCCTCCGTGTCATCCCCAGCTGAATCGATGCACCGGTCGGGCACGGAAGGTGTTCCTGGTGCAACCCTGAACAAGATATTGCAGCATGCATATGATACGGTACAATTCAAGTACACGCCCATGCAGAAGCTTGTGCTGGACAACGCTATGTATGTGCACTGTGGGGGGTCAAGGGGGGGCGCCCCTCAGGCCTATCGTCTGCAGGAGTACCGGTATGGCGACCTGCTGTACCAGCTGCAGGAGCACTCATCGGTGGGGCTGCAAGCTCTGCAGTCGTGTACAGGGAATGATGCGTTGCACCAGCAGTTGCAAGCACATGGGGTGACGGCAGTGCACGGCGCCGCTTGCGGCAGCGCCGGCAGCGCCGACTTCCTGTGGATAATCAAGCAAATGAGGGGATGGTACGTTGCAGCGCCCATGGGCAGCCAGTGTGACCCGCTGGCAGGCAAGCTTGCAGTTGACTCCCTTGCGTGATTGTGCAAGCG
>Ga0307982_1001741_pt1 | contig 17697 bp, 13 predicted proteins | sample OrgLakmetagen989_FD_201847 | JGI IMG/M metagenome (GOLD analysis project Ga0307982, IMG submission 201847) | Saline water microbial communities from Organic Lake, Antarctica - #989 | ecosystem: Environmental > Aquatic > Non-marine Saline and Alkaline > Saline | place: Antarctica: Organic Lake... | reverse complement strand
GAAAGAGCCGATTTCCAAGAGCCACGAACACGTACGCCCCAAAGAGCAAAGCAAAGAATTTGGCATCTTTCGCGTCCGATTCCTCCGTGTCCTCAGCGTCATCATCAGGGCTTTTAACCGAGGCTTTCGCAGGCACTGCGTCTCTTTTAGCGATGGGCTCTTTGAGCTCTGCTGTCGGCACCGCCTGATAGCCGTTACTGAGCGACCGCGGCCTGTTGCCTGTCGCTAGAAGAGGTACATTTTCGCCGATGCGCTGCATCGAAGGAGATGGCGAGGCTCCGGGTGATTTGGCTAGTGATGACCCTTTAGGATGGAGCGTGGGATGTGCTGACGACAGCGACGGTGGTGCAACCAGTGCAGCAAGCGCTGGCTTAGCTGTCGTTGATCCTGGTGCGATTTCATCGCTTTTACTCAGCTGAGTACTAGGTGTGGCTTCAGCCTTTGTAAATGAATCTGTTTGAGGCGTGGACGCCCCAGGGTCTGCCGCAGTTTGAGGAGTAGTTTCGACCAACGTCACGGCAGGAGCGTTTTCAGATATCATTGTGCGCATCTATGAATCGTCACGATTATGATAGTCTCGTCTCTGCTACAGTAAGGTATCCAAAGCAGCTACCCAAAGACGTGAGAGCTACTTACTCGTGGACTCAGCGCTCTCTAATGATAGATATAGTTTAGGGCAACTGGATGTCGAGCTGTCGAGCCGATGATCCAAGAATGAGAACCGCGAGGAATGAAAGAGCTAAAACTTACTTTGTGCTGGGAAGATTTTAGGCCAACGTTAAAATTTAGTGTCGTCTCTAATATCGTACGTAAGTATTTTCAACTCAACAGTCGACGATCTCGGCGACGGTCGGTCATCAATCGGTCAATTATCTTCTCATCTTCTCTTCGAAACTACTTCATACTTCATAGCATTTGCTCACACAGTGTGCTGGAGCACCAACTTCACGGAAGCTCAAAACTTGCGCAGTTCTCGCCTTCTAAAGTCGATGATTCATCGTCCGGTAACAATCTTCTCTCTTCGGTGTCTCTCTAGTGTCTATTTCGTGAGATAGTGTTTAAGACAATGACAAACTGATGACGACATTCAATCTTTTTGACGGTTAAATCATTTTCAATGGCAACTTTATCTGCTAGACCTTGGAGCAGGATACGTTAGGAATCGCCGCAGCTGCAGTCGCATTCAATGTTGTCGCTAGCCTCAGCCAAACCATTCAATGTGGCTTAAAGATAAGCACTGGTCGGCCTGTCCTGGCCGCTGCTGCTAGCTTCGTGACTGTACTCGGAGGTGAGCTCGTCAAAATGACGAACCTAGGTTCACATTCAATCATCATTCGTCTTCAATAACAAAAATGTTGTTTCTGCAGGTGCCTTGGCGTCATGGGAGTCCGCTGAATTGATCTGCGACGTCTCATCGCGTTGTCGCCGGGCCTCAAAAGTCTTATCCAACGCCGCGGCTTCCCACGGCCTTACTTGGCCGCCTGCTCTGGGCGCCCAATCACATGCACGGCATCTTCGAGCAGCTGGCGATGCGTTCGAAGATTTATTACCATCGGAAGGCGTTGATGTGGCGAGGCGTGCGTGGGCGTGGGCGAAAGAAGAAGAGAAGCGGCACAGTGGACGAGCAACAGCAGCGGTGGTTGGCGTAGTGCTTTTCGCTGCCCTTGGCGGGCAAAGACTCTCGTTGTGCCCCTCTAGCGTGCGACACCTGGGTGCCTTTGCTCGAAAGGTAGAGCAGACTTCATTTGTGCGCTTGTAATGCTGATTTCTTTTCTCGTGCCATGTCGGTATGATGATACCAATGTGCTCTCCAGGCGTGGGTGAAGGCGCTCTCACTCAACACGAGCTGCTTTTGACACTCTCGACGTGACACTCGATCTTTGTGCTGTGCATGTTCTTAGGGCGCATCTCTTCCTGCTACCTTAGCTTACGCGACCGACCTGGAAAGGCGCAAGTTAGCCAAGCTTGGTCGCACTTTTGGCTGCCACACCTGTGGAGCCAAGCGTGTCGAACTAACGCGCGCGAGTGCCGCCGCGAAATCGGGCCTCGTGCGCGGGGTGGTGCATTCCTGGATCGCCGACCACATGCCGCCGGTTAAGTACGTGAACTTGCAGAACAAGCACCTCTGGCGGCGCCTCACCGGCCGCACCGTGGCTCAGCGGTTCTTCCCACAGTGCTCGGCCTGCTCGGTCGTGCAAAGCGTGGCGGTGCGGTCAGCTGCTGCAAGCAACCTCGTCTCCCACCATTTGCTGGGCTTCCACAACGTCCGTGGGCCTATAGGAACCTGGCGGCCTTATCACATCACTGGTGGTGCATTGGTTGCCTCTGCGGTCGCTTTAGATCGCACGGCAGAACCGATTGCCAAAGCAGTGAAGTCCCTTGTTGATTCATAGTACCGAAAGGCGTGCTGCAAACAAGTAAAGATGTTGTTAATTTATCTATTATTTACCGTTTATGATGCCTTACGTGGGGGAGTGTAAACTAGACTACGTCGGTTATTTCGATTATTACAATAAGCAGGAAGTTCTGAAGAATTATAGAACAAGAAAACATACGCACTGACGTATTTGACTTGAGTAATGACGTATTTTTAAAGGCCCAGCTGGCCTGCTTTGTTCGTCCTGTATCGTACTCAGGGCTGGCATAAACATTTCAACCCAGATAAAAACAGTGTTTATAACGTTGTTTGGGGCGATTTGGATAAAAATAGGTGTTTTTAACATCCCCGCGCCGCCAAGATACTAATGAGGCCAAGCTTCCCCGCTAGCCCTCTTGAGAAGGGGTTAACGAGCTAACAACTGCGTTGCTGAAGTGCTATAGTGAACCTGTTTCTTTCAGAACCCAGGTAAAAAACTGGTGTTACGTACATGTTTTTTTCAATTTTAAAAAAACACCTGTTCCTGTTTTTGCCAGCGCCCTGATCGTACTTCGTGCCTTCTCATCTCCACCTTCCTCAGCTATCAGGCTATCAAGAAATGCTCAATAAACTCGCCATGTGTATCATACTCAAGCAACTTTAGGTATAAGTACACTCACATTTACTTCCTTAGTTCTTATCGTGATGAAGTCTCTCTAGGGGACATTCAAAGTGGCCACACTTCACAACTGCAATGCCACCGCCGGAGAGAAACTCCGATGAAGCTCAACTTCACACTAGCCGGACGACACCACTGCCCTTTGCGGCTTTCTGCGGCAAAATTGGCGCTGACACCAACACAGCTATTACGTCTATATCGGGCGCCCTATCGGGATTTGCCGCTACTTTTGCCAAGCAGCCCATTCAACGAGTGAAGTGGATCCGACAAGTAGGAGAAGGAGGCAGCCCCATTCCGTACCGCATCATTTTGAAAGATACAGTGCAAAAGCTCGGCTTTCGTGGCTTCTTCAATGGCTCTATGGCAGCCATTTACCGCAACGTGCCGCACAGCATGATTTCATTCACTTTATACCCGAAGTTCGAACGCTACGTCCTCGTCTTACAAGGTTGTGCGTTGGGCTGATCTCACAATGGCACAGGCTTTACAACCTCAAGCAACTACTTTTGTTACCCCATGAGCATACGATAACCCTACTCGTAGGTTTTCTAACTGCAAAAGTGCTCTGAAGGATATGCTCATATCTATGCGACTTCTTAACCTTTGCATGAGTGTATGTGTTTGTATCACATGGTATACGGTAGGTAGTGGGCATGCAGATGGCAGTGGGACCGGCAAAGTCAAGCGGTCGTTTTCGACGCGCTTTTGGGCTGGGTACGCCACTCTCTTTGTCACTACGCTCATAACCCACCCCCTCGACACCATGCGCGTGCGACTCTCCATCCGCACCGAAGCTAGCGCAGCGGGCCGGGCGTCCTTCCTCACCTCCGCAGTGCACATGTACCGCACCGAGGGGTTCTCGTCGTTTTACCGTGGGTTTGCGGCAACGCTGGTGGGCGCGGGGCCCCGCGGTGCCCTAGGGTTTGGGGTGTTTGAAACTTTAAAACCGCTGCTGGCGAAACTTCCCGCTTGCCGGGACAGCCCCACCGTGAGCAAGTTCACATGTGGCTACTTGGCGGGTCTGGCCAGCGAGTTTTTCATTTACCCCCTCGACACTGTCCGCCGCCGCCAACAAGTAAAGAGTATAAATTAATTTGTGAAATTTGACGAGAAAACCATGCATTTAAATCCATATTCTTGGAAGCTTACGTGCCCGTTTGCGTGCCAATTCCTTCATCTCATTAAAAAAAAATCTGACGCCCTCATATCCCGCATTGCCTCTCACCTTTTCTCTTTGTCTAGGCCCTTGGCGACAGTTCTACGATTGGCAAACGCCACGTTGGCGCGGCTGTGCAGCACGTCTGGGCCACCGAGGGCATTCGCGGCATGTACCGGGGCATCACCCTGAACTTGTTCAAAAACCCGCTGGCCATTGGCGTGTCCTTCGTCGTCAACGACCTCGTGAAAGAGGTGCGAATGCACACGCGCGGGCTCCTTTGAGTTGAATCACTTATCCGGAGCTTTTGCTTTCGATCATCAAAACACCATTTGAGCTAATTTGTGCCTACTGCATTTCGCTTTTGATTCTTTTTCTCGTTCTTCTTATTCCTGTAGCATCTCGGCTACTCGGGGCCAGGGAGCAGCTATAGAAGCGGCGAATAGACGCCAGCGTCGGCGATCTCTCCTAAAAGCACGCAAGGCATGTCCAGACTTTTTTTTGTAAAGAAGAGGCAAGTTTTGTGCTTCCGACTCACCCATCGTTCACCTTTAAGTCTTAAGTTCCTTAACATACGAAAGAGCATCTGGCACTGGCACTTAAAGGGTAAAAGTGAAAATCTTGGCCAGAGGAAAGGATACGCTTGGTTCATGAATCTTGTATGGGCTCTCTATTTCCACGCTATTCGAAGAGAGAAGAGAGAGGGCATTTACCTTCCTCGTGATCACGGAGTTGTTAGTAATGTAGTCCAGTCTAGTTAATACTCTCGTAATAACAAAGAAAACCAAGCACACAGTAGTCGCAGAGGCACCAAAAAAAGTACATGTGCTGCTTTCGCGCTAGCAAATTTGCGTTAGTAATTGCGGTATAAAATTAAAAGGTATGAACTATGGCGCGCCTTTTATCTTTTATCAGTCGCCAAAGGCCCATGCGCCAATTTATAACCAGGTGTGCTAATTCGAATTCGAATTCAACTTCAAACGCACATAGAAGAGACCCCAGCTGTAAAGGCGCCAGCCTTTGGTTTTGATTTTGAGTGCCGCTTTCCTCCTTTCTCAGATTTACCGGCATCCACCGAAGAGGAAGGTGGCGCTTCGGCTGCCGCAATAGTAGTAGTACTCGTAGGAACGCCGCGGCGGTGTCGTGCGACGGCACCTGCACCTTTGGGGCGCGCCGCTATCACCTGAGGTGCACTCAGCGACTGCGAGTCGCCCTTTCGTCCGTATGCAGCCGTGGTTGACAGAGCAGAGCCCTCCATCAGCTCATCCTCACTATCCTCATCATCTTCTCCTTCTTCTTCTCCGTCGTCATCATCGCTTTCGCTACCGACACGGCCAATGTCTTCCTCGCTCAACTCTTCGCTCTCGTCGCTACTGCCTCCCATTGAGTCCTCACGAAAATTTCGGTCGCCCTTGTAGACCCTTCCTTCATTTTCTTCTCCATCATCACCTGACCCACCTTCCTCCTCTTCTTCGCCACGTGATCGGATATATGTTCTTCTTGTCTCATTTTCGCCTTCCTCGTCATCATCTTCCTCTTCTTCCTCATCATCCTCGTTATCGCTGTTAACTTCACGTGCCTGCTGGTCAGGACGCCGCTCGATCTCACGAACCATGTTGTAGTTTTCGTTGAATCGCACCCGCGACGAGTCCGCTAAGCCCGCGCGCCGCCCCCGCACCAAGGGCTCGTGCTTGGAAAGCATCGCGGACGCGGCACTCGAGACTTGAGAACTCCCTGATCGGTCCGAGGAGGCTAGCGAGGAACCCGTCGGCTTTTTCAAGCCACCTCGCAAAGTTTGCTTGCTGCCTTCTCGTGCATGTGATACGGATGGTGGCGGCGACTGAGGGCGGTGGCGCCTAACTTTGTCATCTGCTTGGCCATTTCTAGTGCTACTTTCGTCTCCTTCATTGTTATCAGGACTCTCATCCGGCAACGGCGGTGTTGGAGGTCGCTCACCCAATGAAGTTGTGTCTGAAAAGTAGGGCACAGCGCTTTCTTTGCTGCTGCGCCTCCTGCTATTCGTTGCTTTGTCTTTCGACAGCGGTGGCGACAGTGGTTTAGAATTGCTCTCTTGAGAAGTGGAAGCACCACTTATGGTAAGGCCCATCATAGAGATCGTGCTGGTGAGCCCACCAAACAAACTGCTGCTATTGCTGGAGCGCCTCACAGGCTGCGGTGACGTTGTGATAGTGTCGGAAGAAGAAGCAGTTTTGCGTTCTTCATTGCCATCTTCATCTTCACTCGATGAAGCGGCCTCAAAATTACACGGTAATTTCAACACATTTGCTGATGAAATACTGCTTTTTCCAGCGTTGATTTCTTTACTAGAAGAGTGGTGGTGCATGCTATGGCTGTTGTCAGTAGCATCGCTGCTCCTTACTTCGCCTCCGTTGGAAGCGCTAAAAGGAGCCAGCACCGATTGAGCTAAAGAAGCAAAGCCGCGGCTGGCGTGCGCGCTGAAGGAGCGAGGTGGCGAAGTGGCAGAAGGCGACAATGACACCGCACCTGAGCCAGAGTCACTCGGGCGAAGTTCAATGCTTCTAGATCCACCATCACCGCTGCTGCTACTGCTACTAACTGACGTAGCCTCGGGAAGGTCTGGATTCCCCGAAGGCACCTGCTTGAACTCTGCGTCTTGTGCGCTCAAACCCAATGCTGCGTCACTCGCTGCTAGCGCGGCTGCTGTCTCTGCAGCACTAAACCCATCATCGTCGTCATCATCATCATAACTGTCGCCATTGATAGCAGTACCATGACCAGCATCAGCACCATCACCAACCCAACTAGAACTGCTGCTACCATTAGCTTCTGCATCCGGCGACGAAGTTGTGGCTGCTACTCCTGCTGCTGCTGTGGATCCTGAGGAAGAAACCTTCGCAGTCGCCCGGCTCTTCACCCACCCTGTCAGAGAAAAGGCAGCTTTCTTGTCGGTGGTGCCAGTTGGACGATGAGTGGCACTGACACCTGCTGCGGCTGTGGCTGCTGCTGCTCCTGTGTCACCGAAGTTGGCAGCGCAAAAGTCTTCTTCGTCTAAGATTAATTGGTCGTCAAACACGTCGGTCGTTTCTCCTGCCACTACTCCACCTGCTCCGACACCACTTCCACTTGCTAAAAATTCATTGGTGGCACCATCGTTGCTCTCGGAATCCGCAACGAGTGCCACAAGGGCCGCAACTTCACGCTCGCGAGCCGCCGCATCCGAAGCTCGTTTGGCAGCAGCGCGCGCATCGGCTCTTGCCTGCGCCTGAACCGGATCTTCCTCAGCTGCAGTTGCAACCGATGGTGACGTTGGTTCCACCCCAGAGGACGAAGAAGTGACATTTCTATTTGTAGGAGCTGCAGCCCCCGGTCCTGATTCAGCACCAGCGCGCGCCAACGCCGCCTCTTTCTCAGCCCGCTTTTTGGCTTTCCTTTCGGCCCTTCGTGCGGCCTCCGCTTCGCTTTTCACTTCTGCCACTTTCACTCGGCTAGTATACGGAGGCGTGGACAGCAGCTTGTCGTCTGGCGATGCCCCGCCAGCGCCAGCAGCAGTGGAGCTACCGAGTAGGCGCCGAGGCGATCGATTCGAATCCGCTGCTACTTCGGCTGCGAGTCGGGCCGCGGTCTCCAAAGGGGAGGACGCCGGGTGGCTCGGGGGCGGTTGCCGCAGTTTTACCCGACGCAACCCACCGTTTTCCGGAGCGCTCGCAAACTTGATGGCGTCTACGATTTCTTGGAACGACATGCCCTCGAGCGGCGCATCGTTGACTTGCACCAGAAGGGCGCCTAAGCCCGGCACCCAAGGCGCCCGCGGGTGCCGCTTCTGAAACTCTTGCAAACCTCGCTGGAGCAGCCCTTCGTTGCTCGCTCCTCCTCCTGCTACCTCTGCTGCTGGGGCTCCACTACGCAACCATTGGTGCAAATACACGGTTTCCGCCGTACTATGGTACCGTAACTTGACCCCTAGCTTGGTATCGTGCATGCTCAACGGCCGAAGCCGCACTTCCACCTCTATGGGCGAAGTCTCCACTACTGTGGCGTTGGTGTTATTGGCACCACTACCGCCTCCTTGCTCCCGCTCGCGGTGGCTTCTTCGCTTCGACTGTGGCCCAGCTGCTGCGGAAGACGACTTGTTGTCCTTGCGCGGCTTCATCTCTTTGCTCGCCACTTGCCGCTCGAGCCACGTGTCCAACGCTTGGGCCGAGCGGTTTGCCACGGCTTCTTCGCGTCTCAAAGCTTCAGCTGCCTCTGCGGCCAACGCCTCCTCGTGTCGCGCGGCGGCCGCCAGTGCCAGAGCTTCTTGCACCCGAGCCGCTTCAACCGCCGCGCACTCTTCGGGGGTGAGGCGCCGCAACCGCCGGAGCCAGCGCCGCCGCCGCACGAAGCAGTTGTCCGCGTTTGAAAGGTCGCGCTCGTCAGCATGGCCTCGGCTCAAAAAGAACCACTCTAACGCGTAGCTCCACCCGCCCGCGTCGCAGCCCACGTCAAAGCCGCTGTCTAAACGCCAGTTGGCATCGACCCACTCGAGCTCGCCAGCCACGTTAGGCAAGTCGAGTTCGTCTAAGCTCGCTGCTTGCACTCCTACTTGGCCGTCTTCGCTGCTGTAGCGCGCGCGGTCCGCTGTGGCACCGAATTAAGGAAAGGAATGGCATGTGCATCAAGACAGGGCGCATTTTAAAAATATTAGCTTCACTATATATCAGTTCTATAGGTCAACAATGCGAGCATCGTTGCCACAGTAGAGTGTAGGGAGAAAAGAGAGATATCAGTAGAGCTAAACAAACAAACAAGCAAGGCTCTCATCGACTACATTATCTCCTAGTTAGACAACGTACCGGTCACAAAAGAAGTTGGAGTACCCCATCCAGACAAACCCCATCTCTCGTTTTCAAAGACCTCCACGACAATTTCTCCGCCTTTGCCCGTGTCTGCCAACACGAGCCCAGCCGGGAGCCTCGTCAATGGCATGACCAGGGATAGGATACACGGCCTTCTCCACGCAACTTATAAAAGTAGTACTACTAGGTTACGCCCTACAAGCAAACGTTGACTATGCTATCATGTCAATTCTAGAGAGATAACAGTAACGCTAGCGGCGGAAGCTTGAAAAGATGCCACTCCCGTGCTCCCGTGATCTCATAATGAGCAGAAGATTTTAGCATCCTCGTCATCCTCATCTCCCTCATCAGTCATCTTCTTTGACCTCTTTTTCATTGGCTGACTCTCATGCATTATCATAGTATCTCATTAGGGAGAAAACAGCGCCAAATGTTTGGTAGAACACCAGAGGGCATCTTCATAGCGTGGGTCTAGCCCTCTTATACCGCAAGCCCAAATGCCAACTGGTCGCCTAGTTCGAACAGCCCCATCGAATAAAACACGAGGTGTTAACCCAGACCGCATCTCCAAATTTTTGGACAACTCGAACCAATGGGGGACGAGCTCTTACGGCGACCGTGGCGCGAGCGCATCACCGATGGTCACTGCCGAAAATGTAGTTAGAGCGCAAGAAAGCACGCACAGTGTGCGGCCGCAAACTGTGTACGACCCCTCATTGTCTTGGGACGGACTCTCCGTGAATCCCAAGGCATTTAGTAAGCTCAACGTTGACCCACGCGTGAATGGCAAGGTTCTTCTCGCTGGCTCCCAAGCGATGTACACAACCACACAATTGCCTGGCGGAGTTTTTGACAACGTTCCGCGTGCCGGCGACGGCATTGCTGCAGTGCCCAACACTGCCGAGCAAATCGATAGCCAAATGAACGCAGGCCCTGCTGCTCCTGCAGCTTCCGTGGCCCGGAGCGGGGGAGCATTGTCCATGACCTACCAGGCCCCTAAATTCAGCAACATGCTGGTGCAGCCGGCTCAGGTAGGCGTAGCACCCACGCACCCGTCGGTGACCTCTTCGATTGTGCCCGTTGCTGGGGGAATGGGTACCCTGAAGCGGTACGTGATGTCCCCGCAAGAACGCCGCGCGATTCAAACCTCCGAATACCAGCAAATGGCTGCAGCAAACATGTCGAAAAAAGCCGAGCTCCAGCGGCGCCGGCTTGGGCAACTCTTACAAAACCGCCACCCTCAGGGCGCGTGCCGTATCGACGGCGTAGACAACCCAAACTCTGAAGTGTATGGCATGAGGGCTCAACGGCAGCTTAGCTTAGATCAGCGCGCTGCAGCACATGCAGAAGGGCGCAAGCAACGGCTGCACACAATCACAGGCCTAGAGCCGCGCTACGGGTTCAACCCTTTCCACGCCAATGAAGAGTGGCTCGACCGAAAAGAAACGAAATTCATGCAACAGAAGCGGTGCCAGCCAGGCTCTCGCCCTGACACTCAGGGCCGGCTCTTCGGCAGCACCGAAGTGCGCGAAAATCCGTTGCGTTCACAGAATTTGCGAGACCGCGATCTCCAAGGCCGCGACTACAACTTTGTGACCAATGCTGCCATTGTCAGTTGGCCTTCCAAGAGACCGGATGCTTCTGTCAAGCACGACTACGCTTACATGACGCACCCTTCTCAGCAGAGCCTAGAGCGGCAGCGCAGTGTGCAGGGCCAGGTCCAACCAGGCGACCGCAGCAGCGGCATCGTCATTTCTTAACTAAGCCTATTCATGTCCGTAGGTGGTGCGTGGCACAGTTTGACTGTGATGGCATTTGGGCATGGCCATGGAGTTAAGCACATGCACGCCTTTTACCATGGTACTATTGGCTTACTATCGTGTGTCTAACCCGAAGTCCATTCAGTGGGCGTGTGGGCCGCCAGTGGTGGGCCAGTGGGCTCAGAGCTCAGTGGGCGCTTATGGGTATGGGCGTTGCATGTTACGAGGTGGCTGAAGTCGGCCGTTAAGGCTGAGTCGAAAATATGCAGAGGCTAATTCTCCGGGTGTAATTACAAAATAGAAGACTAAAATATCACCGTACCGATTAATCATCAAAAGTGCTTGAACTTGGCGCTCATTAACACAGAAATTCCACTGCGAATACACCTGAAGCCTGAAGTGACTGGCCTTCTTTGTTAAGTTCCCTGAATTAAGGAATGAATAGCGGCCTGTCTCTCACCTCCCGGGGTACCGGCGAAACGACATTGTCGCACAATCAATCTGCATCTGCAAGACAGAACCAAGGCAACCCTTCATCAATCATCAACACCATGCAGTAAGGAAGGAGTATAGAGAGTTCTTTTTTCTCTGAGCCCCCCCGAGGGGGGACTGGATTTAGTTACCAACAGACAGGGTACCATCTAATCGGCGTCTACAGAGTCCCCCGGGCCGGACTGGAAGCCTGGCTCGGGATTCATGTAACTTTCGTAAGCGGCCTCTTCGTCGTAGTCGTTGCGAGCACGGGGGTGTTGGCTTTGGTCCCGTGGGGCGTTCGGGGCTTGTACGAGGCTCCGGCGATCGAGCATAAGGCGTACCCATCCACGTTGGGCGGTGAGCCCCCACGCGCGATACAGCACCCGGTGGTAATATGCCTTGGCGGTCTTCGAGCCCCTGTCACCGTAGTAGGAGAGGTGCTCGGCTGTCAGCGCGTCCGCGATTACATCAGTTTTTTTTTATTAATATGGGTACATCACACCAGGCCCTCATCAGATCAGTCGTCTCGTCGTCTCATCATCAGCTCATCTGATGAGAAAACAGTTTAGCAGCAGTTTAGCTCCATAAGGTATTAAGCTTAGTAGATAGTTCTGGTAGGCATTGCTGCCTTCCACGCAGCCACTGCATGGCATAAAAATCGCTTCGTGGAATTACCCTAGCCGAGAAGATTTGCTCCGTTCGTGGGGGCTAGTCCAGGTCTACTATGCCGAAGTCTTTCGTAGAGGTACACGCCCGAGTTCGGCCGCTCGGCCCTGACACCACATCTTACGGCCTCAAAGAGCAAGGCAGCTCTCTACAAGTGCCCTCTCGCGCAGCTAACGGTGGCGGAAACGTGAAGTTCGAGTTCAAAAATGTACTGGGGCGGGAGGCGACGCAACAACAGTGCTTTACGACCACCACGCTGCCGCTGGTCGAGTCCCTTCTCGACGGCTTCAACGGAACGGTGCTAGCTTACGGGCAAACGGGGGCGGGGAAGTCGCACACGATGTTTGGACCTAACGAAGCTGCGACTACTTACGGCGCTGCTGACCGTGGCCTTTGCGCAAGGGCTATTGGCGCCGTGTTTCAGCTGATTTCCCGGCGTGGGCTACGCGACAGAGCCACGGTATAGGCCCCTAACCTATAACTAGAATGAACCTTCTGCTAGAATCCTCGATTTCTTGCAGTGGACTCGTAGACTAGTAATGATACGATCACAAATTAGCGCAACAGTAGTAATCGCTACTGATGCCCATCTCCTAGGTGGAGATTTCTGCGCTAGAGTGTTACAACGAGCAACTCTATGAAATGCTCTTGCCGCCGCCAGAGACTACAGGACCAGCGAAATGGGACCGTGGCACGGGCCTCACTCCAGCCGTGGCTACCGCCAGGCGGCGCGGCGGCAGCCATGTGCTCAGCTCTAGCAACGCAAAAGATGCCAGTTCCTTTGTTTTCGACGACCAGTCGTCTATGCACCCAGACTCTGCTCCCTCTGCGGGTGTTGCGGGAAGTGCGGCCGGTGCACGAGGCGCTGAGTTAGCCGTCTGGGAAGACGCGGACGGTTTGGCACATGTGCGAGGCTTGGCGAAAGTGCCAGTGCGTACGGAAGACGAGGCGCTTGAGGCACTGGAAGAAGCTCAGGTGCGATGAGGCGTGAATATGAAGGCATCGAAGCTATTTCCACCCCGAGTTGCTGCACACTAAATTATTTTCATTCTCTGATAACTGATAATACTTTGAATTGAACTTCAAGGAGGTATTTATCCCTCTCGTGCTTAAACATTATATCATCATGTCGCCCACTGCCATATCTCAGGCCAATCGCACGCTAGCGGCTCATGCCCTTAACGCTCGCAGTTCTCGCGCGCACTTTGTCTTCACCATATACCTCACCCTAGCTGCTGCAAAATCTACACCCAACAAAGCGGCTTCTCCATCGTCAACGTCGAGCCCTAATAGCACTATTAATCGCAACAATAATGGCACTGTGCGGTCAAAACTGCACCTCGTGGATCTGGCGGGCAGCGAGCGAGCGGAACGCACAGCAGCAAGAGGTTTAGTCCTGCGAGAAGCAGCTTTCATCAACAAGAGCTTGAGTGCGCTCGAACAAGTTGTGATTGCACTCACCAGCTCTGGCAGCAATAACACAGTCAGCAATGTTGTTGTTGCTAGCAGTGCTGCGACCAACCCTACGGCCACTGCGCTGCATGTGCCTTACCGACGCAGCAAATTGACTCACTTGCTGAAGGACTCCTTGGGAGGCAACTGCCGCACGACGCTCGTAGCCTGCGTGTGGCCTGCAGTCGAGCACACCGACCAAACCTTAGCCACCCTTCAATTTGCGCATCGCATGGCTCAAGTTGTCACTACTCCAGAAGTCAACCGAGACCAGTGGAAGGCCAACAATGGTAGCAATAACAGCAGCAACTACATGGGCGGCGGTGCGCTTGCGGTGGAAGTAGCACGGCTCAAGAAGATGGTTGCAGCTCTCCAAGACGAACTCGTTATGCACGATGCTGTCGCAGCTGGCGTCCTTCAGTCCACGGTGGCTTCTGTAGTCGCAGCAGCACGAAGATCTGACGATCAAAGTAGTAGTAGTTCTAGTGGCAGCACCGTCAATGAGAGTGGTAGCAATGGTGATGGTACCAGCGGCAACACTGACCAAGGAGGCAGCAGGCACAGTAGTGCCATTCCTGAGCCAGTGTCACGCCCAGCGCTGCAAGTTGTTTCGAGCAGTGAGACGGACTCCGATGGGGCAGTGACCCATACGGTCGAGTTGAGTGATTCTGACGACGCAGCGCTGCGGCGAGCGGTGGGAGCCTTTGTATTAAGGCAAGCCAGTGTGCCGTTGCTGCCGTCGTGGCAGTGCACGGTGCGCGCTCTTGAAGTGATGCGTGACATTGCGCACTTGGCAGCCGGTGCAGGAGACAGTAATGAAGATAACGGAGACAGCAGTGGCAACAGCACAAGTTACGATAGAACAGGGGCAGTGCTCAACGATCGCTCGGGAGGTAATTGCAGCACAACAAAGAGAAAAGAAGACGACGGTACGGCTGGAATGAACCGCCTAGTAGCGGCTGTAGCCGCAGTGGTAGGGTTGCCGACCCCAAATGGTGGCGAATTTGAAGGCTCAAAGATGCCCACTGATAGACCTGCTGGCGTTGGCTTCGACCAAGATTACCATACTGGAATCAATCCGTCTGAGTGGCCGGAGCTTCGGCCAGGAAGTTCTCCTGGTCCGGGCACGGTGACAGGTACATCTAGCTCTGGCAATGCAGGTGACGGCAGCAGCAACAGCAACACCAGCAGCAGTCTCACCGCCCCGCGCCCATCTTCACAGAACATTAAAAGCGGTGCTTTATCACAAAGGAGACGAAACCAGCCGCTGCCCACAACACCAGAACCCGATAGACCTGCTTCTGTAAGGCGATCTCCGCGCCCAAGCCCATCACAACCGGAGTCTTCGGAGGTAGCTGCAGAGACCCCATCTAGTCATCAAGCAAGAGACAATGATCAAGATGGTTGGGGCATATCAGATGATGCTGCGCTAGCTGCACAGCTGCAAAGAGAAGATGCAGAGGCACACCTTGCTCGCATGCGAGGCGATGGCCCAGCTGCTGCCTCTCCAGTAGTGGCAGACACCAATATCACCACATTTAATGAAAACCCTGTCGATGACGTACCTATGGACGGTAAAGATGAATCTCATAGTCCGGGAGGGTCTGATAAGGTACTAATTTCAGCAGAAGTTGCAACAGCAATGGGTGAGAATGACGGATTTGCACCTTTATCATCGGCGAAGCAACATGGCCACGATAGGCAAACTTACGAGAATGAAGCGAAGGTAAATACCGTCTCAAATCTCCCTACTGAGACTTCAGTTCCATTGGCTATCAACAACGCTACGCTTAGCGACAATAACGCGACTTCTACGCCCCGGCAGAACTTAACAGAGCGTTTCAACCGCCCACTATCCTCCACCCGTTTACGTGGACGGCCTTCATCTTCGGGTTCTGCTTCAGCTGCTGCTGCCGCTTTAGAATTCGATTCAGGAGAGGCAAGTGACAACCAAGTGAAAGGAGAGAGGCTTTCGACCCCTTCAAAAGGAGTGGATACAGAATTACCCGGTAGCAAGACTTCGCCTCATCAGGACGGTCGCAATAATAGCAACAAGAGACGCTCTGGTACTACTGCTAGTACGAGCAGTAACTCTGAGCAACTGGCAGCTTATTTGGAAGCTGGTGGTCCACCGGCTAGAGAAGCAGAATCACAGGTACGAGTAGCGAGGGAGGCGTTGAAAGAAGCCAAGCGCAACGCCACAAGTTTGGCCGCAGCGGTCAACCAACACAAGCTGCGCATTGACGCACTGCAAGCCACTCAGCAACAACCGCTGTTACCACTGCCTCAGCCTGAAGATTGGACTGCCTCCGACAAAGACGGAGGAAACAGCGCTGTAAATGAATTAGGCGTCCTCTCAGAAACGCTGCTAGGAACCACTACTACGGAACGAGATGATGACACCCAAGGTGCCGCATTGCGAGAAGCGCTCAAGGTTGCCAAAAAGGAGTACCGCAGAACATACGCAGCTTTGGAAGCAGCCAAAATTGAAGTGGCTGCACGAGGAGAATATCAAGCATGGGCAACGAAAGCTTTCGCTGCAGGTTTTGAGGAATGGGTCCAATCGAACAGCAAAAACACTGGCTATTCTTCTGGGTTTTGAAGTTTGAAGAATAGCTTGAAATACAAAAAGTACATGCAGGATTTCATTAAAGGAGGTCGCCCTCGCTATGAGTGCTGTGCAGCTCAAAAGCACCTCTCCCTGCTTCATCCTTCATCCCTGCTTGCATTACGGTACATTACGCACTTGTCATGCCTATTTCATTGATTGTATATTTTTGAATTTATTCGTTTTCTTGAAGAAGCCCAGTTGGTTGCCTGCAGCCTTGGCCTTGGACTCATTGTTCCTCCATCCAACGGGGAAAGTGATTAAAAAAAATATAAATTGGGCTCCTGTACTACAGGCTACTGGACCTCCGGGTCCTCCAGGCATTTTAACTCCTGTGACTAATGGGCCTTATGGCTGCATGGAAAATTATGGCGCGGCATATGCCTATAATTTTGACTTACCACTTACCACAACACATAAAATTCGTGTAATGCGGCGCGAAGCTTGAGTTCTTTGATTTCAAATCACAGGTTGAATCACGGGTGCTATAGATATATGAAATATGGAAATCAAAGGGAATTGAATATAGCACAGCCAGAAACGGTGACCTGTGTGCTTGCGACGCACTCGAACTTGATAATTGTATCCCCCCGTGTTAGCTGGTAGGCGATGGAGGAGAACGTTGGAAGGGGGGAGCGGGGGCTATGAAAGGGTGTCGACGTCGCGCTCTTCGTTGCGAATTTTTGCCAAATGGGCGTTGTACTCTTTGCTGTGGCTCGGCATCTTCTCGGACACGAACCCGTTCCCGTATAAATGCGGTTGATTGGGCCACACGTCCCGCGGAGGCAACCGTTCGGCGATGAAGCCCCCGTCTCCCACCTTTGGCATCGGTCGCACAAGCCAAGCGACCCACACGCACAGCGAGTGGTTGTTAACCAAAGAAAGCAGTGTGGGAGCCAATGTCCTTTCAATGCTCTGAGTTTGCTGCATTCTCATGTACAACTGTCACGTATAAATCAGACTAAAGCATGATACAAATAAGGGTTGAATGTTTACCTGCTCCTCAAGCATGACGAGAACGTGACATCGCTTCCGCAGCACGTCTAAAACTTTCAGATTCTGGGCTGACAATTCACGCGAGCCCATGATGGCGCCATAGCTTGGAGCTCTAGGCTTCTTGGAAAAGAGCGTCATTTTATTTGAAAAGAAGTACCTGTGAAATAATATGGTGAAAGCAAAATTTGACAACAAGGACGAATAACGAACCATTTTGAGAAGGAGATGAAGCGCAAGACAGGAGCTCACAATGGGAAATTGAGTTAGCGAGAACGAGGCATATTCTTTCCCCAGTGCGTAGCATAACGCACAATTCTTTGATGTCCTCAAGGAGAACGAACGAATCAGGCATCTCGCCGGTGAACAAGTTTTCGTTGATCTTCAAAGTGTGCAAATGAGCGAGATTTCTGAAGGAGTGAATGGAGATTGAATATTAGACAGATTGAGATACAATGAAGTGATACGCTTGGTAGATTTCATCTTGTGCCCCGTAGAAACAAGAAACACTTCAGAGCTATGGCGAAGAATCACAGACTCAACTCTTTCTCGCTTATCTCTCTCTTTCCTTTCTCATCTCCTTTCCGTCAGCTGCGACCTCGAATGCTATCAAAGATACGCAATCGTCACGCCCCAGTGCGTAGGTAAACCTAAGCTAGCATGCACCACAACGTCTTCTCCTATCCTGTGAACAGAAGATTCTAGCCTAGTCTTTATCTTCCCCACCCGAGCATGT
>Ga0307982_1001739_pt1 | contig 17703 bp, 12 predicted proteins | sample OrgLakmetagen989_FD_201847 | JGI IMG/M metagenome (GOLD analysis project Ga0307982, IMG submission 201847) | Saline water microbial communities from Organic Lake, Antarctica - #989 | ecosystem: Environmental > Aquatic > Non-marine Saline and Alkaline > Saline | place: Antarctica: Organic Lake... | reverse complement strand
TGCCCTCTCCGGCGCCTCACGGCAATGGCAGCAGCAACGGTAATGGTAACGGCAGCCACTCCTCCCCCTCCCCCATGCCAACTCCCTCGACTATGCCCTCCTCAAGTTCAACACCGGCGCCTAGCCCAGCTCAGTCAGCTGCTGGAACTCCCAGCTCCACAGTTCTTGCATCAGCATCGCCCAGTCCCTCTACATCGCCAGTTCCATCCATTGCGGTCGTTGAAGTCACCATCACCGGAGTCGCCTGCACTGCATTCCGCAATGCATCGCAGGTTGTTGACCTTCTAAGTGCAGCGCTTGCAAGCCAACTGAGTATCCCGACCACATCTTTCAATATCAGCATCGTTTCAGGTTGCAACTTTGGTTCCATGAGGCTCTTGCGCCGATCTTTGCAAACAGATGCGCTGAAAGTTGAGGTGACTCTGCAAGCCGCTTCTCAGACCCTGGCATCCACACAAGCAAAGCAAATCGAAACTGATAGCTCTGATGGAGGTTTAGTCAAACGCATTCAGGAGGTTGCGACACTAAGTGGCGATGCAGAAGCGGCAGCTGCTTTCGCTGGGTCAACAGCCAGCACCAAAATTATTGTGGACCCTGCAGCTGGGCGCCCTGCGCCGGGGCCATCGCAAGCACCTACCACAAGCCCAACTGAACCACCAAGTGTTGCTGGTGACACCACCAAGCAGGTCGAGGGAGCGACAGAGCTGCTCACAAGGCCCGAGGTACTGGGAGGAGCAGGAGCTGCAGTTTTGGCTGTGGCAGGTGCAGTTGTTTACTGCATTCGGCGAAGACCGCGACCACGAAAAGGAGCACCTCTCAAGGAATCGCCGGCATCGACTGCCATCGAGATGAACCCACTTCATTCTCGTCGAGCATAGTTTGGGCCCCTCTGTGTTGTGCCATGCCCACTCTCCTCGCTTGGTTGAGCCTGCTACTTTGGTAGGTATCAATTCATCTCTTCTTTTTTCTTTGCGACCGCGACCTGCAGTGCCCCTGACCGAATAGGTATCACCCACCCCAAGGTCAGCAGTTTTGTGCTTTGCAGCTTGCTGCGCGGAGTTGCAATCTACCGGTACCGCTCGAAGATTGCAAGTAGCAAGATGCCAAGGGCAGCCAGCAGCCCAGCGAATCCAAGCAAAGAGAGCACCTCGCCAGGCTCCGACTGCCCTCCACTCACTCTAGGGTCGACAAGCTGCCAGGCGCTCCAGCCAACACTCAAAGACAGCCTTAGGAAAGCAGCGAGGGGAGCTTTCAGCAAAATGCACGATGCCAAGGCAGCAACCACACATGCTACCAGCACTTTGGCTGTACGCTCGTCCCCAGGAGCTTGAGTTTGCTTCGCACCCAGGCCCCCTCTTGAGCAGCACCATGCACTACCAGCTGATGCGACGGTGGCTATGTGTGCAACCTGCGGGCCGTGTTCGTCTACCGAGGCTGCCCTGCCGAGAAGCAGCTCAGCAAATGACAAAAGTGACCAAGCTGCTCCACGCAAACTGGATGCTTGCCCCGGAGCAGAGCCCACTTGGGTCAGTTGGCTACCGCTGCTGCCGTCGGCAATATCGGCAGTACTAGTCACCTCGGGCAGCTCAGCACCATCGTCGCTGGCTGCCGATGGAATCCTCGGCCGAGGAAGGCACAAGCACCGTGTTGCAGTCTGCGAGGCATCTGGCATGAGCAGGCCACTGCTGGCTGCCCACACCCAGTCCACGGGCGCCATGGCCAAGCTCACGCCAGGGCGCAGCAGCACCTCAGCACAGCGCACGTCCCCCTTCCCCCGAACGACAACGCACAGCACACCGCTGGGAGTGCCCAGCGGGTGTGTGGGGGACACCACTTCGGTGATGCTGGCCGAGAACCACGCCGTGGCCACTGCCTGCCACCAGCGGCGCACCCCCCTCAACACACTTCGCTGCTCTGGCTTTCGCAGTAAATGGGTCAAGGGCCATGCCGCGTGCATGAGGGTCTGACACACAGTCGGAAGTGGCTCTTGCCGCTCCCGCAGCTCTGCTGGTGTCACAGCACGCCCACTGGGCCAGTACCGGGGGAAGGGTCCCCCCCCCCCCCTCATCATGTTTTGCATGGGGGGGAGCTCATTGAAGTGCCGAGCAAGGGCCACCCCTGTCAGTTCCAGCTGCTCGTGGTAGTGCGCCTCCAGCTCCTCACGAAGGTTGCCCAGTATGGCGTCACTGCGCTTCAGCAGTGCGGAGCGCAGCACGTGTGCTGGGGGGGGTGAGCTGGGGGCATTCTTGCCTGTCGTGTTGCGCCCAAACATGACATCCAGCACACTGCGGCGGCGGTTGCTCGGGCTGAGGGGTGCCTCGACGGCGTCTATGCCGTGAAAAGTGTCATGGGACAAGGGTGGGGCGCTGACTGTGCGCGCATGGTGGGGCGCAGTGTGGTGGTGCCCTGTGAGCACATGTGGCGGAAGGGACGCGGGCAAGGCGCCCAAGTGCAACGACTCTTGCAGCTCCAAGCTCTCAATGAACGTCACATCACACCCCTCAGCATCCAGATCCCGAGCTGTGCTGGAGCCCAGGGCTGCGCCTTCTGGGCCCACATGCAAGCCTGGCCCAAGGGCCCCCTCAAGGCTTCCTTCGGGGGCCCCAAACACCTCAATCCACTGCTGTAGCTGTGCGCCATACTGTCCACTTGTGCTAGTATCGTTCATAAAAGCCCCCACTGCCTTGCTGAATTTGTTGCGCATCACGCGGAAGCGCTTCAGCTTTCCTCGCTTGGCTCCCCGTGGGGCAATTATCCAGCCCCGCACATGTACATGGGCCCACAGGGGGGTGGACTTGGCCATGTGGTGGCCTGCTGTGCGGAGCGACTGCAGTGCTTTGCATGCATACAGCTCTGCGGCTGCTGCTGCTGGAATATTCAGCAGCAGCTCATCGCCTGTTTGTGAGGTAGGCGAATCTTGAGCCAGGGCAGCCTGGCAATGACTTGGACTAGGCAGCGATACCTCCACCACATAAACAGAGCCGCCTTGAGAAGGCGGGTCCACCTGCCAGTGCATCACCGTCAGCGATTCCGCCGGGCACTCTGTCGCGTGCGACCTGGGAACCCCATCTGAAGCCAGCTTCAGGGGGGTCATGCGGGAGTACACGACCGAGGTGTGTGCCGAGGGCAGTCCGAAGTCGCCCACTGGGCAAGGCAGCCTGTGCTTTCGGTGTAAGCGACCGGAGCTGCCATCAGCGCCGCCCCTGCCGTGGCCTGTCGAGGTATGTGCCGCGTGTGGGCCCACTGCATCAGCCCACTCCCTGGGCCCACCCGCCGCCCACCAGCTGCTAGAGTCCGCAGATTGCTGCCCTCCTTGGGTGGACTGCTGCGGTTGTCCCCGGTGCAACACTTGCACTGTGACCGATGATTGCACCCAGGGGTCAATCTTGTCACGTCTGCGTGTGTCCCACAGCGCTGATAGGATAGCCCACCGCGGAAAGGACATGAATCCGTCGGCACGCACCTCTGACACACACCCGGGTGAAGGGTGGCGCAATGAAGACACGTGTGCTGAGCTGGCAGAGACTCGCGCAGGGGCCCCCTGAGAGGGGGAGGGGTGCACCAACAGCGGTGTACCCAGGCACATGCGGCCCCAAGTGAAAAGGGCAGCCCCCAGACGGCCGTTACCCGCCCAAGGCCCCTTGCGCTGCAGAAACACCTGGCGACTCACGTGCTGCTTGCTCTCTGCAGTGTCCACTGCGATGAAGGCTGCAGCTAGCCGGCGCAGCTGGCGCACCGCCTGTCGTCTCTTCTGAGCTGCTTCTTGTGAGGGGGGCTCCAAGATGGGCGTTGCTGCGCCGCTGGGCGCACTTGGACGCGAAGTGGGTGCGCCAGCAGGGCCCAGTGTGCAGGACGACACATCTACACTGCGCAGTGCATGAGTGCCTTTGGATTCCAGCTGGACGGAGGCCCCCCTTCGAAGGGCATCTGCGCTTTGAGGGGGGGGTGCATGTAAAGCTGCGAGCAAAGCTACTGCACTAATGCCAGCCACACCACCATTGGGTGCAGAGCTGTCTTGCAGCCCAGCTGCGCTGTCCAGCGTGCCTGCCCTGTGTCCCCGCCCGGAGTCAAATCCGGCGTCGGCACCAGTGTGGGCCTGGCTGCTCGTCGCGGCATGCACTGCAAACTGGGCGACAGCCTCCTCCGCATCCACACCTGCAAACCACATGTTCAAGTCCAAAGCTGCGCTGCGCAGGATGGCAAGCGCTCCGAAAATGGGCCCATCGAACACCCCCTGACAGGGAATGGCTTCTCGCCAACGAGTCTGCCACGCCTCCAGGGCCTGCACAGCTGCCGTGTCAACAGATGATGCTCTCTGAGATGCGGCAGATGTGCAGTGTGCGTTTGGGCTGCTGGCTGGGGGGGGGGTCAGGCCAAAAGGGAGGACTGCAGCAGACGCTCGGGGGGGGGTGTGGTCCCCAAATGACCCCCCTCGCTCAAATAATGGTACACTACTCGAAGTATTCGCTGGTGAGTATGTGGACTCAGCAGGCAGCGTGTCTCCGATTAGCAACGGGTGTGGAACTCTGGGGGGTGTAGGGGGGTCTGGCAGCGACGCCTCCTCCACCGAAGTGTAAGACGCAACTGCAGCCCTTGCAGCTGCCATGTCTTGGGCTCGAATATCATGGCTATGTCGGGCTAGGGCTGCTGCGCCACTTGGCTCGGGGGTTGTGAAGTTGCTGGGGGTGGATTTGAGGGGGTCCTGGTTTCGAAAGAAGGGGGGGGTGTGCGCCCCCTCCCCCGTCGCCTCAACCCCCTCTGCACCAGTTTGCATTGGTGTCGAGCCAAGGCTGGCAGCGCTGGGCTGGATTGGGGCTAGTGGCGGCTGCTCGGATGTGCGGTTTGCAGGGAGGTGTGTGCCTGTGTCTGCTATGCGCTGAACAAGACTGCACAGCTGCTGCAGCTGCGATGCTGTACTGGTGGCCAAGTTCATAGTCACGCCGTCTGATTCGCCGTGCTGGAAGTATCGAATTGCCAGCTTGTGATGAGGGCCAGGAAGAGGGGCTGCTGCACCACCAGTGCCTCTTCCTGACTGTGCCGAGAGAATTGATGAAGCTCCAGAAAAGGTACCATGGACGGTGCTAGACATATAATGGGGTATTTGATGGCTGGCTGGACTGGGCATTTGTTTTGGCTGGTCGCTGCTGAACGCAGAGGACGGCACGGCGGGAGACGCTGCCTGAGAAACTTCCTGAGGAATCAAACCTTGACTGGATACCTTAGGCGCTGCAAACGGCACTAGAGTATTGTTCGAAGTGGTGAAAACCTCAAAAGACTGTACAAAGGTGGGCGTGAGATGTCTAGCGTGAAAGAAAGCACCTGAAGTGTTGATTTGCTCTCACAGAATCAATAAGCAGCACTTGATGAGGCGTCAAATCGCTGGTTGACTTGTAGATGAGCAACTCGTAGCGCTCACTATCCAATAGCTGGGTGTGATAAACCTCAATCAAACGCAATCTCCAGGTTCCCAGAAGCTTGCGTTTCTTGTAAACAGGACATGCCAGCAGAACCTTCGGTTCCACAGTGATGGCTCTGCTCATGTCGCGCCTTGTCTGGCAAGACTCGGTCTTACCATGTACAAGCTAGCAACAGAAACCACAGACAATTTTTTGGCACTGTTAGTACTACTGCTGATACAAATATGAATTCTGCAATTTCGGCGACTGCTTCCGGCAGCCTGCTGGGCGAGAGCCCCCGGTGGTGATATGCACAAAGCGAACCGAATACGAAACAGCACTGCTGTGCTCGCATCTGTGCTCTGCCGAGGAGCTCATATGCCGCTGTCACTGCCCTCTCCGCTTGCTGGCAACTGCGCCCCGTCGCCCCGCGACCGCAGCCGTGGCAGCTGCCTGGCGGGCGCCCCCAGCCGCCCGGGAGCCAGCAGGGGAAACAGGCACGCCCCTGCCAGCCCCACTTTGCAAGCGGGTACCACGACCAACTGCTGGTGCTGTTTCCCTGGAGGTTCGCTTCACCCCCCCCACCCTGCCAATGCCCCCCCCCAAGACACTTGGTCGTTGCTGGGCAGTTGGGCTGACAGAAGCTACCGTCGGAGCCGCTTGCAACACCGTTGGAGCGCGCGTCAGGGTCGCTGCGCGCCCCCCCATGGGCGGAGCTGGGGACCCCTTGAGCCACGAGTGGCTCAGGGCTGCAGCTGCACTGATGCGCCGCTCCCGCGGTGCCAGCATGCGACTGAGCAGAGCACGAGCTCCCTGGGGGATGCTTGGTGGAAATACAAGCGTCGCTCCTGGGTGCACCATTGCTGTGATTTGGGTCGTTAAGGGGGGTGCAAGGGGGCCATCCCGAAAAGGCAAGGCCCCCGTCAGCAGCTGCCACAGCAGCATCCCAGCAGACCAGACGTCAACCCTTGCATCATATCCGGCACGCCCTACCCCCTGCTGCAGGACCTCCGGAGCTATGTATAAGGGGGTCCCACAAACTGTACTGGTCAGTCCACGCTCGTCACATGCCTTAGCCAAGCCGAAGTCGCTCAGCTTTGGCAGCAGGGGTACCGAGTCAATAGCAGGGGATGCTGGGGGGCTGGCTGCGGCGGAGCCCCCCCCCCCTCCAGCTGCTGCTGCTGGACTGCTGGGGGGGGGGCGAGAGCTGCCCTGCTCCAAAACTCCAGAATCCCAAGCAACTGTATGTGCCCGCACCAAATCTACATCATCGTCTGAGTCGCTGTCGAGTTCGTGGCCTTGCCCTTGTGATTCAAATGTGGCCATGCCGCTGGCGCGCATGGTTTGCAACGCAAGCTCAGATGCGCGGTCAGTCAGCAGCACATTCTCTGGCTTCAAGTCGCGGTGCACCACGTTGTGTTCATGCAAGTATGCAAGAGCTGTCAAAATGGCGTTCATCATCGTGCGGGCTGGCGTCTCGCCCACACCGTGCGGAAACTTCTTCAAAACCCCCTCCAAGTCGCCACCCGTGGCGAACTGCAGCAATATTACCACATAGCGGGGTGTTTCCAGGACAGCATGTTGAGATATGATATGGGGATGTCGTAGTTTGTGCAATAGCGTGACTTCTCGGGTCAGGTACGTGCCAGCATTGTTTCCAGCCAGGGACTTCATGCGGTCTTTTGCAATCAGCTTTGCAGCCAGTTTTACTCCAGTAGCTTTGTGGCGAACCAGCCAAACTGTGCCAAAAGTGCCGCTACCGAGTTCCTTTAGGAAATCATACTCTGATTGAAGACCTGCTTCGTCCATGGCAGCGATGGCAGCATCTGCAACAACACAAACCAAAAGAATTCACTAAGCAATTTCTCCGAAGCGCACCAGCTGCTGCTTACTGCTATTGATGACGCTGAGGTCATGTACAACGTATGAAACATCATCTTCAAGTACCATTGTTTTCCTTGATCGTGGCAGCACTAGGCTCAGCTCCATGCCGTGGGTGAGAATGATGGGGTCAGCTGGCTGCAGCTTCATGGCTCGATTCACGTAAGTGCCGTTACTGCTTCCTAAATCGGTAACCCGAACTCCGCAGGAAATGCATTCCACAAGTGCATGCTTTGATGAAATACTGGCGTGGTTGAGCTTCACTCCTCCAGGACCCGGAGCACGTCCTAAGACGTGCTTTGTTTTCTGCGCGACGACACGACATTTCCACAAGCTAGCACGCCGCGGCCGTGTCCTGGCCAAGCGTGTGGCAAACCTAAATAAGAGATCAGCAAAGGACCAGCTACATACAGGAAATAAATCTACATGCGGAATAGCAGCATTCAAGGAAACCAGTCGAATGCTTGGACGAGATGTCATGTTTGCGGAAAGCACTTCGCGTGCGCTTCCCAACTTATGTTCGATGCCAGTTATTGCGATGTTCACACCGATTCATCGCACAGTAACAGACTTGGACAGTTGCAACTAATTGGCATTCGAGGGCATGAGGTGAGAGTTAGCCTTTCGACGGGGATGCATCATCAGAATCCAAAATAATTAGCTCCCCTAGACCAACATGCAAACGAGCAGGCAGTTGTTCTGATTGCAGGAATCAACAACACTGCACACTTCCTCGCCTTTCACGCGTTGTTTCTCTTCCTGCTGGATTTGGTAGCTCGGTGCCCAGTTCTTGCTTGTGCGGCTGAGGAATGCTAGAAGGCCACATCACACTTTTTGAGCAACCAAGCTATCGGGTCTCAACCACATCGGAGCCGAAGAAGGGACGTTAGACGAGTGTTCTGTCTCGATTAATTACCGTTTCCCTGAATTGACCCGAATAGAGCATCACACGCCTTCGTTATCCATTTGTAATTGTCTGAAGGTCTTAGCCGTCAATTTCCGCTGCAATGGAGCGCAGAGACCGCTCACGTGGACTTTCACGCTCCCGTTCAAGATCACCCAGATCCCGCCGGGTCCATACCCAATCTCCCTCGCGCTCACCAAGCGGGTCTGACTTCAAAGAAGCCTCCACGAATACCAAGGGGCAAAGCAGTCACCGCAGCTCAGCGCTTCGGGGCCGCAGCCGCAGCCGCAGCTACAGCGAGGGCAGCCACAGCAGCTCAGGCAGTGTTGCAGCAGCAGGCACACACAAAACCCATCAAGATGCTGATGAATCTGGTGGCAGCCCTGCCACTCTACATATCGCAGGGTTGACCAGGAATGTCTCCTCCGCTCATTTGGCCGAGATCGTGGGCTTTTTTGCGACTGTGCTGCGGGCAGACCTTATGATGGATGACGCCACTGGACTCAGTAGAGTGCGTATCTCTACTTGTAAACAGCCCCACATCCGCCCCCCCTAAGCCTACCTGCTCACCCCCCCCTTCCCCCCACGCAGGGCTTCGCACACGTGAAAGTGGCCAACAAGACCCAGGCCAGAGCAGCACTGGAGCATCTGAACGGGGGAAACATCGATGGGTGCAACATCAAAGTGTCCCTGCTGCTGGTGCAGCCCGCAAGCGACCCCTCAAGACGAAGGGGCCGCAGCCGCAGCAGAAGCCGTACCCCCCCCTCCGATCACCGGAGGGGGGGCGGTGGCCGCGGATTCGACCGACGAATGGAACAACAGCAACAGCCTCATCGTTACAGCCGTGGTTTCCGGGCGGAAGACCGGGGTGCACCCCCCCCTCAGCGCCGCTGGGAGGCCCCCCCCAACGGCGGCCGCGGTTGTTCCCCTCCACGGTACAATCGGCGGTTCGCAGATGGTGCGCCGCCCCGCGGGAACTACAGAGACGATCGTGGCGCTGGCGGAGATGGCCTGCGCTGGCAACGAGAGGAGCGTACGCGTCGCTTCAATGACTCCCCGCCCCGTGGCCGCCGCAGCGGGACCCCCCCCACAAGGGGACCTTCCTCAGCAGCTGCTGCCCAAGCAGGAAGTAGCCGGCCTGTGTACGCTCCTGCAACTTCGCGCTGATAGTGTGCAGTGCAGCTCTCACATCGTCTCTTGCTGAGCACAAGAAATACATTCCAGCTCTCATCAGCAGTACGCTCCACATCACAACAAGACATCCGAGCCCAGTTCGGCTATAAGGACCACAAGTAGTGGCCCAAAGCAGACTGGCGAAGGCTCATGCCCCCTGCACAGCGTCTGCTCCATACTGTCAGCTCTTGGAGCTACCGTTCACATCCATGAAGGTGCCGCCGCCGCTGTGACTCCGGGCTGCAGGTCTCGTGGCTATACCCCAGACACCATCCGGGCACCGGCGCAGCACAACCAGAGAGAGCTGTCACCTGCGCAAGCTGGGCGGGCCGATACAAGTTCGAAATGTTCCTCTGTTCTTGCGCTGAGCGCGCAGGAGTGGGGTGTGGGGGGGGGAGCGGAGAGAGGATTCTCTAGGGTTTCGTTGCGCCTCCGCTTCCCACCCCCCGGTGTGGGGGTGACCGGCAGCGCTGCGCCTGGAGCTGCACTGCCCAGCTCAAAATAGGGTGGGGAACGGAAGGTGCAGCACAAATTGTCCGTCATCTGTGGAATACTCGGCAGCCCCCTCGGGGAATGGCCAGGCGGGGGTCTCTGCAGTGGAGCCCCCCCCTTGCTCCTCGCCAATGGCCAAGGCGGCAGCAGCTTCGATGGCATCGCTCGCTGTGCTACTGCGACCAGACCCCACATGCATGACCTTCTGTGGCTTGGTGTCGCCTGCTGCAATGCTGACCAACAGTCTGAAAATCGCCCCCAGGGCGGCTTTAGCGGGCAGCGCAGCTTCAACGTGGCCGCATGCCAGGGTCACCTGTGCAACAGGAATACTCTCCCCAGATGAAGCCGCTGCTTCAGATTCTACAGGCACCATGCCCACAGGGGTGCTCGGGGCAGGCAGTGCCAGCGCAGTTGCCACCACATTATCGGGGGCGCTGCCCGCAGCAGCAACCGCTGCTGCAGCTCTCCCACTTTGCCGAGACGGCGCTGGCAGCATGGACTTCAGTCCTGCTGAGCCCATTTCACCCCACATGCCCATGGCACCCTCGACGTTCCACTCGTTCACGCGCAGCAAAGCCACAGGGTCAAACTTCAGTTGCTTCCAGGCACCAGCAAGCCCCCCTTCAACCCCCAGCCACACCCCACACAGCTCCGACACAGCATCCGCCTCGTGCGCCTCAAGCTGCGCCAGCGCAAGGGCAGCTTGCTCCTCCATTGATTGCGCAGGCGCACTGCTGGGTGCTGCTTCTGTTTCCGTGGCAAGGTCACTGGGGGTAGTGGCACCGCTACCCTCCGTGGCCGCGCCCTCCTCAGGCACAGGCCCGTCAGAGGTATCTGCTGGCAACACATTACTTGATGCGGGGATGTTGGAGTCTAGGGGGGAAGTGAGGACAGTGTGAACCCCCCCTGGCATCTCAGGGAGGCCCCCCTCCTCCTCTTGCTGCACGAGCTGCAGCAGTGAATGGATGCTACCGCTATACTCAGCGACACTGCTACCAGCACATAGCAGAGAGATTGCAGTGAATGGGTACACAGTGTCTGCCACAAACAGCCGACGCTCCCTGGGGAAGTAATACGCAGTGCCGTCCGGAGTGTGCCCAGGGCAGGGGATAGCACGAACAGCGTTCCACTCGCACTGCTGGCCATCATCCAAGAACACCTCCTCACCTGGACTGAGCCACTGGGCCACTTGGAATGGCTTCACAGCGGCGCCACGGGCGGCACCGCAGGCGTGGCTGGTGATGGCTTCAGCATACTCGGGATCGCTGTCGCCCATGGCAACATCTACTTTCCCATCGGCATCCGCAAAAGCATGGACATTGCCAATATGGTCATAATGCACGTGCGTTGCCAGAATTTTATATGGCAAACCAGTTGGGTTCAGCTGTTCATCCAGAATGTCCTTCAGGGATCGAGTTGAGCGACTGGCAATCTGAGCAGCCGACGCTCCGCCCAGGCCTCCAGACGGCGGCCCAACACCGGTATCAAGTAAAATGATCTTATCTTGCCCAAGGATTGCATAAAAGAAGGGAAACTCTCCACAATGATCAGCCTGCGTTGCAATCAAGTTGAGAGAGGAAGAAGAAAAATTGGCGTGCTTGCCTCACCTGCACGATTTTGAAAACAAACTCGCTGAGGCGTGTGAACGTGTACTCGTTCACAAAGTGGGCAAGATCAGTCTCAGAAGCCATTGGGCAAATAAGTAGTGCTGGTAGCAAAAGGGTCGCTGCCAGTAGAATGGTGTCCAGGCTTTGCACAGCACGCCGTCCTCGTCGTCAAGTTTGGGTAGCTGCAGTCGCTACGGTTCACAAACTGGCCACATCCAAAGCAAAACATACAGGAGTACAGAAAATTTGGACAAGCTACTGCCCGTTCTTGGGTTTCGTTGGAGAGTGGGGTCACTAAAATCGACCCATCAGCCGAGGCCCCCCTGGCATGAAGACCAGCACAGTGCGAAAAACAGTACAGGAGGCGTAGCACGGCACTGTGACCAACTCTCTCAGCGTTAAAACATATTGCAGCTGCACTAGGCCCAGCCAGCAGCTGTATCACTATTGACGTTTTGCTGGCAAGCCGCCCCGGGGTTGCCATGGGGACTGCTCAGCCGCGCCATTCATTTATGCTCGAAAAAACCACAGCACAGCACACCCGCACGAAGTAAACACTACGGGCTGATCTGATACGCCCCCTCAATGCCCTCTGATGCAGATAGAGGTTGTTTCAGCGAAGCTGCATTGCTTGGTGGGGCGCCGGATGAGCCCCCCCCCCACGAACTTGAGGGGGGTACTTCGTCCGCACCTGCCAATTCGCCGACAGCATCACCTCGCAGGCCATATGCCCATAAGGCAAAGTGGAACACTGAGAATACCACCAGCACAATTGCTGCGTTGTATCCGTCGCTATAGCCGCACTTGGCTGATTGGTTGGCCGTCACGGCGCCCTTTCCAATCCAGCTGGCGCAGGCTGCCCCTTTGACCTCCGATTGAGCCCATGTTCCGAGTGCTGCAACTGTTAGCACGAACAGGAACACGTCTGTAGCCAGAACAGCGAGGTAGGCCCACATGCGCGCAGCAGGTGCTGACAAGCCACGGTACAGAACAACCTGCACCACTGTGCTGCAGATGGAAATGAACAGGATGGTCCCTACCAAGCCAGCAACGTGGTGCGTTACGTCTGCAGTGTCCGACTTCGTGGTTGGTTTCTTGGGCACGGCTCTGCGGTTGTGGTAGTTGATGCTGGCAAGCGCTTGGTATGCGCTGGTTGTGGCCGTGACTTGCTGGAGAGAGTCCGTGGCTACATTTTTCACTTGATAGTGCTGCACCAGCATGCTGGGTGTCAGTGCGTAATGCAAATCCCACGAAGAATTGGGTTGGTCATCTTCGGAGCTGCTTTTGTCAACAGCTTCGCCCACAATGGATGCAGCAACCCACGGAGCTCCGACAGCAAGCACAGCACAAAGGAACATTGGAAGCCATATGCAAAAGCCTGCGAAAGGATATTTTAGTGCACAGCAGTAAGTTGGTGGGCTATTTTCTCTAGCACAGCACGCTGCGGCCTTCACTGGGGCTGCGCATTGCTTTGCAGCAGTTCTGCCACGGCCGATTGAAAGTTGTTGTACTTACCGATTCTGACTAGGCCTTTTACTCCTTGATGTGTAGAACGGTTGTGGCCTATGCCAAAGTAGTGCTTTGTGGCTTCCATGTCAAAATAATGCAATATAGCGGTTCAGGGAATTTCTCAAGATTCTTGAGATGAGTTTCACAGCCCCAGTATGCGCAAATGGAGTTGCGACGAGCGCAAATAGTCAAAATCTACTTGCATCATACAATGTTTAGCTATAGCAGCAACATTTTTCAATGGGGGCTCAAAGCATGAAACAACACGGAGGGGGAGGGGGTGGCTTGCCCCCACCGCAGCCTTGTCTGGGACAGCAATAGTGTCCTCAGCAGTTTTCTCGCTGAAGTATTGCCCACCTACATGTTAAACGCTAGCGAATCAAAGCTATCAAATGAGCGGTGTGGTCTGCAGCGGCGAGACCCCCCCTGACATGCCTCGTTCCGTTTTTGGCTCCCTCCATTGTCCTTGAGGCCTGGAGGCTCGAGCGGTGAACAAACTTCTCTCTCAAATTGTTTCCATGCGTTCTTTCGATGCTCATTTTTGTTCAAACTGCTGAATCAAAATCAACATGGTCAATCCGCCTGCCTCCGCCTGCCGCCGTGTGGCTATGCGTAACTTTGTGCTGTCAGCAGAGACCTAATGTCTTAGCGTTAGAAGCCCGTAAACCAGCAGTCGCAAGCCGGAGGGCGAGTCGTGACGAAGCGGCGTACCGGGAGTACTTCCCTTGTTGTAGCAATTGCCCTACCCACCCACCCCTTCTTGGGGTGCCGTCCGTGGAGGGGCACCCAAGGAATCAATTGCCATTACTATCGCGTACAGCCCTTGACGCGGCCAAAATGCTCTCGGTGCAACTGCTTGCTGCAATAGGCAATTTGATTACTGGCGCAATTTTCTGGGCACCTGACACTACGACTAAACATGTTTCGCAAGTTGCGTCCGGTAAGTAAGCAATTGTGGCCGTGACAGCCGTCGCATCGCTGCCGGCGCGGAATGAATTCCACGATGAAAGCGGCTGGTGGAAACACTTCCCAGGGACAAGTGTGCCCCCATGCTTGAACAGTCCCACAGTTTTATCACAGAATTCTTTCAAATGAGTTTTCCTTTTTACAGCAACGGCGTTTATGATGTATGCAAGCTTTGGCGTCCTTGGGTTGATTCGTGTGTACGGCGACAGCTTCTGTCGCCACCCTCTTATTTTCGGCGTCAATGCCGTGGCTGCAGCCCGTGGTGTGTACTCAATGGCTACTAAGAGCAGCATCAGCACCCAAGATACCGTGGGCGTTGCGCTGTTGGGCCTGCAGCTGTGCTATGACGAAATGTGAGTTTTGGACCAGAACACCCACAGCAGTTCACACCACAAGCACGTGTGACAATTTGTTTCTCCACCATGCAGTTATGCTTCCACTTAGTCTGGGGGTGCTGATGCAGTTGAGGCTCTTGCTGTGGGCAACACAGTGGACGGCAACTTCAAGAACATTGAAGGAACCGAAGTCACCCTTGTGTGTCCATAAAGGGGCCACTGATGCTCATGTTCTACAGGTGAGTCACACATAAAACAGCGTGGTGCTCTTGTATACAGCTTGTCTACAGAGGTCTGTGGTGCCCATTTTGCACTGGGCAGTTCCGCGAAATCAAGAAAGACTTTGCTCTGCTGAAGGCAGCAGGCGTGACTGCCTGTGCCATCGGGGGCGACAGTACCCTGAAGGACACCCAGGCAGCCGCCAAATCCTTGAAAGTTCCCATCACATTTTTGGCTCACGAGGGGCGAACCGAAATTCGCCGTCTAGGACTGAACCACGACGAAGCTGTGCCCATTCTTTTTCAGGGGCAGTTTGACGCTGAGTCTGATTACCCCCCCCCTTGTCCTGCTGGGCGCGCAGCACAAGATTGTGTGGCGTCAAGTGTCTGAGGACTTCCGCGATCGCCCGCTTTCATCTGTGTAGTACTACCGCGCCGCCATTGAGCGCCATTTGGGCGTGGTGCTTGACGACGTGAAGCGCAAGCAGCCTGCTGGGTGGACGCAGGCAGTGGCTAGCTCGGCTGAGGAGCATGTTAATGGTGCCGGCTCTTTGTCTAGTCACGCTAGCACGGGCTCCAAGGTGGCTCCCGTTAACGTGTAGCGGAACAATGTGACGACGAAGTGGCTGTGGCGTGAGATGAAGTCGAACCCAACCATGAATTCATGTGCACTACCAACTGTTGAAAGCAGCACGTAGCGGAAAGCTATCACTAGCTGCAAGCCAAGCAGCCCTAGGCACTTGGGCCTCACCGCAAGGGTACCCAGTACCAGGCGAGAGCCCCGCCCCCTCAGCGCCTGCTGCATGGCTGCCAGTCACAGTGGGCCACTGCCGTCACTGCGTATCCACAGCGGCATCACTTGGGCCGTGGGTGCACCTCGTGCAGTGCGCCCACAGGTATTGCGCCTCTGTGCAGCTCTTTGCTGTCCTTTGCTTTCCGGCGGGCAGCCTTGCCCTTGAGCTCCTCAGGCGCCACGGAGTCCGACACCACATTCCCCAAGTACGCCGCTGTTTCCTGCGCCGCGTCCAGCTGGGTGCCGTATGGGTCAGAGGCGCGGTCTCCCTTGCGTCGACGGTACCCGCCGCTCAGGCCCTTCACGTGGGGGGCTCGCGGGGCCTTTACCTGTCGTACTCCAGGAAGGCCGGCGTCATCGCCATCCCCAGCGCCTGCGGCAGCCCCTGCTGATGGCTGTGAGTAGAACATGTCATCGAAAGCAGCGCTGCTGCCCGCAACCTGGGGCGGTGCCACTGCTGCGCTGCCCACCCCCCCTGGGGCATCTGCCAGCACATTGTCCATTGCCGTCATGCCCTTATTGCTGCGGGAAGCAGTGGCAGAGGTGGGCGCCTGTCCAGCCATCGTGTACGCCTGGGCACCGGCCGCTTCCTGCAGGGGCATGTGTGCCGTGTCGCGTGCCTGGGGCTTGGCAATGTGCAGCCCAGCGAGCCCCCCCAGCGCATCCAAAGACCCCTCCCCCTGACGCACCGCATCCATCACGTCGTCATCAGTGGTGCGCTCGTCACGGCGGGCAGCAGCGGAGGCAGCCTGTGCGTCTTCCAGCGCCATCACGCCACCAGCACCGCCGGCGCCAGTGGGGGCAATGTACCCTGGGGGCCTGTGGGCAAACACCAGGCGCCCCTCCACGTAATCCTTCAGGATGATGCGGGCGCCTGCGGGGTGGTTGGGCCCTCCGTGGAAGCCGCCCATGAGGCCACGCATGTTACAAAAGGCGTCCAGCACCTCCCTCACAGTGGGGATGCGGTTGGGGTCATCCTCTGGGCCGGGGGGCGGGATCTTGATGCCGTACTTGGCCTCGATGACGCTGCGGTGCACACGGGACACCACCAGCCACATGGGGGGCACGTGTTCCCGCAGGTGTGCCAGGGGCAGCATGCCGTTACAGATCATCTCAGCCCGTGTGGCTACGAAGGAGGGGAATACAAGCCCCGGGCAATCGCACAGGGTCATGCTGTCAGTCACCTCCAGGGTTTGGAAATGCCGTGTTTTGCCAGGGGTGCTGCTCACAGCCACACGCTTGCCCTGGTGGTTGGATGACGTCACACCCAGCAGCACATTGATGAGGGAGGACTTGCCCACATTGGGGTAGCCCACCATGCCCACATTCAGCCGGCGGCGCGCAAGCATGCCGCTAGCCTGCCCTGCGGCATCCCCGCTGGCGCCTGTAATGAGCTTGTCCATGTGGTTGGCTGCGCCTGTTCCCTTGAGCGCCTCGGCGATGCTCTTGGCGGCGCGGGCCATGTCAATTGTGGGCACTCCGTTCACCCACGTCACGTGCTCCTCGCCAATGTCCATGGCGCCGCCGGCAAAGAGCCCCCGAGCAGCCTTGCCTGCGCCACCGCGCACGCCAAACTTGCGGCGTCCCTTGGCCCCCAGCACTGCTGCGGACAGGGTGGCCGCCTCCGCTCCAAGTGGGATCTCGGCGTCAAGGATCTCCTCTTCCTCGTCGCTGTAGTCCCCTGCGTCCTCATCACCCTCTGCCACAGGGGCGTCCTCTGGCAGGCCGCTCTCGCCGCCTTCGCCTGAGAACAGCGCCCCCCCCCGTGCAGCCTCCGGGTCCTCGGCTGCCGCTGCGGCAGCCGCCGCTGCAGCAGCAGCCTTCTCCTCTGCCCGCACATCTGCAGCCAGCTGCGCCTCCATCTGTGCCTGCAGGATGGCCACCTTGCGCTGGGACATCTTGCCTGCGGTGTTCTCTGTCAGCAAGTGCTTGTACTTTTCCTCCAGGCAGTCCAGCAGCTCCTCGCGGCTGTAAATGTGGGTTGCGGGGCGGTCCAGGGCAGAGACGGGCACAGCAGCTTCAGCACTGCCTGTGGCGCCCTTGCCAAGGCCCTGTGTGGCGCCAACCTCCTCCACGGGATCTGGGACCCCCCCTGTGTTCACGCTGCCGCCGTCGTCGCTGCCTGAGCCCCCCCCCACAGAGTCCTCATCCCCCCCCATGCCTGCCAGCATGTCATGCTGCTGCAGAGCATCTGCATCCAGGAACCCCTCCAGGGCACGGGAGGCAGCCTCCAGCCGGTCGGCCTCTGTCTTGGCACTAAAGTACATGAAGTCCACGCCATGCTCGTCAAAGTACTTTGCCCACGCCGCTCGCAGCTCCTCAGTCAGGTAGTCTGCCTTGTTCACGATGAGCAGGTTGGCCTTCAGCGGGTTCACTTCGTGCACGTAGTTCTCCAGGTCCTTGCAGCGGAACATGAGGGGGTCGCGGGC
>Ga0307982_1001738_pt1 | contig 17708 bp, 12 predicted proteins | sample OrgLakmetagen989_FD_201847 | JGI IMG/M metagenome (GOLD analysis project Ga0307982, IMG submission 201847) | Saline water microbial communities from Organic Lake, Antarctica - #989 | ecosystem: Environmental > Aquatic > Non-marine Saline and Alkaline > Saline | place: Antarctica: Organic Lake... | reverse complement strand
AGGCCCTCCACCTTGAGAGCAAGTCGACTGCGTATACCCCGAAGAGTGCAGGTTCCGCGCTAGTGATCGGCAAGATCGTGCTGACAATGCTTGTAGCCGCCGCCAAAATAAATCAATCCTCCATTGGGGGCATTGAAAGAAAGCAAGAAATATAGAAGTTATATAGAAGTTCTTTGATTATTCTGTGTTGTTTGTTGCTATTATCATCATAACCAGATTTAGTCGGAGTAGATCGTCCATACACATTTGGCCTGGCGAAATGAAAGAGAACACTCCGCGACAACACCCCCTTTATGGCTCCTTCACTTTCCCATTCAGCTCCTATTAAGAGAAATACCCGTCAGAAATTTCTATTTCAGCAAGAATATGGGACTATGGGACATGATCGGGACATGGGGATGTAATGTGATGTCTTATATTGATTATTTCGCATATACACAGAAACACCGCAATGTGAAGAGCATATATACTTATACTAAATCCATTGGATTTCCCGCTGGTCCAGGGGAAAGAATTCACTAAGCTGCATCAAAAAGAAGAAACGAGGAGATCACCTCGCCAAGAATGCCCTTACGAGAGCAGCTAAAAGGGCCAGAAGCGCCACAGGAATTGCTACAGTCAGCACGGGAAACTTGAAGTAGTAGAGGCCTAAAGAAGCACGTAACAGGATTTGCGTGATGAACGAGGCAGCAGGACCATTAGGCGAAGACAACCGAGTTGGCATAAGCACATATAAAAGAAGAAGGTGGAAAAAAGGCAATTGCAAACATATACAGGTGGAGAAAAAAAGAGTCAAATGCAGATGGAGAAAAAACCAGTAGATTCTAAATGGCAATGCGAATAATAACTAGCCTTTTAGACGGAAGTGCACTACTCTTACCGAGGAGCTGCTGCAGGTAAAGCACGTTTTGTTTGAAGCTCAGCTTGGATTCGCCCGCGATTCGGTCGCGGAAAGTAATGGGCACATCCACCACCTTGGATGCTCGGCATTTCACCTAAAGGACCACACAAAAGAGAAGGAAATTCGTAGAAAGTTTAGAGCGAGAGAGAGTAAAAAAATACAAGGGAGAAGTAGGACAGGCACAAAGTGAAGGTAATGATATCGAAATAAAACATAAGTGAAGTGAATGAGAAAACTCCCGATCATGTGTAGAGATCAAGGCGCAAAGAAGGCTAAAATTAGCAACACGAAATAGATCTTAGAAACCTCGGATCTTCACTTCTTTTGTGTCTTTACTTGTGTTAGCATTCTTACCATGAGTTCGAGGCCAATTTTGAAGCCTAGAGGGTTGCACTGTGACGAACCACGCTCCAACACCGACTGTTCACGAACAAGCAGAAAGGAGTGGATTAAATGGCGAATCTGAGAGATCTTTAATGCAATCCACGCGTGCTTTAACCCGCTCACACTGGAACCTGCATGCGATGCACACATGCGATGCATATGCTTTTTGTAATGCCTCTTCACGCTTGTCCCTGCGCTCATCCACTCTCTGTACCACCAAGCACACCCTCCCACCCATCCACCTACGCCCTCTCATCCACTGTCGGCAGCAACCCACCTTGGGTAACGCAAAGAACCCCGACATGGGGTCAGTGCAGGCCGTCAAAGGCAACGCGAGCAGAGTGGCCCCCTTGGAAATCGCCTTTCGGCTCAGTGTCCACCCCGCTACCTGTTTTGGTGTTCAACCAAACATCCAAAGTAGTGTCGAGTGGTTCAAGTGGGAGGTGCATGTGTGAAGGTGGGTGCACGTGTGTGTCTTAACGTCTATGAATGCGCATGACGGTGGGCGAATGCGTATAATTCTTTCTTTTTATTCTTCTGTTCGCCCTCGATCCGCACCTTGCCGCCTTCAGTGTTTCGGCTCCCCACGGTAAATTCCGCCGATCCGTTGAGGACGGGTTCGGCCACCGACGGCACAGCTTCTGGCTCGTGCTGTATGCATTAGAGTAGACATAGATGTATTGCCAATGAAGAGGAAAAAACGCACATGGAACTCAAGCAAAGAGGTAGAAACAGAGAGAAAGAGGCCCCTTAGACAATACAAATACAAGAGACGGGAGAATGCTGAGCGAAGAGTTCTCTTGGAATACTCAAATTCAACTGCTTCGATTTTAGCCAACACCTGAAGGTCTGCATCCATGCACAGCACGTTCGGGTGTTTCGCCATTTGAAAGCCCAGGAGCACTGCAGACGACAGGCCACGCCCTTGGCCCTTGCGCCGCACGTGAATCCGCACCTAAAAACAAGTCGAAGCAACGAGAAGACGAGTGTAGAAAACATAAATAGGAGAGTTAGAGAAGATGTCGAGGGAATGTCCTCATAGACAGTAGCTCAAGCTGCTAGTCAATAATTAAGAGCAACAGGAGCATGAATGTGTGGCGAACAGTGTGTTGTGCTGTTGACGCACCGCGTGGCCCTTAGATTGCAAGTCTTTTACAATTGCTTCAGTGGCGGCAGTACCCTTGGACTCGTCGTCCATCACCAAGAGTTCCACCGTTAAACCCGCCTGTACAGGATTCAATACTAGGGTTCAGTACTAGGAATTAACAGTGGTGAGTGCAATAATGAATGGTTTAGCTAACTCAACGTGTGCATGACTCAGCCCTTACCGCTTTCGTAGCCTTGAAGAGGCGTTCCGTGAGCGGTTTGATGTTGTCGACCTCATCGTATCTGAACAAGGCGAGGATTTTGGCGAGGTTACGCATACGAGCACACATGTGAGCTACACAGATAGGATCGAAGACAGTAGAAAAGTTGAGTTGATTATCACTCGATCGATCTAGGCTAGTCAATGAAACGGTTGTCACATTGTCTATCAGTGAAGAAACACTGCTCTGTATAATGTAGAATCTCAGGCAGTTGAGGGCTAAGCGGACACTCACGTGGGCACGATGACGCTCAACAGTTTGTTCGCCATTTTTTGTCGTCTGGTTTTTGTTATCATTTAGGACAGAAACGAAGGAAAAAAAATGCACCAATCAGATATTTTAGAGTTGAGAGCAGAGCTGAGAGCTGCTGACTGATGAGCTGAGAGCTGAAAGCCGTCGTGACGTCGTGACAGCTGAGGCGATGAGGCATTCATTTATGAGCACTCCGATCTCAAGTAAAACGTTGGCCTTCTAATTCTAATTCCGGCCCCTCGGGACTCGGGCTCGGGGCTCGGGGCCTGTCTCAGAAAAGAGAAATAAGAAATAAACTCGGGCATGTGCGCCTGATTAGCTTCTTAGGTCTAGTTTGCGCCGCTTTGCTCTTCTTCTCTACCTGTTAGTTTTCTAATTTCGGCCCTTCGGGGCCTGTCTCAAATAAACAGCTAATAACTCTTCTTTCTACGTCCACCATAGTAGACAGTAGCACAATAGAAATAGATAAAGCCAAATGCCAGATTTCCGGTTCCGTTGCATAGATGGAAACGGAGCTTGCCGTCTGTTGGCCGTGGTTCCGATTGAAGTCTGATATGACTTCGTCATAAATCCATTCATTATATTGTATATCCTATGTATAGCAATTGCGGCCCTTTGCTGTGCGTATGCGGGTGGCGGAATCAATTGAATTTGGAGTAGCGGCGGTTGGTGTCTGTTGAAAGAGTCGGGCTGTGCTTTGGAGTAGCCTTTCCTTTCTTTTCCTTCGACAGCCACTGCCGCCCACCGCTCAACCCTTTCACGTACTCGCCTTACTCGACGATGCTTTTCTTTTTTTTCTTGGGCGCGGGCGCTTTCTTAGCTTTCGCAGGATCAACGACTTAGCGTGCGCCGTCACCGCCCTAGTCCAGTGCATCCGCGCTTCGTGCTTACTCACCAACGCCACCGCTACTACTGCTACCTTCTGCATGGCGAACGTTTCCAGGTAAACTAGGCGATAATCTCAATGAATGCGTCCCGCTCTTCGGTACTTCCAGAGGTTATAATTCTGTACAAAAGTGAGGTGGTGGAAAATGCGTGAGACACTACAATTTCATCTAAAGTGACACACAAAGCACTAAGAAGTGCATCTGCGCACACACATAGCAAATAGATCTTACCCGAAGCCCTTGCTCATGCTGGGAGCGGCAGGGTCATCAACAAGCGCAAATTCTATGAAACTGTCGGCGTGCAACTCGCCGAAAGCTGGAACATCTTCATCTGGCTCCCCTCCAACGACAGGGCCAGACGAGGCCGTAGTGCTAGACACCGCGGCTTCATTGGCTAGTGATTAGATTAGATTAGATTAGATTAGATTATACTCCCCAATTGCAAAGAAACAGCAACAAATAGCATAAAGCTGCGTTTTTATGAATCCTCCAGAACAAGTCTGACTGGGCTGAGTGTCCTTTGGCGTAATGCAATGTTCATCTTTACTCTCATGAACCCTGCAGGATCAATTCTCGGAAGGAGGCATAGGTTTCGAGTACGTCCGCGATCGTGCTGATTCACCAATTGAACTATATACTATCATTGTTGCGTCATTGTTGTCCTTTCTTTTTTTGGGTCTCCTCTAGCCGAGTCTAATTTCGTTGAGGACATGTCTGCACATCGTGCATCGACATCTCTGTTTATGTCCACACCACTTCGAGACGTTGCCGGCGTCGAAGAAGATTGTGCGTAAGCGCGTTGAAACGCAGCGAAAATCGTGGGTTGGACTTAGTTGGGCGGAATTTGCGAGCAGTGTGCGGTGATTTCGGCTATCGAAAGCGCCGCCATAAATTCACAGTACGGCTTGGAGTTACAACTACTACAGTAGCTGCCTAGCTAGCTTGAGGGCCGCTAAGAACAGAGCAGCACCCTGCAAAACAACCACTTTTTTTTCGAGACGCCTGTAGTCGCCTGGGATACGAATGTGAATGCGAAGACAGGCCAAAAGCACTAAAAGCGGCAGTACAGAAATAGGCTACAGGTAGTTTCGGGTTATAAGAAGGGAAAAATATGCCCTGAACCCTCGCGCTCTTAATGATTTTCAGTACTACAGAACAAATAGGAACTCAATTTCTAACAGGAGAAGCACCATATTTTTAGCCTCAGTCTCTTAACGTGACAACCTCTTAACACCCAAAACCACCTGTAGTCTAATTGTAAAAAAGCTCCTGTTGCAGGGAAAAAAAAAGGAACAGGAAATCATTTGCAGGAAATCAGTAAATAGGAAATTTTCCAGAAAGACCCACTCCCTATCATCCGTATACCTACGTCTCAAGTTCCTTAAATAAACACTCCCTATTTTTCGTAAAAAGTCCAGGAAATATATTCTTGATCGTTCTATGCCCCCCCCTGTAGTTTCAGATTGCTCTTCGGTCTTGTTCTGCCGGTGTATCTGCAGCAAAAAAAATGGTCTCACTGAAGGTTTAGTAACGGATTGAATTCTTTTAAATACCGCACTTTTGCGGTTATTCGGTTTGTGTGCTGTTCAAAATTGATAATCTTCGATCTCGATATTTTTTGACCGACCATATTTGGCTTCGCAAACCGACAGCGATATTCCTCCTGGTGCTCGAGCACGTACAGTCGACACCACAGCGGGTTCATTCTTGAGTGCTGCTAAGCTACGCTATCGAGCCCAGGATTTTCTCTTTTTTGGCGCCAGAATAATTCGCTGCTTCGATTTTCTTCTCTACCTCTTAGTCTTCTATTTCCGGCCCTTCGGGGCCTGTCTCAAAAGCTCGATATATCTTGTTTAGTACAACCGATCAATAGGAATCATGAGAAACTTAAAGAAGCTCTGGAGTGCTATATTGCAGATGCAAGGATTATGATGAGCTGACGACGGAAGTTCTCCAGTAGAGTCCGGAAGAAGGCCTATGGGCTATGGGCAATAGCCGAAGGGCCAAATCGTCCACGGCAGCTGCTAGGGAACCGATTCAAAGACTTTTCATCTACGCGAGGAGATTATTAGGTGGGTGCCCACGGACTTGCGCTCCTCTTCTCGGACATCCACGGACAGCGGGTAGCTTGCGCGAAGAGAAGAAGATCCTTTATATTAAATGGAATTTCGTTCGTGGTTCGTTCGTTCGTTCGTTCGTTGGTGTCCGCCCTCTCTTTTTGTACTGTACAGTTCTGTTGTACATGTGCTGTAGATAAGATAGCGGACTACGTGCACAAATAGGGCCACGCGCCACGGGCACTCCACGGGGCACTCATTCACGGGCACCTCAAGGCCGCGAACAAAGGGGAACGGTGCTTTGCACCAAACTAACTGCACCTGAACCGTGCATCGCGCGGGCACCTGAACATGTGAAGGAAGAAGAAGAAAAGAAAAAGAAAGAACAAAAAAGCAATAAAAAGGAAACGATACAGGGTGAGAGGCAGTGAGGTTCAGGAAAAGCAATTGACTGGCCTGTTTTGATAAGAATCAATATGAGAACACTAACAGGCAAGTGCAAGGCAATCCGTGCTGATGACCGATGACCAGCACACAAGTCCCAAAATATATATCTTTAAAACCAATATGTTACTTGGCAAAGAGAGCTACTTCGGAATCTTCTACCACCCTGCTTCATCTACTAGCTATTAGTTTAGGCATTATAGCCATTATGAAATTCATAACAGGCATGGCACTAGCAGGAGCGCATAGCTGATGGATGTATATTGCGTGTTAGTAAGAGTTTTTTAGGCTTCAAAAAGCTAGAAGGAAACAAGTCTCATGCGTCTTCATGCGCAGGTTTTGTCACAGCGGACCATATTGACAGTACCGTCGTGACAGGTTTCTATGCAAATTTCAGATTTTGGTCCCGTTTAGATCAAGCTCGCCTTGAAGTCGAGCCATTTCACTCTCAAGAGCAGCGATTTTGTGGTTTTGTGTTTCTTTGTTCTCACTAAATTCTTTCTGTAGTGCAGCAATCTTTCGGTCGTATTTGACATGTTCTTTACTTGAGAATGCTTCAAGTGCTGCTGCAATAGCTTTGTCCATGCTCTGTTGAGACACACCAAGAGCTCCACTCCTCGAAATGGTTCGAGCATTATCGAACACTGCAAGTTCAACACAAGGATTCGGTACTTCTTTCGCCTCTTCGCCCTTGCTGTTATTTTTTTTGCCATTATTGCGGTTTTTTGTCAAGTATGCCGTGACAATGTCGAGCACAAGCCCACACAAAAACACCAAGGCGGCGTATAGAACCTCAGCGTTTGCAGCGGCAACACCAATGTAGCTGCTGATGCCCAATTTTACTTCTTTTGTACAAATATAAGGTGGCAGCTCTCCGACCACCTCGCAAACTGCATCGTAAATTTCGCTCGTACATTTGTTCGCGACATATGTACTAGCCCATGACTCCAATTCGGCGGAATTGAAAAAAGTACCATCATGAATCGATACCTGCCATTTGACGCCATTGAGCGAGCATGCGGCAAGGTTCTGAGCGTCAGACACAGGCAATTTGCTGTATGTTTCATCCCCACAAACAAACCACGACGCAACACCCGAAGTGTAGTCTTGCAGTGCTTCAAGAGTCTCTGTTGTGGGATTGTATCTGTAGAGAACCCCGTCCCTCGCAAAAAAAAGGGCTCCTGATGAATCCGATACGAGTCCTTGAAAGTACGGCGAGGCACCATTTAGTGAAGGTTTTGACAGGGTGTCAACTTCAACGAATTCTCCAGACAAAGTATCATATCTTACAAGTATTCCAGAGGCATATAGAAGCCATGCAATCCCACCAGAGTTCATTGTGAATCCAGTGGGGCGACCGTAAATAGTTACATTAGCAACGATTGAAATTGTCGTCTCATCAGAAGAGGTGTCGTACTTGAAGATGTTATAAAGCGTGTAGTCAATGGTTATTACACCCCATATACCTCCAGATGGCCCGATTGACATCAAATCAATGATAGTATTTCGACCTGTGGTGTAGTTGGAAAAGCTTGCAACAAGTTCTTCGCTGTTGGTCGAGGGATCGTACTTGTATATCATTGAATACCAGTTCTTTGCAAGGGTGTAATTTTGGCAAGAAAACCAAACGACGTCCGAGGAGTCGATGGCTACTCTGATAGGTTGTACAGACAGGCCAATAAAGCTCTCCGCCCCAGATGACGGGTCATAGTAATGGATGCCATTACTGCCATAATATGCTGTCACTACGCGACCAGTGGAGTCAATATCGATTGCGCTAGTTGGCGAAGTCGTTATAGATGTCGATTCCATGTTTTCTAAAACGGCTGCTCCAATTGATGGCTTGTACACGTACAACGAAGATCCATCAGATAAACTATCAGGGCCCCAAATATTCCCTGAAGAATGATCAATCGCCATGCCATTGTCCCAGTAAGAGTTTGTGAAGGATGAGTCATACCCCAGTAATTGAACGTAGTCGCTCGTGCAAGGAGAAGCCGCTGCCAGCGATGACGTACATTCGACCTTCGACTCCATCACATTCACAAGGATGAAGCTTGAATTTGTAGAGAGTGCATATTCATCATTTACTTTGCTTATCATGGTGCACGTTTGCCAGCCGTCGATGCCAGTCAGGTCTTCAGTCTTGACCTCGGACACAGTACTTACATGCTTGGACCCATCGTACGCGAGAATAACGAATGTAACCAAGGTTGCAAGGAGAATGAAGACGGTGAAAATACCCACCATGACGATGCTACCTCGCGGCTTGCCTCTCTTGACTTGGAAGAAGTCCACCGGCATGACGGCAGCCGCCATCGGAGCCTCTGAGGAGGATTTACAGCTTAAAAAAGACATTGAAATTGATGAGCTCTACTGTAGCGCCCCAAGAGATTGCACTCGGTCGTATATTGTGTCAAATACCAAGTAAGATACAGTACCAACGAGACCTCGCAGCGCCTTAGTGCCTAAGTTACAAATGGTGCCGAGTGCGCCAGCAGAAGGTACATTACAGCACTACAGCCAGTTAGCCAGCTGTTTGCGGGTGAAAAGAAACACGCTCACGGAAGAGGTGGGCAATCAGGCCACAAGGCGACGTGAGAGGGTGGGGTGGGTAGGTGGTAGGGTTGATAAAAATAAGTATTACTTATATATGCAAATTTTTGTGGCCAAATAAGTAATTTTATAGGTAAATAAGTAACAGATTTTTCCACTTTTTCGCATAAATGGGACTTCTAAAAACTGGAATTTTAAAAATGGTACTTTCACGCCCTCATATACGGTATAAATCACCGTATATACCGTATTTACTTAATTATTTACTTATTTGGGTCAAAACTGTTACTTATTTTTGCGAACCCTAGTAGGTGGGTTTTGGCCGTCCTGCTGGAAAAAAGACACCCTTTTTTCCGCCTCCCCCAGTGGAGGGATTGGTTATTCCCGTATATAGAGCACCCAACGGACAACTTCAGGGCGGTATTTCGGTATTTTTATCGCCCCCGGGGAGGGGGGCTCAATATGGAAATGGGTACTACCCACCACCAGACCAGGTGGGGGGGTAGGAATCGAAGGATCTCTGGAAAAATGGCCCTCTCATTGGTCAAATGGTTTTTGCCCACCTCTTGCGCTCACGTTGAGAAAAACTACTGTAGAGGCTTTTACGGGTGGCTACGGATTTTTTTTTGAATCCTCTGTAAATACAAGGGTATCTACATCCCTTGGTAAATATCTGTAAAAATGGGTTTTCTCCTTAGGGGTGCTTAAGGCACACACTACTTGTTGAATTCCTTTGTGCTAGCCTTCTAATTCCGGCCCTTCGGGGCCTGTATCAAAAATATAAATTCTGATCTGCAAATGCATTTACGAGGCATATATGTGGTTTTAATTTGGTCTTGAATGGACTTGGCTTGTGGTCGAGATGAGGCTTATTGAAAGAAAGGTCAGCGTTTTTTTGGGATTCCCAGGAAAAAAAAAAATCGAAAACGCTAACCAACGGACAAATTATACTCCAGCGGACAACGAAGTCAAGTCAAAGACACCCCGAAATCCCCCCTTTTGGGATATTTGCGATATAAATACGGCAAATACGGGAATACGCCGCCGGAAGCGTTTTCTTGAAGCGCCTTTTTGCACTTTTAGGAGCTCTTTTACAATTAGCCTAGTCGAGATGCCGAAGTCGAGATGATAAAAATATCATGGGCCCCTTGGTGTGCCTTCGGAGTGCCTCCGCACATCTCCGCTGCATCAACCGCCAACTGCACAGTCAGAATTCACAGTCGCATCAAATTCGAGTCAGAAGCAATGCAGAGCCAACGGAAAGAATTATCTTCTCGAAAGGTTGTGGCTAGTACGAGCATGCGATGGGAGCCTTCGGTAGAGTCCAACCTTTTTCACGGCGAGCCATCGGCATTCTCTTCCTTCCTATGAAAGATGCGTTGGTATTGGGATTGAATGAACGCCTGGATCACACGGGCCGTAAAAGTGTCGTGAATTTTACTTGCCATGGGCCTCATTTTTAAACGCGTGTGTTTAAAACAAACGAGAAACCATACAAGTCGACGAGGGCATTCGCCGCTTTGAGTGCCTTTGCACTAAAGCTCCCCACAACAATGAAACAGCACGGAATCTAGTGTCAATTATCTTTGGTAGAAACTTATACGATAAAATGCTCGGATCATCGAATCAGTTTTCCACAAAGTCCACGAAAGAGCTCAGGGCTGAGAGCCGCGAAAGCTGAGGCGCCGAGGCACATTCATCCAACCAATTCAAGAAGCTCAATCGCCATGCCGAATTGTTGATGTGAGAACAGTGGGGTTGCAATCTCCTTTAGGAGCTGCAAAGCTATACAGGGAGGGTCCCAGTTGTTGGCGATGCTTTGCTCTTACCTCGTTAGCGATCCTTGGTCACTTCCCAGTCCGTCCAGATCAACAGTTATGGGCTCGCAGTTACGCACCCTGCGGTGGTGATATATGAACGGTAGATTGTAACGTTTGTCGCGTTCGATGGATGAATTGTGGTCAAATTTTCAGTTCGTTCGATTCGTAAACGAACACGTGAGGATCTTGGGAAGGAGAGGGAAGTTCTGCACACGGATGTGCGCAGGAGGAAGCGAAATATGCACGGCGAATTCCACCACTTTCATTTAAAAGCATTCCGATCCTCGGGGCTCGGGGCTCCGGGCCTGTCGGCTTGGCTGCTTTTTACGGGATTTCGATTCGTCTAAATTTGACGAAATTTACGAAATATTGTTACGGCTCTTCGATTGGACGAAATTTGGTTCGTAGTGTAATTTCGCCATGTTTCGGCATTGTAATCCTTCTGACCTGTTGAGTCAGCAGCCTAACTGGCAGCTAAAATGGGGTCACTTTTCGCAAAAGCGGAAATTTTGCGCATTATTGGCCATTTCGAATCATAGAACTCGAACTCGAACTAATACAAACCCAAATGACACAGAAGCCGATGCTGCGGGCAGAAGTGTACGCGATTTAATTATCATCCAATGCATAGATAAGCCATATTTGGTATACCAGGTAGGACCGCGACGTAAAATCACGGAAAATGTGTCCGTTGGGTACCGTCATTTCTTTTTGGGTGCTCATCTAGCACGGCCAGTGCAGCTCGGCTGCACTGCGGATTTTGAGCGATTTTGGCCCATTCTAGGCCCCAAATTCAATAGAATATCGTGCTTCTTGGTATCGGGATTCCCCCACTCGATATTGTCAAAATATCGGGCCACAGTGGTAAGACCGTATGAGCTCGGTTAGGGGGAATCCCGCCTCAATTTGCGTTTGCTATGGCCAATAAAGGTGATATTTCAGAAGTGACTCCCCTTTAGCTGCCAGTTGGTCAGCAGTTGGCGACTACAATTTTCAATAGCAACGGCGACAGCCACAATATCAGCGACAAGCAACGAGGCCCAAGCGCGACCATCTAAGGCTAAGGCTTGTTGCTTGTCGAAAGCGGCGTATTCAGTAATTTTTCCTGTCGCAAGGAATTGCCCGGTGCCTGGAGAAGATACTTCGGCGCAGGGGGGCTAGGTGCTCGGGCCTGTGCCATAGTAGTATAGTAGCAAACACGAAACACGAATTACATATTTCAGATTTCCGACTCCGATGCAAAAGAACAACGTGCCTAGGTAGAGATGGAAACGGAGCTTACAGTCCGTTGGCCGTGGTTCCGATTGCTGTATATTATATTTATGACTTCTTTCCTATAGATAGCAATTAAGTTCCCTTGCTGTCTTGCTGTGCGTCTGAGGGAGGCGGAATCAATTGCATTTGGAGTAGCGGCGGTTGGTGTCTGTTGAAAGAGTTGGACTGTGCTTTGGAGTAGCCTTTCCTTTCTTTCCCTTCGACAGCCACTGCCGCCCACCGCTCAAGCCTTTCACGTGCTCGTCTTGCTCGGCGCTGCTTTTCTTTTTCTTCTTCGGCGCGGGCGCTTTCTTCGCTTTCGCAGGAGCAACGACTAAGCGCGCACCGTCGCCGCCCAAGTCCATTGCATCGGCGCTTTGTGCCTCCTCTCCAACCTCACCGCTACTACTGCTACCGTCTGCATGGCTAACGTTTCCGGGTAAACTAGGCGCACCAAAGACGTCGCTGAGAAGGGCGCCGTTCAAACTCTCAATGAATGCGTCCCGTTCTTCGGTACTTTCGAAGGTTGCAAACCTGTACAGAAAAGCAAAGGGAACATGCTAAGGACACTCGTAGCCACGTCTCAAAATGACCAACATGGCACTCACACGACGTTCGCGTACAAACATGTACATAAGTATGAATATGTCTTTTACCCGAAGCCTTTGCTCATGCCGGGAGCGGCAGGGTCATCAACAAGCGCAAATTCTATCAAACTGTCGGCGTGCAGCTCGCCGAAAGCTGGAACATCTTCATCTGGCTCCCCACCAACGACAGGGTCAGACGAGGCCGTAGTGCTAGACACCGCGGCTTCATTGGCTAGTGCTGATTCACCATTTGAATCACTTACAGTCATTGTTGTGCCATTGTTGTCCACTTTTTTCTCGAGGTCTTCTCTAGCCGAGTCTAATTTCACTGACGACATTTCTGCACATCGTGCATCGACATCTTCGTCTTTATCCGAATCACTTCCAGTGGTCGCCGGCGTCGAAGAAGATTTTGGCACGCAAGCGCGTTGAAACGCAGCAAAAATCGTAGCTTGGTCTAAGCTAGGCGGAATTTGCGAGCAGTGTGCGGTGAATTCAGCGATCGAGAGCGCCGCCATAAATGCACAGTACGGCTTCGAGTCAATATTCTACTATAGAAGCTGGCTAGTTTGAGCGCCGCTAAGAATAAAGCAACACACTTCACGACAATCACACTTTCGAGACGTCTCAAGTCGCCTGGGGTACTACTAATGTGAATGCGAAGACAGGCCGAAAGCACTAGAGGCTAGCTACAGATCTGTAGTAGAAACAACTTGAGCCAGGGGACACCCTAAACCTGCTTGAGCAACCTTCGTCTTGATGAAGATGCCCAACAAAGATACGTCATTCAGATGACCTAAATAGGTGAAAATGAATTTAGGTGCGTGAATACCGTAGTACGAAGCTGATGATAGAAATTGTTCTACATACGAGTATAAGACAGTATAGCTAAGAAACTATAGTGATGTAAATTGCCTGTGAATTATACAAAATGAAGGCGCATAGCCACTTCATTGATGGCATGTTCTGACGTAGGCCCATAATAGGCGACGTGTAAATGATAAAATGATAACGCGTACAAAATTAAACCGATCTCAATGATGCACTTACACCAACAGCAGTACCTTGGTTATACACACAAATCTACCCGGCATTTCTTTTAGTATCTAGCTCTGGAATTTTGAATATGGTCGAAGGTGGGTAGTGAGTGTAACGCTCCGGTATACAATTACAGGGAGCCTTTGAGTAGTGGACTGACTGGGCTTCATGAATTCATGAAGCGCATTTTATTCGCGGGGCTAGGAGAGTGCACGTGCGTGCACCCGCCTCTCAATGGCAGTGAACAATGAATATGGCAACAAATAACCGAGGCTGATGATAAAAATTGTTCTAAATGCTTCTATAATAAAACACTCGCCGCCATTGCCATAGTTACACCCCTCTTAAGCTTTTCAATACTTGGTATCAATTTAAGCCTCAATTGAAACTAAAAAATGTGCTGTTGACGTTTGCCACTTGAAAATGGAAGTAAGTCCTCATGTATTTGCTACAATAGCCATCCAATATGAACGGCGGCGCCGTATTGCACATGTCCGAAATGGCAGCCCATCAAAAGGTTCGATGTTGCTGCAACTACTGCTGCTGCTGCTGCCCCTGAATTTCTGAAGATCCACTACTCCACTTTGAGTAAATTACAGGACCAAGTTTTAGTACACGCTGGCGAGGTGATTGATGAAGACCATAAACCAAGTTCGTCATGTTCATCATCCCCTGATTCGTCCTTAGTATGTGCTACTCGGAGCGACACTTCTCAAGGTACTTAAGCACGAGGATACAACCGAAAGGGAGACGTGGCAGCATTGTATGAATGAATGCGAGGTACCGAGTGATTTCTAGCAAGCGGTGTATTCAGATGAGACGCAAAGAATTATGTTATAGCTCCTATAGCCATAGCCATAGCCCAACGGACGATATACAAAAGAGACAATTTAGAACTTGGTGAGATAGTTTTGGACCCAAGAGAAAGCAGTCTGATGATGATGAAGGCGTCATTACAAACTCCGTTTTTCATAATGTTGAATTCAAGAATAAGTCGTTGATGCGCCATGCTTTTGCTGGGGGGCATGCTGCAGCCTCAGTCTAGAGGAGGCAGGGGGCGAACTGCGGACTTCTAACAATCAACGTGTTTGCGTGCAGATAATAAGAATAGGCAACATTGTTAGTTGCAGCACACCGATCCGACTAACAGTCACAGTCCACTTCACGTTGTCAATATGTTGACAACATGCGACCGCATGGTATGAGTGACACGCTCTTGGCACATCGATTGATGACAAACTTCTGCAAATCGTTGTGTTTTGTAGTATTGCAGACAACGTCTGCCGAGTACAACCACCACCACGTCAGATTTGAAAGTATTCGCATTCAAAGGTACTGCATTACCTTTGCTACTAATTTCATATAACAAGCATGGGCATGTGTATTTAGTAAAATGTTTAACCGGTTTGTATGTGTTTTCTTTCTAGTTTCATCGAATACATAAAATGCTCTATCGCAGCTACATTGCTATCCTTGCAATCATCACTTCCGAACAGCCAGTGGTGTCATTCCTTCTGAGAACAATGGCGAGCATCGATCGGGCTTCACCTGCTGGTGATTCCTGTGTAATGCAAGCAAGTGATGATGGAGAATCGAATCAACAATTGCGATCTGAAATTGACTTGTTGCGTCGATCACTGCGTCTTATGCTTAAAGAAGAATCTGAAACTGCATCGGAACAACCACTACCTAAGGTTCATCCTCTGCGGCGTATAGCCAATATCATGGGCCTATTTTTACCTCCTGCTCCGATAGAAGAGCCGTACTCGTCAGCATATTGGGAGGACCCACGAATTCATTCGTTTGGCAATGTCGGATCGTACGTATCCGTAATAGACCAAAAATATAGAAGCCCTGACTTCCTTACTTGCCTTTGTGAAAATTAGTGCGTACAGAACAGAACTTAAGGTGGTCAGGCATTTCTAATAAGCAACTTTCCTTCTTATACTTCTTGGCTGCATCCGCACTGTTCAGTTGGGGCGCAGTACACGCTGGCATTGCACCTGCTTTTACCTTCATGATAGACCAACTTGCTTACAACAAAACCGATCTACGCACCACAACTGCCAAATTTTTGGCCGAAGAACGCGCCTCAGAGGTAATACTAGAGTACACCAACACAAAGCGTGGAAGGAGAAAAAGGCTTCTGATATTTTTATAGCAAACAAATTCGCCATATGCATTGGCGCACTCACTTATGAGATTTGGTGCTTATGAACAGGGCCTCAAATCAAAACGCATTGTCGATCTTGGATGTGGCACTGGCCCCGGCACTCGTGCTATGTCCAATCAATTTCCCGACGCACAAGTAGGCAGAAAACCCTGTCGATCCTCTTCCTCATCATTGCTACAATAAAATGTTATGCTTTTGGACGACAAGGAGAGTGTGCGCAATAGTTTCTAAGGACATTTTCAATTGTATTCAGGTATTCGGCGTAGATTATTCATCCGAGATGCTCGGTGTAGCAAAGGTCTTTACGGGTTTCACAGATGCCTTGCGAGGGCGACCGCTCGCCCAATCAACTGGTTATGTGCAGTACGTGCAAGCGAACGCGGAAAGTACTGGGCTACCTGCTGGGACCTTTGACATTGTGAGCCTAAACTTCGTGCTCCATGAGGTAAGAAGATGCCGTATTGTAGAAGAATGCCGTATTGTAGAGATGCAGTCGATTAGCTTTGACTATTCCACGTGAATGACATCAGTATCAACCAACCGATGATATGTCGATTTCAGATGCCAAATGCACCTTTTGTCACTTCTGCCGTAGGCTCCTCGTTCGGGTCGTATGGCGCTCCTTGCTGAAGCCCGCCGACTTCTTGCACCTGGTGGGACACTCGTCGTTCTTGACATTGCGCGCGGATACACCCCCAGTCCGGTGCGTAGATGTTGGCTCTTTGGCTAAGATTAGAAGACATATTTTTCTGTTGATTTGACTGCCATTGTTGTTGCTGATCCTGTTGTTGACAACAGATAATGCTGTCCGGTGAACCTTACTTGATGGGTTATCTGGAGAACATCGAGGAAAATCTGCGCGATGCTGGTTTTGCGAAAATCGATGTGAATCAGCCCATTCCAGGCCGAGCCGAGGCCTGGTTTTGCCATAAAGCACCGCTGCCGAAACGAAAAAGCAGAAAAAAACGCGTTCGCAAATCCGAACGTCTAGCCAATGTAGATCAATCAATTTATGCTTAAACGATGTGCTGCCGGCAAAATTGTCGTTTGGGAAGTTTTCTGCTCGAGTTCATATCTTTGTATGCATATTCTTCATGCTCTGCACGACTTTCTCTGCGACATTTTGCAGCTACGCAAGACGGGCGATTCAGCAATGTGTTCGATTGATTCCCAGCAGACACCCCAAATTTTTTCGCATTGCACATGTTGCGCTTCGTTTTTAAGTGAGGCCGGGCGCGCCTTTCGCATCGATTTGAATCCTGCTCTATTGGCACTATTGGCACTATTGGCATGCACAAAAAGTAGGACGTGTAGACTCTGCCATGCAATAGGGCGATAAACGATAAGGCACCATGGTTTTGTATGCAGGCGAAACCACCAGGGAGGTGTTACCAGAGCACCGCGCGACTGGCTTAGTAGAGTGAAAGTGGAATTGTCTAGATAAAAACAAATCATAAGGTCAAATGGTCGAATGCACCGTGCATTAATTAAAGTTCAGAATTTGTGACGTAGAGTAAGAGGTTTCTTGTGATGACCCATTCCTCAATAAGGAAGTATGCGCAATGAGAGTACTGCGAAAGTACTGAAAGAACTCTAACCCTAATCATTGCTCTAACCCTAATTAACCCCAGTCCCTAAGCCTGCCTAATATTTAGTGATGGTATTTTATGGGTAAAGTTTAAATCAAAATTACCCTCTATGGTAAATTACCGTAAAACCCTAATTAATAGTAGTTTTGAGGTAAATTTGCAGCAAGTTTGCCCATCGTCGACTTTGTCGAAACAATGCCGAACAAAATGCTTCAAGTGCGCAAGTACTTGCGCGATGACGGCATAGCTGGCGTCGACAATAGGCGATATTTTGCGGGAACGGGATGTGACTTCTTTGCTACCCACACGCAGTTCAAGGCGGACTTCTGGGTGAAGCACGTGTTGAGTTGCAGTTCTTGGGGCGAGCACGAAAAGGCAGGTATTGCGGCTGCGCACCCG
>Ga0307982_1001736_pt1 | contig 17709 bp, 11 predicted proteins | sample OrgLakmetagen989_FD_201847 | JGI IMG/M metagenome (GOLD analysis project Ga0307982, IMG submission 201847) | Saline water microbial communities from Organic Lake, Antarctica - #989 | ecosystem: Environmental > Aquatic > Non-marine Saline and Alkaline > Saline | place: Antarctica: Organic Lake... | reverse complement strand
AGCAGCCAAGGCCGCTGGAGTAGCACAAGAGCCGCCGGAGGAGCAGCCACGACGAGCAGCCGCAGGAGCAGCCGCAGTGACCGCAGTAGCAGGACAGCAGCGACCAAGACAACTTGGACTGAAGGCCAGCTACCCGAACGCGCTGACTGAAGAAAAATGAAAACATTCAAGCAAGACCGAAGATTGGACCAGAGCGACAAGTGCAGAGCGAAGCGTACTGGGATCGAGATCAAGAGCAGAGGGAAGCGTACTGTGACCAGCATGAAATGGCACTAGTATCAAAATGACAGCAGCTTTACCGGACGCGCAGGCCGACCTCATGTACGACTAGAAGCGAGCATTTCAAACGCTCGAGGCACCTGAGTTTCACAGCGAAGGAAGCCTCAGATGGGTGGGAGAAACCGACGAGCCGACTCGGTAGATCAACGAGGTGACTCGTCTACTGGGAAAGCATCTTCACCTTCCTATCGTGTTCAACGACCACAACTTCCACATGTTCGACTACCTCAACTACAGGCTGGCTGGCACACACACGCAGTACAGCTACTGAACGAGGATTGGACGAGAAGATTGCGGCAGAGAAATGGAACGGAAAGAAAAGTGATTCTTGAGAAGAAGTTGCGAGGAGCGCGGATTCGACAGCAAGCGGAGGCAGCTCAAGACCTCTAGCTGGGCATCGACGAAGACTGCGAATATCATGTTGAGAGATACAGGACTTCGAATGATTTGGGAATGATCTCGACATCAACTTCACCGAGCAAGACACGAAATGGAGCAACGAGCCGATCACCTTCAAGCAAGAATTGCATGGGCATCGAGCCGATTGCCATCGTCAAGTTTGCATGCAGCGGAGCAGCGAAGATCATCATCAAGAGCAAGCCATTTAGCTGAAGCGGAGAAGCTTTTGCTGACGTGACAAGAAACTAAGGACTTGTACACCATCAAGAACAGCATCGCTTGTACGCACATCAGCGGTGGGAGCAAACAAACACCACGATGATCACGACGCCAGCTCAGCCGCCGCAGCAGCGAACGACGAGACCAACGTCAAGACCCGGACCATCAACAATGTGGACCAGTCAAGGCGAAAGCGGGAACACCCTGTCACATTCACGACCTTCAGAAGTGCGAAGCACTGATGGCGAAATGTTCAAGACAAAGAAGCCGACAACGAAATCGAGCGGCAGCACAGGCACCACAGCGCGAAGTCGAAGACACCCGCGAGCGCAACAACATCCTTATTCATCAAGCATCTTCCGATACGGAAACCGCTAGATGGGTGGGAGTGTTGGATGTTCAGTGTTTGAGGAACATCCCAGAGTTAGAATAGAATATGAGTCAGAGACATGCACCATGAATCAGATGACTCAGAGGCAGCACAACCTTGATCAACAGAGAACAAAGACACCAAAAGGACACCAAACGCCCTTACCTCTTACTTGCATCTACCTCTAACACCCGGGGCCCTACGGGGCCCCCAAAAGACAATACTTCTGCTACAATTATGAGAGGATTAAGCGCCGTGGGGGCTCATCATTCAATAATCTTTCATGGACCCGTTTGTTGTTTGCTTCTGTTTCTTGGCACCAGTGCAGTGTCACTATTTTACACTTGGTTGCCAATCGAAACAAACACATCGAAACAAACACAAACCCATTTCAAACACGCATTTAATTTGGGGTTGTTTCATCTCACTCGATAACTAGAGAATTAAACCAGCTCCTAATCAAGCTTCATATCATACGAAGTTTCCCGAACAAATAAGCCAAGGCTTATGTCAGTAGCTCCCGCTTCTCCTACTGATCCAACCTCATCAGCATCCTCTGATCCGCTCTCTATGCTGTGTGACATGCTGGTAGCAACAGCGATAGCTGGCGCTTTCGAATCAGCTTGGAGGGGCAATGCTGGCAAAAGGGGCTCGCACACCTCGCTGATAAGCGCAGCTGCTCCGTCGCGGATACACCATAACGCGAACGCTGCGACGGCCAATAATGTTGACACAATGACAAAAGGCAGCGCACCGCTACCAAGAACCGTATGCCCTTGGCTTCTTTTCGAAATCGCATAAAGTGATGTGCCTGCAATGTTGCCACCCATGCCACCGACACCCCCTAAGGTGGCCATGAGACCTAGGCTTCGGCCTTGCATGTGCGGTGGCACGTACACGCTGAGGAGAGACTTGAGGCTAGGCTCAAGCGTGAGAAGAGCAGCCTGCAGCACCACCGCAGCGCCGCAGTGCACCGCAAGCGCTTTACGCTTCGATGTGGCTTCGAGGGCGACATCAAGCACTGACAAGGTCTTCAAATTGGAGGGAGCGCCGAAGTGTAGTGATGATGGCGCCGAAGGCAGCGCCACAAAAGCCACCACACAAGCGACAGCAGCTACTGCAGCACAACTGGATGCGGTCACCAGAGGCCCGAGGCGGCGCTCCACGGCTGGAAAAGCTGCTACGCTACACGTGCTGCAAAAGGCTGCTCCAAAGGCAATCAATCCAAACTCCGCAGCCGTGAGGGCGTACTCGTCCTTGAGCACTAGCGGCCATAACACCGTTACCACCGTAAATGCCAGAGACTGCGCAAGGAGTGCTCCAATCAACACTGCGTACCGAACACGGGATGGCGACGACGTAGGCTCCATAGTCCCACTTGTGTGGGAATCAGCTGAGCGAGAAGGTCGTGGATTTGCGGCTATAGGAGCCGGTGGCTTGCTAGAAGCACTAAGAGACGAAGCCTGCGAGGATATGGCGCATGAACCGTCCAATCGGCTTGCGATGAGTGCTAGGAGACCGAAGAAGCAAAAACCGGTGCAAATGCCCATATGAATCCTTCCAAAATGAGCACGCACACAGGAGAGCCACAAAAGGGTGAGGCAAGTTGTTGCAAATGGTAGCAAACACACGACAGGCACACAGAAGAACACTGTTTAAACTTGCACACACCGGTAGCGAGGTAAAGTTCCCCTTATGCCAAGGCGAATCACCAAATAGTCCCAGAACGGGAACAAGCCCTTGCCAAGAAGCCGCAGCGTGGTCTCCTGAACGGCAAACGCACTGAACACTGCCGAGCGACGGCTTCGATCATTGCAGTCGGCCAAGTGCGCCACCACGACCATCCATAGGTTTACGCCAACTCCCAAGAAGCAGCCAGCAAGAAGAAGACCGCGCGGGCTTGAGGCTAAGCCCCGAATGAGACAGCCCGCAGAGCAGGCCTGGTTGCATGGAAATAGACAGATGAAAAATATACTTGTCAAACGGCTCTGATAAATCATCTCAAAGGAAGCTTAGTTTTAAAGGAGTTCTACATGAGGAAAAAACCAAAGCTGAGAACTGCGTTCAAGTTTGCTCACCCCCGCGGTTACAAAGATTGGAGCGAATGGGCCGTAGGTATCAAGAGCAAAACCAGCGAAGGGCGACAGCACCATGGCGCCGAGGCTCATTAGAAATCCAATGTAACCGATCTCCATTTCGGATGCTCCAACTTCTAGATAAAAGTACGTCGTGACCGAGGCATGCAGAGCACCCCCAAAGCTCGCTACCCATATGATCAAAATGGGGGTGCGCGTACGCGGATCGGACCAAAAACTACGGACCATGTAGAGCTGCTCATGAATAATCGATGCAAGACCTACCATCCTAATTTGCTTTCAATTTAATTCTAACTTTCAATGTCGTCAGAACATCCCTCGGGAAGGGACATATGAAACTTAGCTATCTACGCAAAACCGAAAGTGATCCTATAATGTTGACATAGACCGCTTAATAGAACTTGTGCGAGTCACACATGAGCCTTCGAACTGCGCTGCATTGCATGCTCTCATGCCTCTCAGGGTCTCAGGTCTCCGGGTCAGGATTCAGGCTATCGGGAATATCCTCTAGGAAGTGTAACTTATGTCAGGATTCGTCACAGCATGAAAGGTCGTTGGTCGTTGGTCGTTGGTCGTCGTTCAGTACAACTAACAAGGCTACAACCCACCTGACACCTGACCTTTTTTGACACAGGCCCAAAGGGCTGGAATGAGAGGCTGGAATTAGAGAACTAATATAGGCAGACACACAAAGCAATGCAGCTCTTTCTCTGTAGAAGAGGAGCTTATGAGCCAAATTCTACGGGTTGCTTTCTTTTCCTTTCTTTCCTTTTCTTAACCTATGATTAGGGAGGCCACTTTGACCAATATTTGCATTTATACACCTCAAACCTCAAACACACACCCGGACGCATGTACACCACTACCCGCTACATTAGCTCCTGTGCCATTTCGGATTGTATTAATTCGAGTTCGAGATCGAGTTCGGTAGCAATACAGCAAACAGAGCCAGGTAAGCGTCCCATTTAATTAAGGTTGAACCGAAAGCAGAGCGAAACCGGCGGCTCGTTCCCAATAACAGGGTAGGTCGTGGATCAGAGGAAGCCATATCAGAAAAAACTTTAGAAACCTTCAAATGAGGAGCTGACAACGCCGCCGACTAACTGGCCATTTAGGGGGCGATGTTCCAAGCATGACGTGGTTCTGTACCAAAAAGAAACTCACTCTCAGAGCACGGAGGAGCGTACCACTTTAGACCGCGCTGCTTTGCTTTTCTTCTCTACCTGTTAGCCATCTAATTCCGGCCCTTCGGGGCCTGTCTAAATATACACTTCCGATGTTCCTCTCGCATGGAATATGTATATCGGGATTGGCCCTCGGTAGTTTCAAAATTTCTGGCAACAGTGATAAGGCCACAGGCCACAAGGAAAAAAGAGGTCTAGGGGTATTTCCAATTCGGTTTTTCGCATGCTATGGCAAAAAAGGGCCATTTTGGAAGCGACCCGCTTCTGTTTTCTATGTCTATGGGGTCTATAGGGCTGGGTATGGGAAGTTGTAGCAGCCAACAAGTAACAAGTGTCAGTATCAAGTGAACTTCAAGAAAAGGCGGCACTGCATGGTTCGAGGGGTGGTAATATTTAAAGAGATGGTGGACTAGGCGAGGGCCTGAGGACATAAATCCTGAGCATGCACCTGAATATCCAGGGACATGAGGTTGGTCACTTAACATCGACCAAACGAGTTTGGTTACGTACACGTAAGTGTAACATCCCTTTTCATTGTTTCTTTTTGTCGTAGTTTTTTTTAAGAAAATTGGCAATTGGCAATGCCCCGTATATCCATAAATCACATATCTGAATCCACTGCAAAAAGATATCAGGAACACACAGGAACAATTTCATCTCTCAAAGTTAAGGTCAATCCGCTTTTCGGAGACGGCAAGTAACAATTAAACGGAATCGGCTTTGCTCTGTGTGCGGGTGCGAGGGCGCGAGGAAGTGCCGTTCATTCGGGGGTCTTCGGCCTGCTTCGACGCTAACCAATCGGTTACGGTCTGATCGTCTTGGCTGAGCACTTCAAAAGTCTCGCGGAACAGCGGGTCGGAATCAGCCACAATACTTTTCACTTGCTTCTTCACTGGCTTCAAGGCCTTCGCGTGCGTGCATTTGTAGAGGTAGGCCGTGTGGCCTTCGCTGCTGCCATGCATGGACGTGGCCTGCTTCTCAACGAACTCCATCGAGAAACCGTACTTGTCAATCATCAAATGTGGTGCATGGTAGCAGAGCACCCATTTCGCAGTCGACGACGCACGCAAGCACTCCCCGAGGTGCAGGAAGAGCTTGGGTGGGAAGCCAATGTCAAACATGTATACGTGGGTGAACGGGTTGAAGGACTTGGCATCCCATGCGTCGCCATGCATGAAAATGCAGTTGTTGCGGCTAGCTTCGGGGCGGTGCGTCTCAACGTCGTCCACGTAGTGCTTAAGGTTGTGTAAGCTAAGCAGCCACCTCACGTGCTCCATTTCCACTCCTACGCTGTACTTGACTCCCGGGTCGATCGCCACATGCAAGTTGGGCTTTCCCAACCCAGCGCCCACGTCGACAAATACGCTCTCAGGCCCTAAATCCGCCTTTTCCACCAACAAGTTTGTCACTTTCTGCATCGACGACTTGGTCAACTCTGAAAAAAAAAGAAGAAAGAAAAGGGAATGAAAAACATGCAAATGATGGACATGATTGCTAGAATAAAGCCTTACACGAGCCATTGGCACTTAACCACTAAGTATAAAGATGAAGACATACCTCCGTAGATTGCACCTCCGGAACCGTTTCCGCCCAGCGATCCTGTGCACTTGTTTACAATCTTGTACATCTGCAATACTTCCTCAACGCATTCGCTCGATGCACTACCAAACAATGCCTTCTTAGACTTGCCCGATGATTCAATGGACTTTTTGCTGCTTTGTACCTTAGCAGGAGTACTCGTATCTTCTGCTGCATTCCTATTAGCAGTTCGGCTTGGCGTTGAGGGGGCTTTCACAACCTTTGGCTCATCTGCAGCTACTAATTCTTCAGTCGTCTCATCGTCGGCGAGGAGCTTCTTCCGCGTCTCACTCTTGGGTGCTGATTTCCTCCGCGAGCGGGCATCCGGCCGAGTTGGTGTGGAAGGGAGAGCGGCTTTCTGAAGAGTCAGGTGAAACGTGTGTTAACATAAAAGAAATGAGGCTTGCATGGGCCGATGCGCAGACTTACAACTTGCGCCATTTTTCCAAGAATGATTGGGGAGGTAGGTGGAGGGAATGTCGCGGAAAAAAAAATATCCAAACGGCTAGTTAACTTTGAGACCCAGTCCTACAAGTGACCACGTCTCCCAAAGATTCAAGTTTACAGGGATTTTTGATCCGTGGCTTTTTGTTCGAGTACGAATTAGACTACGCCTTTTGAAAGCAAGGAGTCGGTCTGCGTGCAGTAGTTAGCCCTTTTACTAGTCGTGGTGCTTGAGGATAGTACAACATGGATCATAGATCGTAGAATCCATACTCATCCGAGCTGCGTTTGCTTTAATTCCTCGCATTAGCTAATGCTCTGATAGCCCAATTTTGAACTAGGGTCCTTCACATGTAGCAGCGTTCAAAGTAGTCTTCAATCTCGGGCAATGAAATAAGCTAACCGGCCTTGAAAGGGGATTGCTTCTTGATTTACTAATACATGGAGATTCCTCGCGACCGCCTCTACTCATGGTGCTCGTCATCGGAGCAGGCTGGTGACGACCCTCTGCAGCCGCAACAATCACTGGCGGTGGTCGTAGATGCTCTAGGTCTCCCCATTTCAGCCGATGGAAGTAATGACGACGCACTTCGCGACTTCGCGGCGGCACTCATGGCTCTGGTGCGCCGCGAGACGCAAGCTTTTGTTGGAGCAGGGCCTGTAGGCACAATACCCGCCAAGGTGCTTTCTGCCGAAGGCATTTCGCGCCTCGGTGCTCCAACTCCGCCTCCTCAGACGCCACCACGGCCACCTCCTATGGTTGCTCCAGTTCAGTACGAGGACGCATTTCCAGCGCTCGGAATGGGCGCGCCTGCACCTAAAGCTCAGCCAAAGGCTAAGAAACGCGTGCGAGCAACCTTGTTGGCAGTGTCAAGCGGAGGCAGCAGCGGTGGAAACATCGCTTCACTGCCGTCGGGCGATACTCTGGATGCCTCGAGGCCTGCTACCACCGGCGGCTCGAGCATGCCAAATCCTAGCTTCAAATCAACAGCGCCAACTGCGGCGGCTTCTTTTGGAAAATTAGTTGATGTACCTACTTCTCAAACTCAATTGTCGCCCAGCCGCGCGCGTGCCATTCCAGCAGAGCATGCGACCCCGCCTCGGCCTAGTCACACCCATTCTAGCCCAAGCACACCACCCACGCTTCCTGCTCCTCCTGAGATGCCCATGCGCTCGCCAAGCTTGACCTCATCCTATAGCCTCACAGGCGGTTTGAGCTCACCTGTGGGTGCAAATCCGCGCTCACCTCAAATGTCACCCTTCTCAGCCTCGGCTCTGCCTATTTTGGACTCGGACACTGCTCAGGATTTAGACGCCCTTGAATGCTCGTCTCACGCCTCGGCGCTTCGAGGGCTAGCTTTCCTGCACGGCCGCTTAGTGCTCGACCATTTGGCACCTCCAGCTGAGCTCGCGTTCCTTGCATCTTTGCTCAGAATTGGTCCCAAGACTGCTGCAAGTCGAGCGTCGACTGAGGCCCCAGCAGCCGCCACTGATACCGATGCCCAAAGCAAAAGTGCAGACGACCCCCCGTCGTCGGCTCCGAGTTTCTTCACTTGCCGCACCGATTGCGCTGCTTTCGCCGCCATGGCGTTAGCGGCTGCGTTGCCGCTGATGCGATATTTGGACAGCGGGGTGGCGGCGTTGCTGTGGGCAGACCCAGTCCTTCGGCGAATGGCGCCGCGGTGCGCCCAAACCCTCAAGCATTGCGCGGAGCGGCGGCACAGCGACCTGTCGGGAAGCCGCTTGAGAGTGGGCGCTGGGCCAAGTGATGTACCATTCGTGGATGCCACGGACTCAAGGCACCATTTTAAATCAGCCCTGGCCCAAAAGCTCTTCAACAACCGGGAGCAGGCGCGCGATGCCTTCCTGAAACTCTTGCGCGCGCACGGGGACGCTCGGCGGCGGCTCGACGGTGAAGCCAAGCTAGAAGCACTGCTCGCTGCTTTACCCGCTGAAGTGGATGCCCTGCTGTCGGTCTTGATGCCGGGGAACGGGGAGTGGTTTGGGAGTTTCTTCGCACGTCAGTTGACGCATTCAGCCCTCGAGGTCGAGACCGACAGTGATGTTGTGGATGCCGTTGCTCGCAGCAACAAAGCAGACCCAGCCCACTTACAGCGCCTGCACCAGCGCCTCAGCCAAAGGTCGTCTGCAGCGCCACTGCACACCACTGCCGCAGCAGCTGCGCCAGTAATGCAGCGGTCTTCTCAGGAAGGACAACAGCGCGGCGGTAGCTCATTCGGAGCACCATCCTCCTCGCGAGGCCACCAACCACGATCCAATGCCAGTAATCAGCGCGCGCCTCATCGAGCGTCCAACCATAGCGCTTCTGCGGCAGCGCCAGCCCACCTTCCACTCGCCAATGTCGATGACGTGGCGGCTTGCTTCGCTCAGCCCTCGGAGGCTTTCTTTTTTGACTTCCTGGAATTGGGTGGGGCGGCGCGCTCCGCCGACTTCGTCAGTCATCTGGAAGCTGCTCTGCTGGACCGCGTCGCGTCTCAGATGGACTCGTGGCTCTCGCCTGGGAAACAACAAGGAGGCGACGATGCTGCTGCAGGCCAGGAAGCAACAACAGCAGAGAAGAAGGACAATCAAGTGGAGGCGTCTCCAGAAGCTATTGAACCAGCTCTGGCAGCATCTTCGTCTTCGTCTTCATCACCGTCGTACTTTGGCTCGCCCGATGTACATCAGCGCAGCAAACAGTCAGGGGGCGAGTTCTCTTCACCTTACTCACCCCAAGAATCCTCTTCAACGAGCGCTCGGAAGCTCTTTGGAGCTACCTCTAGCGGTGACGGGGCAGCATCAACATTGCCAGCTTCCAACGACGGTCATCGTTTGGACGCTGAAGAAACGGTTGACGCGCTCTTCACGCTCAGACGGCTCGGAAAGTTCCTCGGGTTGCTAGCGTTTCGCCAGCATTGGCCTCTGAGCCTGGCTGCAATGAGCGGCGGGCACTCCGAAGCCCTTTACAGCGCAGTGGCAGAGGCAACACGCGTGTTGGCACGACAATCACCCAAATTAAATGCTCGAGAAATACTTGCTCGTGCTCAGTCTCAAGGCTGCCTCATTCTCGTGGTAAATTTACCCATTCCTTTTCGCTCTCCTAATTCAGAGTCTCCACACTACAGTAGATTAGCATGGTATCGCATAACACCCCCCGATATGTTTCATCTGACACTTCTTTGCGTGCTTGATTATCTAAATAGGTGCCCTGGCTCACGGACTATTTGAGAATGCTCCAATGGGATCTGGTTGCGCGGCGCACTCCTTACTACGCTGCCTTGTTGGCAGACTTGAAGCAAATTGCTTTGCATGGCCCTTCGCCGCACGCATCCGGCTTTAATGGGAACCACGCTTTGATTCGAACCGAAGCTGCTGACCTCTGTCGCGACCTTCACTCTTCTTTTGCCAGCCACCTCCCGCCCTTACAGCTTGACTCCAGTTCTACGTCCACCGCTGCTGCAGTAGCTGCTTCGCCCTTCACCACAACCAACCTCGCTCTTTCGCCAGTACTGGGCACCGTCGATAGCTCAAGCCAGCTGAGTGTGCGATGCTTCTCGCGGCGCTTGTGCAGTGGCGTCGACCTCTTGTTGTCGTCGCTTCTGGCCAACAAGCGGCCTCCAGCCCCGAATCATCCCGATGGCGTCAGCGTGCTCGTCGCCAAAAAAGTCGTTCGTCCCCATGTTGTAGGGCCTCCTACTCCGCGCTCAGCCGCAGGAAGCAGCGCGACTTCGTCATCTTTGCCTTCTGCGGCGCCACCTTTAGAACGCCAAGACAGCGTAACCTTTGACGAGCTTTCTACTGCTTCTGGCGCCAATCACAACGGTTCCCTGGGCTCACCCGACGCCGATTTCGGCCGACGGCTCCGAACGGCTTTTTTTCGGCGGCACCCAACACTGCAGCGCTGTGCCGACTTCTGCGTGGACGCTGCCGTGGCCAACGCCAAGGCTGCTGTCATAGCCACGCATTGCGCAGCGACTCACCAACTCGGCAGCGCTACCAGTGCTGTTCGTAGCCAGGCGCGCGCAGCGGCCGCTCGGGACGCTGCATATCAGATCGAGGAAGCAGTGACGTCCGCCATGCACGCTTTAATGCCGAAACACCCGCTCTTGCTGCCGGAGCCGGTGGCGGCCACTGCGCTCCATTTGACCCTAGACCTGGCCCTAGGAGCCGGCCTCAGTGCCGTCAAGGATGCAGTGGCTGCGGACCTTGCGAGTCAAGTGCAGCGACACATGTCGAAAAAACAGCCAATAGAGTCGCCGCCTGGCTTGGCTAGTGCCGCAGGAGTCGCAACAGCGTCGTCACCGGAGGGTAAGGTAGCAGCAACGGCTAATAGCACCGCTGTAGAGCCAGTAAGCTCGCATAGTGACGGCAGTACCGCGACACTGAAAGCAAAACATGTACAAGAAGACTCCTTTCTTCCTCCGACAGCAGCAGATGTCGAGACTGCAATGAGCGCACTGCTTGCTGCCGCAAAGGATACTTCTCGTTTACCTCCTGCAGCAGCAGGCGTGGCCTCTGCAACTGCTGCTGCAGTTACCGCTTTGCCTGAAGAGATGAAGATTTCATCGAGCACCTCAACGAGAAAAGAAGCTCAAATGGAGGTGGCGGCCAGCTCGGCTCGTCTGTTGGAAGCTCGAGCCACAGCTGCATGTGATGACCGTGAGCTTTTGACGCATCTCCCTGTACTCTGGCGCCACTGCTGCCCACGCACTAAACACCATGGCCCTACCGCTGCCACGATTGCGGCCCTTGCACCGTGCTTAACTGAAGCAGTGGTGCTGGGTGGATCATGCAATGAGGCACGCGTCACGTTCTTCATCCAGTTGATTGATGCAAGGCTTTTATCGCTCGCCAGTCTCGAGCAGTGCCTCCTCTCAATCCTCTTGCGGCCAGTGACAAAGGTGCCAGGAGCGGGTGAGGACCAAGCATCGCCGTCGCAACGCACTTATGCTCATGCGCGTGCCTTTGCTTCAGGGCTGGTTGCGTTTGTCACAGAGAGACAGCAGTCAACAACTATGACATTGGATAGCGCCGTGACGCCGCTGCACTGTCATCGCCTGAAAGCTTACTTGTCAGAGAAGTTCTCAAACTAATCGCCCGTGGCAGCGCATTAATATATGCTTTATCCCTAGCCGCGCAGCCGCAAATCGGGTCTTTGACCTCCTAAATCAAATCCCCGTTCCTGGGATTTCCCATAAAAATTTAACAATTAACAAATTTGACGTACTTGGAACTAATAAACAGAGACATAGTGAAGGTTCTTTAGTCATAAAGAAACCAAAAAAATCGATTTAATAAGGCGGATTCCAAATGGACTGAAGTGGCGTAGAACGCAGCCATCTGGAACTCGGGCCTCGGGGATTGAGGGATGGGGGGTTCTATCGTTTATGGCCCATAGGCCTAAGCCCATCGGATGCCCATCGGCCCGCCGTCCATAGTTTCCAAATTTATTGAATTGAACTCGAATGCAACACGGGCCTCTGATAAGAACAAATTATACGGCCGTGCGATTTAGAAGAAAAAAACGCTGAGTGAAGCCCAGCCAACTCCAGGGCATGTGCCCTCGAGAGGACCTTCTTTTTGCACCTCACTTGGTCTTGCCATTGGAATTTGAAGCCGCGACGCTCTCGTCTACTACAGCCAGTGCAGCCAAGCATTGTTGTCGCACACTTGACTCCGCAGGCAGCGCTTCTACGGCACTGCGCACGGCTGCGGCGTGGCTGGCCTCGTCCGTTGACGACGCACTCGGCGGTGCTGCTTTTTGGTTGGAGGGGTGCGAAGCCCAGGCGCGGAGTTGCTCCATGCGGGCCGCCAGTGGCACCACGTCCGCGATGGCGCCCTCGGCAGCTTGCGCCACTTTCACCTGCACGCCCACGTCAGGGCCGCTGGTGTTGCCAGTGACCGCGAGCCGCAGCGGCATGAACAAGCCTTTTCCTTTGCGGCCCGTGGCTTTGCCCAAGCTCTTCACCATGGCCTTCCACTGGGCGTCAAAAGTGTCAAGGTCGCTGCCGTCAGGGACCTCCCCTGCGTCGTACAGCGCCAACAGCGCCAGCGCTACGTCAGCAAAATCGTCATCCAAAATGACCTTGGCGTCAGGAGCAGCAAGGGCATCAGGCAGCGAATAGGACACGACTTGTTTCAAAAGAGTGGCGGCATCGGTCAGGAGCTCAATTTTGTCTTGGGCCATGGCTGCGCATAAGTTCACCAATGTCTCCGACGGCGCCTGGCTCGAGTCGAGCGTAACGGCTTGAATGAAGGGCACAAGGAGCGAAGCGAGGCCTGCCTGGTCCATGGCTCGAATGTGCTGACCGTTGACCCACTTGAGCTTCACGGTGTCAAACATGCTCGGAGCTTTGGTGACTCGGTCCAGAGCAAACGCTTCGGTCACTTCTTCGGGCGAGTAAATCTCACGGTCGGAGCCATCGTTCCAGCCTAAACCTGCCAAGTAATTGATCATTGCTTCCCGCACGTAACCCTCTTGCTTGAATTGGTCCACCGAGGTGGCGCCATGCCGCTTCGACAGTTTGCTGCGGTCTTCGCCCAAAATCAAGCTCGCGTGCGCGTAGGTCGGCATGGGGAACCCCAGTGCTTCGAGCACCAGCCCTTGCCGCAAGGTGTTGGTCAAATGCTCTTCCGCGCGCACCACGTGGGTAATGCCCATGGTCGCGTCGTCCACCGCCACGCAAAAGTTGTAGACGGGCACCCCCGAGGAGCGCATCAACACGAAGTCGCCGACCGTGGACTCGGCATCCCAGGTCACCGTGCCGCGCACTAAATCGTCGATGCTCACCGAGGAGCCCGGCTCGACTTTGAACCGCACAGCGTAGGGCTCGCCAGCAGCGATTTTAGCCGCCACGACCTCAGGGTCTGCGTCACGCCAAGTGCCGTCGTAGACGGGGTTTGGCTCACCCTTGGCCTCAGCGGCTGCGCGCTTCTCTTCGAGCTCAGCTTCGGTGGTAAAGCACGGATAAGCTTTGCCCTCTGCAATGAGCTGCTCCGAGTACTTTTTGTAGATTTCACTGCGCTCTGACTGCCGGTAAGGAGCATGCGGGCCGCCAACGTCGGGACCCTCATCCCAATCCAGCCCAAGCCACCTCAGGTCCGCCTTCATAGACTCCTCAGAAGCGCGCGTCGACCTCGCCGTGTCTGTATCTTCAACACGCAGCACAAAGGTACCGCCTGCTTGTCGTGCCTGTTCATTCGATCAATTGTAATTTTCCGGCCACAATTACGCGTTGAAATAGTAACAACGGGTGAGGTTGAACAAACACAAAGTTTGCTGTGTGTTGATTCCAACATCGAGACATTCATGAAGTAGCTGAATAAAGTTGTAATCTAGCATAGATTGCGCACCTTAAGCCAGTTGAAGAGAGCTGTTCGAGCGCCACCTACGTGGAGTGACCCGGTCGGAGATGGCGCAAATCGTACTCGCACCGGGGCCTCGGCGTTCATAGTAAGCATCGATCGATGCACCTTCCCAAAGGAGTGCGGACCACTCGACCGCAGCGCCATCGGACCTCTAAGGCACAACGGGCGCGCGACTAGCGCCATGGTGGAGCTGACAGCAATTGCCAAAGCTAGCAAGCTGGCAGACAAATTGGCTGAAGGCATCTACCCCCGAGAGACTTACTCTCCGCCTCCGGCTAGCTTCAGAAAATGAATGGGAAAGGATGAAAGGATGACGACACACGACACAAAAAAAAACATCTTCAAGGCAGGCTGCGATATTCTATTCTACGAGAGCTCTGTCACGTCTCTGTAACCTATACCCTGTACCCTGTTCTGCAATCACTGACCGATCGTTGTTGTTGTTGGGAAAGTCTATTTCTATATTTCTGACTTCTAGTGCAGCTTCTAACTACAGTAGCCCGTAGATTAGACAAAAACTATAAAAGACGCAAACGCCTTCTCGAATTACGCAGCTGAGATATGGGCATTGATATCCCTTGCTCAAAGACCGCCAATCCAACCTAATTCAAGCCCACGAGGCTGCAGCAACGCGCTTCCTCATTCCGCCATATAGACCTATTCATCTGAGAAGCCTGTGATTTCCATGTGAATAACAAGCGTCAAAAACCCATGGAGCTCTTCCTTGGTGCTGTACAAAGGGAGATCAAGTCGGTTGAAGCAGGTGTGGCTGCGCGGGTATAAGAAGTCCCGCTTGTCAACACCCGCAATTGTAAATAGCCGAAAGTTACCATCTGCAGATCACACAGCGAGCAACAGCGCAAGAAGATAGAATAGTCAAGAACGGTAGCCACTCAATATTTGGTACACGAAATAGAAAAGCGAAGATATCTCAAAACAGAAATCAGAAAACTTATTTTTATTACCGTTCGCTTCGAGTGCTTTGAATCCTTGTGCTGGCAGCCGCGCATTGCCCGTCGTAAACTGCAACAGCCGCGCGCGCTCTTCCTGATTGAAGTCCTGCGCCACCTCCCAGAACCACTTCACAACGGGATGGTTTGGCCCAAGCTTCTTGTAGAGGCCTACGTAGCGAGTGTGGCGCTTCCAATCGTCAAGGTCCACCTCAGGGACACCTGAGAGAAGCAAGTCTAGTTCTTGGTAGTCGAACACTGAGAGCGCCTCTCTCGGGACCACCTCATAGAGACCGCAAAGAATTTGCCAGAGCTGATCTTTCACGGAATCCATCACGCGAAACTTGAAGCGCTGCTCGAGGTACTCAAGCTTATTCTCATCAGTCACGGGTATTTGAGCTCCGCCAGGGACCAATTCATGCGTTACTCGAGCACCCATATGCTCCACATCAACCGTGAAGTCAAGGCACAATTCTGAAGCGATACCAGGAGGTGCGTCACGCAGGTACACTAAGTGCTGCCAAAGCTCGCCATCATCGAACTCGAGGTCGCTGAATGCAAGCGGTACTCCGAGCACATGCTTGAGCATAGGCAGCGAGAGCCGACAACTGGACAAAGTTTGGTGCTCTAGCAGGGCCTTCCCAATAAACCTCCCTGCAAACCGGAAGTACTTCAGGTGCAAGGAATTGGCAATGCTGGACATGGGGTTGATGCTGTAGCCGGAGTCGCCTTGCGACACGAAGAGGGCGAAGTTCGGGTCAAAGAGCTGCTCGCCTACTAAACCAAACCATTCCCGAAGCGGCCCACCGGCGTCGACTCCCGGCTCGTCCACGAATAGAATCCGAAGCCTGCGCGCCATCAAGTGCGGCTCAAGCGTCATGAGTTGCGCGAATGAGTCAGCGAGCACGCGGTCTCGTCGTACTTGCAACTTCACCACGCCCCCACCTTGGCTCGGCGCCAGAGCCAGCTCTGGGCTGCGGAGCGCATCTAAACAGCTCTGCAACCACTGCTGCTTGCGCCGGAATGGCAGGGCAGCAATACCTATCAAGTCGTTCTCGGTCTCCACTTCTGCCGTGGGCATGCTTGACCGACCAGGAGCACTCGTAGGACCTTTGCTGCTATTTGGCGCTTCTTCATCGCCCTCGGTGAATTCATGGTAGTCGCCCGCTACCAGGATGCGCTTCTTGATTGGGTGAAAGGCATCCGTAGCAACGCTGCGCACGGCTTCCCAACTCATTTTACCGGGCACAGAGGGGTCTAGCACTGAAGCGAAGCCTGGAGATTGGCTCATGGGGGCTGTATCGCCAAAGCTGTCCCGGTGAGTGTGCAGAGGTGACGAAGAAGAAGGGGCTCCGTTCTCAGGAGCGAAGGTATGCGCAGCAGTATCTGCCTTGACCACAGCCATGCGCACCCACTCCACTTTACCCGTAGAACTGTCACTTCTTCGCTGCCATAGCCTTCGCCGATGCGCTGCTCGCTGTCGCATGGTCAAGGCGTTAAAGCGTCGTGCAGCAAAGGCCTGCTCCCGCTCGCCCTGCGTCAAACTTTCACGAAACCCTGAGAGTGAGGCCCGGTTCAGTCCTGAGGATCGAGCACTTGAAACAGCGAGAGACGGTTCAACCAAAGAAGCGCGGAATGAGCCCAGTGGGTCACTTTGGCCGGCGTCGAGCGCGTCCTCTTGTTTCTTCCGCATTGCGTCGTAGTACTTGCGTGCCGTGTCCTGCGACGATCCACATAAGCTACAGATCGCACTGCGAGGCCGATTTTCAAAGGCACACACTGGGCAGAGCCACTCATTTTCAGCACCCACGAGCGAGTTGGCGAAGATATCATTGCGCATTTCGTCGCGTGACATGAGTGGTTCATTCAAAGGGTTTCCTGGTCGGGAGCCATCGGATTCGCAAACTCCGCTCATGCATGCACAGCCGCATACCAAGACTGAGGCAATGATAACTACGAAAATAATGTTATTTTCCGAATCAGTCTCATCGTCAATTTTTCCATCGTCGTTGTAGCCAAGTAGGCGTCGCGCTTCAAGATGTTCGTAGGAGTCTGAATTGTAGATGGCAACAGACGCAAGTAAACCTAAAGCCGTGGCACATCTAATAACCACGGCTACTCGCCGCCGCATCCAAAATTGTTCCATGTCGAAGTTCCTCCTCGCCTAAACTTTGACTATATTTCGAAGAGTCTCATTGTCTTCTTTTGTGATTACTGCAGCTCAAGCTGGAGATGCGAGAGGGAGTACAGGCTATCCGCTATGATCGCAATGATTGATTATTGCCTCCTCGTTCTCGTTTTTGCCTCGTTCATTTTCCTACTCTGTAGTCCCTCCCCTGTACTGGATGAAGGCGCTACAAAGGGTTCAGCCCTTTTCTTACAAGGCATACCTTTAAGCGCATTTTTCCGTTTTGATGACCGAAATTTTCAAGGTCAATTACGGGCCTTTTTAGCTCTCTCACCTGCACCTCGGAAAATTTGGAAACATAAATGTGACAATGGGAAAACGCTTTTTCTCTCAAACCGTCAGCAAGCGATTCACCTTTTCCACTGTAAACAGCAAGGACGCGCCATCCATACACACGGCGCTGGCCTCGAACAATTGCGTGACTGTCTCATCGCGGCAAATTTGGTCACAGTTGGCGTCTTGAAAAACGCTTTTCAAACCCCGAGGATGGCACCAGCTGGCGAACTGATATGATTGGTGTTGATAACAAAAATCGTACTCGAACTCGAACTAATACAAACCCAAATGACACAGAAGCCAATGCTGCGGGCAGAAGTGTACGCGCGTGCGTTGCGCGCAAGTCAAAATCGTAAAG
>Ga0307982_1001734_pt1 | contig 17731 bp, 11 predicted proteins | sample OrgLakmetagen989_FD_201847 | JGI IMG/M metagenome (GOLD analysis project Ga0307982, IMG submission 201847) | Saline water microbial communities from Organic Lake, Antarctica - #989 | ecosystem: Environmental > Aquatic > Non-marine Saline and Alkaline > Saline | place: Antarctica: Organic Lake... | reverse complement strand
TTATAAAGTCTTATAAATATTAGTTATGTTTTAGTTATGGTTGGTTATGGATGCTATTGGTTCTAATATAGCCGTTGGACTGGTTGGTTATGGTTTAGATTGGTTTTAACAACACCGCCTGTCGCCGGCCAGTTATAATGTTATGTGTGGCCTCATAACTGGCCGGCGACACTAACCTGTTTTGTCGTTTTGTCTTATGTACTCTCACCAACCAGCAGGGGACATCACTACCAACAACCAACAACCAACACACCGATACACCGATCGCTGTTCTCGCCGAGGTCCCATCTATCTCTAGCATCAGAAAGTGTAACGAATAGAGCAATCACAGGTTGAGGATCAATAACTGCTGCGTTTCACATAGATGCTCGCACGGTGGCCTAGTCTAGGACGGGCAATGGCCCGTCCGCGAGTTCAAGCTGCCACAAGGAACTTTTCGTATGGCGGTATTGGTGTCAAAAGCAAGCGACCGGCCTTGAGCTTTCCCGACGCCGTTGAGGCTGAACTTTTACTCGCACGGGCAAAGAAGGCGGCCGCTGCTAAAACCACTGGCAGCAGGATTCCTGGCATGGAAAAGAAAGAGGCTGGCAAAGGTGGGAAAGGTGGTAAGGGAGGGAAAGGTGGCAACAACAGGAACGTAGGAATGGGCAAGGGTGGGAGAGAAGCTGCTGAATACGCTACCAAATTACGCCGGGGACCCTCAGGCAGTGCAGTTGAGGCTTGTTTGGCAGAACTGGTAGCCGGGCCTGTGCCACACAACGTAGTGCATTATGCAGCAGCTTTTCATCGCTTGCGTGAGCTGAAGCAGTGGCGCCGCGCACTAGCCGTGCTGGAGCAATTGAAGAACGACCCCACTGTGTGGGTTGACTGCGCCGCTGCGGCAGGGTCTAGCTTAGAAGACTTCGACGCACGCGCGGACGCAGATGCCCGCCAAGCCGCGTCGGACCCCGCCTTCGCGTGGGCGCTGCAGTGTCGGACCAAAGTGCGGCATTTGCACAACGAAGCCCTCGCAGGCTGCGCCAAAGCGGGCCTCTGGGAAACGGCCTTTGACCTGCTGGAAAGCATGCGCGAGCGCAGCCGAAGCAGCACCCGCCAATGGAAGAGCCGCGGCAGCCGCGGAAGCGGTCCTAGCCAAGCATTAGACGGTGGCGAAGACTGGTGTTGGATGGAGCCGGATGCTCGAAACTATACGGCGGCGCTGACGGCGTGCGCGAAAGCGCCAGGCTACGGCGCCGCCGCCAAAAGCCAAACCGGGCGCAAGAAGTCCACGACGACTGCCCCCTGGGAAGCTGCGCTGGGCTTGCTGAGCGTCATGGAAGAGCGCCGAGACCCGCTCGATCAGTACGCGTACCATGCGGCCATCTGTACGTGCACTGTAGGAAATACATGCTTGTGTGTGTTCTTGACCATGGTGCGAGGTGGCGGCAGTGTCAACACAAAGCTATTCGATGTTTATGAATAATTATTTTACTGCTTTTTGTTGAGTCCGTTCTTCCATTCTACCAATTTCATTTCAAGCCGTCGTCTCCTTTTTTAAAAAAATCCTTTTCCTTCTTGCGTACATGTATTTCGTTTTTTTCTTTCTTCTTTTTCCTCAGCGGCGTGTGCGCGAGCCAAGCAGTGGGCGCTCGTGCAAGGCCTCGTGCAGCGCATGCAAAGGCGCGGGGGCTTCCCCGTGACACCCGCCACGCTCGATTCGGCCCTTCACCCGCAGTCAGGGGTGCCTCTGGAGGCTGCCTTGGCCGCCGCACGCGCCCTCAGCCATCAATTGGAGCAGCGTGCACACTTGACGAACTTCGGCAGCGAAGTCGTCGACGACGACGACCACATCGTGAGCCAAGGAGAAAGCACGCAGGCCTGGGACTTTTCAGGCGCGTCGAACAGTCGCTTTTCGGCAGACTTCGCCGCGTCCGTGCAGGATCCTGACCGTCTGGCCGCGCTCTTGCCGGCTGCTCTCCCGTCTGCGTACGTGAAGTCGCGCCTCTTGTCCCTCTGCCGCCGCGACGGTGCCTGGCAGCTCGCGGTGGCTCTGCTCGACGCGCCCGTGCTGAGCGACGCCAGAAGCAGCGGCGACTCGTTTTTGTCTTCGCACAAAGGTTCTTTCCACGCCCAACGCGACGCGCAGGCAAGCGCCGTGATTGGCACCACGCAAGTGCTGCAAACGCTCTGCGAGGCGAAGCAGTGGCAGCCGACCCTCAAGCTCCTCGACCGTGTCTTTGATGAGAGCTCTGCCAAAGCGCAGGCAGCTGACGGAAACTTGGGTGATGGCATGGGAGACACTGGCCAAGCTTTGTCCTCATCAACATCAGTTGGTGTAGACATGCGCGTAGACGAAGTGTTGCTTCGGGTAGCTGCGCAGGGGTGCGTCACAGCGCACGGGGCCGACCTGCTGGCAGCCGCTGCCTCGAACTTAGAAGAAGAAACAGATGGTAGCAGTACAAGCAAAGCTACCGAATCGTCTGGGACCGGATTAGGCACAGACAGCGCACCCGCTGTGGGCACTCTGCTTCACAACAGCGAGCTCAAAGGAGAAACGCGCCGTAGCGATGACCGTGGAGTGGACGATGGTGCCGGTCTCAGCCAGGTGCTCGAGTTTTTCGCCGCATTAGCCCCCGGGGGACGCTATGAAGTACCGCCAGCCGCTGCCACCACCGCTCTTACGTCTGCAGTGGTGGCAGCTGCAGCCCTCGATGACACTTTTTCATCTTCTTCATCTTCATCTTCTAGCCCAAATGCTTCCTTGGCTCGCCGTGCATTCCTGCGAACAGCAGCGGTGCGCGCAGGGCGTGCCCTTTTAGCGAATGCCTCGGCACCTGTCGAGGTGGGGGGCGCTGGCTTAGAAGCCAACGAAAAGTGCTACTTGGCGCTGCTTCAAGCGTGCGATCCCGCTACGCTGCAGCCGACACCAGCTCAATCACAGCAAATGAGCCAGACTTCTGGAGCAGCCAGTTCCAGTGGGCACACCTCGCGGGTCAATCGAAGTGCCTTGGCGCCTGTGCTTCACGACGACGACGCAGAGGAGTGGTACAAGGGAGGCGCAGTGCAGGCCTCTGCAGCGGCGTCTTGCCGCGTCTACGACATCACGCGGCCGGCTACGAGCCGTGGCGACAAAAGCTCAGGTGACGTTGCTGCGCTGGAGCTCCTGGCATTGGAGGCTGCTGCGGTGCTCGATGACATGCGTGCCAACGGCCTGCTAGCTCCGCTTCCCAAGCCGGCAACACCAATGAAAACAACTTCGCAAGAGCTCCAAGGGGCGGCAGATATTGCTAACCTGAGTGAAAACACTAATAGTGAAATCGGTGATGCCACAAATGATCGGCTTTCATCAAACATGGATGGGAGCGAAAAGGACGGGATTGAGGTTGAGGACGACCTTGAGCACAACGTGAGCAAATTGAATGACGCCATGTTGAACTTCGACGAGAACAGTTTTGACGAAGCGGCTTTCGATGAAATGTCGGCCGTGTTCGGCGAGGCCTTGGATGCAGTAGAAGGAGAAGAAATAGACGAAGATGATGGCAGTGGATTTAGTAGGCCGTATGGAAGCATCCGCCAGGTGTATTGCCCTCCGCCGTCGAAGGCCCTTCAAGTCGCCGCCGCGCGCGCCCTCTCTTCTACAGGGGGGCATTGGGCTAATCTCGACGCCCTTTGGGACGCCGTGCATACTGGAGCGTCCGCAGCGTCCGCAGTGGCAGCAAAAACTGGTGGAGCTCCTGCAGGGACAGCGGCCACCCTTGCAGCAGCAGCAGCAACAGCAATGGTCGCGCCACCGTTGCAGCACGCAGCGATGGCTGCCGCAGCCGCAGCAGCGCACGATGAGGCGTGGGCAACGGCTACTGCCAGTACTGCTACCAGTGAAAGCTCTTCAGTCGACAACAATGCAGGGTGGGAAGAAGACGGGCGTGACGCTGCCGGCGCAGCAGGTGCGGTTGCCTTGTGCAACTACGTGACGACCACACGAGCGCGGCTCCTCGGGCCGCATGCCCGTATCAACAGCCACACGCATGTCAGCAGCAGTGAAACTGTCGACGCCTTCTGCTTGAACGGCGCGCTGCTCGCTCTGGTGAATGCTGGGAGGCCGCTTGCCGCGCTCGCTGCTGCTCATGCCCTCGCCCTCGACTACCCCAACGCCCCTGTCACTCCATCTAGGCGACTCTTTGCTGAGCGCCGCTCTCGCGTGGGCTCTACTGCAGATGTTAGTGGTGAAGACAAAAGCAACAGTGCGAGCCTATTTCCAGCCTATGCAGTGCGGCCTGACTTGGGCACTTATCACGTCGCGATGCGGGCGGCGATTGGCTGTGGCGAGCCCGATTTAGCCCTGGCCGTGTTGGCCGATCTGAAGGAAGCGTGCGAGAGTGGTGGCCGCAAGCATGACCTCAAGCCAAACACTGAGACCCATGCCTTGGCATCAGCCGCAGTGAGCGCTCGCGAGGAGATTTCTGAGGCATCAGCGACGCCAGTGAAATAAGTGTAGAGTAGGATGGGCATTGGCAGGGCACTGGCACTGTAAGACCTGAAATTTTCTGTGCACTTTAGACTTTAAGATTAATTTAAGATCTGCACTGTGTCTGGGTTAGGTGACTCGTGCTCGGGAATGAAAGACCCCGATTTCAGGAAACCTGTTCAGTTACAAAAAAGCAGGTATCCAAATGGATTCGGAACCCCTCTGGGGCTTAAGGTAGGCAGCCTACAGTCTAAAGTAGATCAAATCCAAGCACCACGTACGGATAGCGGATAGATTCCGCCTGAAAACCCATTTAGGCTAACCTAGAGTAATACCTCCTCCGCCCAAACAGGACCTTCATGTGCCCTGTGCAGCCATTCAATTAAGAATTGATGGAATCTCAACGAAAAGACTGCGCTCCAGGCCCCTAGTAATTCGACCTCGAAACTATTTGAGGACGTGGAGACATTATGAGCTGAGCTCAAACTGGTTGTCTCAATGCTCAATTCTCTCGTCGGCGTCGTCGTCACCATGATGCGAGTGCTCGTCGTTGTCGATGGAGCCAGGAAGCGTGTACGCGCCCAACCCAACGCTGTAGCCGTCGTACGTGGCGGTGTTGTTTCCGGTCGCGCGGCTGCACGCCGTATGCCCGTCTTCGGGGCCGTTCGTTTCGCCCATGGTTTCGCCTTCGGTTGGGCTCGACTCGCCGTCGCCGTCGTCGTGCTCGTGCTCGCCGAAGTGCTCTCGCTGGTCGCCCACGCTGCTGCCCGGGCTTCGCCCCATGTCGCCTCCTAGGCTTCGGCTCAAAGCGTCGCCACTGCCGCCCACGCCCCGTTCCCCAAAGCTGCCCACGTTGATGTTGCGCACCGCCCGCGTGCTGGTCAAGGTGTCTTCGTCGCCGATCTGGTTGGGGTGGCGGCCGGTGAGGCGCGAGGCCGCGGACGAGGTCGCCGCAGACGACGAGGAGCTCGACGAGAACGCAGTGGAAGAAACAGAGGACGACGACGTAGACGACGACGACGACGATGACGACGACGACGATGATGATGACGACGACGACGACGACGACGACGGCGAAGATGATGATGACGACGACGACGAAGAAGACGAAGAAGATGAAATGTAGTCGCCGCGTGTAGCGCCGTCCGTGTGCTCGTCGTAGACTAGATCGGCATCTCGTTGAGCAGCCTCAGCCAAATCGTTCAAAAGAATTAGCTTTTTTTCTTGGGTCATCTGGTCTAGCCTGAGTAAGCGCATTTCTAAGGACGAAGAAAACGAAGAAGAATATGAAAGTACTTCAACCGGCGCCTGTCCGTTTGCGCCGACACCAGTCATCTCAGAAGCAGCGGCAGGAGGTTGCCCTGAGGGTTCATCTGCTCCTGTGCTAGTCTTTGATATTGTTTCATCTTCGAAACTTCCCAGTTTAAGCCGGCCTTCTGTGCGTGGATCTTCCTGCTGCGCCAACTGAGCGAAGTCGCTCACCAAGGCTAGCTTTTGGTGAGTGGTCAACTGTGATAGCGATCCCAGTTTCTTCAGCAGGTCGTCTAGAACCACCGGCAGAGAAGCGGGCGCTGCAATCTCAGAGAAAGCGCTTCTGCCTGCTGTGCCTGCTCCTTGTGAGCTGCTTTCAGATGTAGCAATGGGTTGAGAATAATCTCTATGGGTTTTGTCTTGACTAGAAGGTGGAGGCGTTTGTCTTGCAGCCTCGGCAAGGTCGTTCAAAAGCGCAAATTTTTCAGAGGTGCTCAACTTCTTCAGCGCCGAGAGCCTTGATTCCAGAGAGGCAAAGTCGATGGGCGCAGCAGCCGTGGAAGCTCCTTTTGTAGGTGCAGACTGAATAGATGGTGCTGCAACAGATGCAGGCTGACCAGGAGCGATAGCTGCAGCATCCGCAGAAGATGAAGGAGGAAACGCCGAATCATTCGGCGAACCATCCTGGCAGTTTCGGCGAGCTTCTGCAGCGAGGTCCTCGAGGAGAGACAGCTTCTCGTTCTCGCTGAGCTTTTCAAAACTCAAGAGGCGCGCCTCAAGCTGTGCACTATACTGCACTGTGGCAGCCAAGTCTGCTAACAGCACTTGCTTTTCATTTGCAGTTGCGCAGCCAAACTCGAGCAAGCGACTTTCAAGCACGCTGATCGGTGGCAGCACTGCTGCTCCTCCTGCTGCTCGTGCACCCGACTGCTGTTGCTGCTGTGGCAATGGTGGCAATGGTGACGCTGGCTGAGACACCCGCAGCGATGTTGGTGATGTAGCTGGAGCTTGCGACAAGGCGCTCATGGTGGATGAGCTGTTGTTGTCGTCGTCGTCGTTGTGGTCGTTGGGATGCGCAATAGTGTTGCCGACTTCACCGTTACCTGAGGCATGTTTCGGCTCATTGAGTACGGCTCTGGGCTCGATAACTTCAGTCTCGCTTTCTGGCAAAGAAGAAAGCCGGTGGCTCATAACTGGTGGCGCTTGCGCGGCCGGGTTAGAAGTCATGGCATTTGCCGTATTTGTGGCGCCGCTGCTTAGGCTGTCTGTTGGGCGATTTTCACCCGAGCTACGGCTAAAAGTGGTCCCAGATGTAGGAGCAGCGCCACTCCCACCTCCAAGTTGCGCTGCCGCTGCAGCTGCCATAGCCGACACCATTGCTTCAGGAAATGGTTGATTACCTTGTGCAAGGAAATTAGTCGAAGCAGCAGCAGCGGCTACTCGCCTTTCTTCCCGGGCTGCCGCTAATTCTTCTTGCAGCGCATGCACTGCCTGCCGTAGATCTGCCGTACCCTCCGCGCTAGGTAACGCTGCTGCAGCTTGGTTGTTGAGTTGGGCTTCAAGCTGAGCGTTAGCCTCTCGTAACTCTGCCACCTCAGCTTCAGCGCGGGCGGTGGCCGTGGCCTGGCGCTCAACTTCTAGGCGCCATGAATCGTTGGCTCGCATAATGTCTTCGGCCGCTTCCGAGCTCGCGTCGTCGGCCCGTTGTTCGGCTTCCAAGGCGGCGTCCTGGGCGCCCTGCAGCAGTTCGGCGGTGTCGCACCACCTTGCTTCCCAGATGTTGGCGGCGTCGCGGGCCTCCTCGGCGTCGGCTTCGGCTCGGGCGACTTGCCCCTGTAGGTCTTCGACGGCGGCTTGCGCTTCGTGGACCAGTCGGTCGTTGTCGTCTTCAGCTTCTCGGAGCGCCTGCGTTGGGAATTAAATTGATGACAAGTGTTTAAAGAGGAACGAATTATCGATTAGACATTAGTATACTCCTCAAGCTATTGGTGCACAGTTGTCGTGTGAATGGTCGTGCGCTACCCTGCCAAGTATTTTCCTTTGTGTACTCTTCACGCACCTTGGTCTTTTCAGCGAGATTCCAAGCCCGAATTTTGAGCTGTTCTTTCAAATCAAGCACTTCAACTTGGTACTTTTCCTTGAGGGCTTCTTCTTCACGCGCCTGTACTTCTGCTGCTGCCAGCTCTTCCCTACATTCCTCGAGCTCGTTGCTCAATTCCGCTGCCTGCGCCTTTGCAACCGCTAGTCGCATCCCGGCTGCCACGCCGCTGCCTGCTGCTCCACTAGCACCACCAGAAGTTTGCGAGCCTTCTTGAATCCCCATGGCAATGTTCCAGAGCTGTTGCGTGGACGAAAAGCCGTCCTGTTGGTGTGCAGACCCAACCGGGAGTTGGTCGCTATGAGGAGCTGTGAAGTCCTCAGGCGCTGTCGCAGCAGAAGCTGATGGTTCGTCTGTGAACAGTGGTGGCTGCAAAGAACCCCACCCTGCAGGGCGATTAGGGGAAGCGCCAGCCGTCTGGGGTCGCACCATGAAGGGGTGTTTCTTCGTCATTTTCTCTGATTGGCCAAAAGTAGTGGCAGCAGGCCCGCGTTGAGCCTTAGCACTATGAGGTTGCTGCGTCGCAGCCAGTTGTGGCTGGTCCTTGGATGGAAGGAATCCATACGAAGTGTACAAGCCTTTATAGTGGCTGCTGGTCGCGGGTGAAGCACTCTGTGGACGCCGCTGCAAATGCATCGGCTCGGAAATTATCGGTGGGGGGAGCTTGTCAAGCAAGGCTCTGGTCGCACCAAATAAAGCAGACCTGCTTGCCTAGCACACTGCTGTGAAAAGCTACAAGAGCGCTGAAGGATTCTTGAAACTGAGGTCTTCGAAACACAAATCAACGGGGTGTAATCTGGCGCGCTGAAGCACAAAAACTGTGCTTTCTTTGGCTCAAGCTTGAGTAAGTATGCCTTAGCACACGCGCCAGCCAATGCTAGTGTTTGTTGCCGTGACTTTGTAAAAAAATGCAAATAAGAAAATGTCGATGCCGCTATGCTTACTAATTCATGGAGCCGATATGCCTTCAATAGCAAATCGAAAACAGCTCGAGTACAGTTGTATAGTGGTATCACTGCAGTAATAGCTCTAGGTGGTAAAACCAACGTGTTTGAGTGTTTGAGCCGGCTGGTAGGTTGAGCGCTAAACTTTTTAACCTCCCTAATATATCGTGTATTTGCACAGAGTTGTTGGCTGTTGTTGGTTCATTGGTTGGTTGGTGGTTGGTGGTTGTTGGATTTGTTTTTGTCACACTTCTGAAGCGAAGACCGACCATGATGCCGCGGTCAACCTTGATACTATTTCTATTGATAGTTGAAGGAATCAGCGAAAGGGACGCTCAGCGTTCATGGAAGAAGGTGTGGATGACTATCTGCTGAAACCCGAGAGTACGCACTTGTAGCAACTGAACTAGTTGTGATGTGAGTTGATGCAAGGAAGACTACGACAGTCAGTATACTGTATTTACTCAACGACCATGCACCAGAACGTGAATCTGACTGGAGATTCATCCTTATCCTGTCGAAATATTGACCGCATGCAAATTTATTAGGTTGCACTTGCATAATCATGATACCTGCACTGTCGCTACTGTACAGACGAAAGACAAGGCAGACAAAGGCCCTGAGCACCTACATGGGAAGGTAAGTTTTGCTACGAAGCTCGCAACGGCTGGCAGCGACAGCGGCGGAGGAGCTAAGAAACATGGAAAAGGCAAAAAGGGTGGTCCTGACTTGTCCAAGTACGCAGGCTTGCCTGATGACATTACCTTGAGCAATCTTCCGAAGGTACTTACTGTCTCGAGTGCTAAAGTGCTCAATAACTGCTAGTCCTGAAGGTGATTGAGCTACAGTAGTATGGTGACTTATACTACTGCGTACGTTGCTAGGGCAATGGAGGTGGCATCGTTGGCGGCAGTGGCGGGGGAATGAATAGTGGGAACGGTATGTTTGGCAGTGGGTTAGGGCCCGAATTCCCTACCTGGGCATGTGCTGCAAACCGCATCCAAACCGACTCGAAAATCGTGCGCCCTACGCGCACCGAAATGGTCGACACCGAAGGCCGCCCCATCCACGCGCACGGTGGGTCGTTCTTAGCGCCGGGCCAAGGCGGGTCGCCCCACAAGCGCTGGTGGTGGTACGGGGAATCAGCGAAAAACAACCCCCTCAACGGTATCTTGCACACTTTTATTTATGAAGAAGACAACGAATGAAACGAACGGTTGCACTTGTAAAATCGAATTCTAGGTCTTGCTGAACATGTTTCATTCAATTTCATTCGTCGTTTGAGTGCTTCTCTGTATCCCTGATTTTTTCTTGAACACACAGCGGGCGTGAATGCCTATTCCTCGGGCGACTTGTTGACATGGAAGTACGAGGGCGCGATGATTAGCCAAAAGACCATCCTGGGAAAGCTTCGGATGCTCAAATCCAGTTCCGCGTTTGAAGTGGTGCGTGTGTCGTGTGACCCGCGTGTAGTGCGAAAATGCGAGATCTGAAAGGAATGCCAGTGTTCTACGCTTCCTCGCAACGCGTGCCCTCTTTCTATTGCATGAACTCACTTCTACCTTCGAATTCCCAAATGTGAACAACACCATAGGTGCGGACCAACGTGTCCGCCGTGGTCATTGTCGAGCGGCCAAAAGTCGTGTATTGCCCTTTGACCCGCAAATACGTGATGTGGTTCCACTTAGACCATCGGCAAGAGGCCAAACCCCACTACCATTGGCGGCTGGTCGCGGTAGCCACGGCCGAACACCCCAACGGCCCGTTCCACTTGCACCACGCGTTCCACCCCTCGGGCTTGCCGAGCTTAGACGTCACCCTGTACCAGCTCCCCGCGGACGACGACGCCGGCAACAAAGCCCATGACGTGTTTTTGGTCCGCGCCATCGACAACAAGTACATTGGGGCCTCCAAGCTGCGGCCTGACTTCTTGGACGTGGCGGATTCCTCGGTGGCGATTTTGACCGCGGGGAAACGAGAGGCGCCCGCGCTGTTTCGGTGTGGGGGCATTTACCGCTTGTTGGTGACAGAAACCGACGGGTGGAACCCCACGCGAGTGCACCTGTTGAACGGGTCCATAGGCTTAACGTCGCCGGATGCGTTCAGCGGAAGAGCCGTGCGCAAAAACGGCCGCATGTCGCCGCAAACAGCGCTTTTCACTGAAGCGAAGACGATCACGCCGCCAGGCGTAACGTCCAGCTTTGATTCTCAGGTGCGCACGCAAGCGTGTGTACGCCAACTTTTGGTCTCTCCCAAATGTAGTCGTTCTATTATCTCCTTGTGTTGTTCAATGTTTTGTTTGCTTCTCTTTCCTCGCACATTTGCAGTTCTCACAGTGCTTGTGAGAAAAGCTCGCTAGTAACAATGATTCCATAGGCATGTTATCCTGGTGATGTTGTTTTTTGTGTGTCCAAAGGTCATGGCCGTGATTCAGCACTGCGACGGTTTTGGTCGTCCTTACTACATTTACGTTGGAGATCGGTGAGCATGCTGCCTGTTTTCGTTACTACTGTCCTGCATCCATAGTATGCTACTGTAGTAGATCACAGATCACAATCGTATACAGAAGTTGACCTGTCCGTTCGTGAAACATGCATTTTACATTGTTGTTGATTTGCTTGGTGGCGCACAGGTGGAACGTGGGCGCTGGGAAGAAAGGGATCGGGCACGCGGGCTATGTGTGGCTGCCCCTGTCGACGCCACCCAATCAGCCCATAGCTCTCAATTGGCGGAAAGCATGGGACTTGTATGACCCCTGGAACACGAACGTGCTCTAATTGAAATTAGAATTAGCACGGCGGCCATGCTTTTAGCTTGGAGGGACGTCCGATCGGCCTTTATCTATGGCGTTAGTTGTAGTTGCAAGTGACCTACCAGTCGTAATTGTAATTTCAATTACTATTAGCTATTAGTATTATCTCTAAACCTTCCATAATCCACACATTCAGATTCAGAACGCAGAACTGACCCAGTCGCCTATTTATTCCCGTAATTTGTTATCGGATAAAATTCAATTCAGAACCAGCACATGGCCTAGAGCCCTGTTATAAACAAGGGCGAGAGGATTATCGAATAGGGGTATTATGCCACACTACTCCTCTACTTTACAAGGAAGCCCAACCAGGGCCAGCAGTTCCACTTTCAATCATTTCCAGTCGGGCCGCGGCCGTCCATTGGACCCACCGGAACGGCTTCCACCCTGTGCCGATGCTTTCTGCTGCCGGGCGCGGTGGGCATTCGCCATGCGCGCAACCTTTGAAGGGCATGCGCGCACCAGCGGCTCAAACGTGCAGCCGGCTTCTTCTTTCTCCAAAGCCTGGGCCTTGAGCAAGTCTAACTTGGCCTGCCGTTGGGCCGCTGCATGCGCGATGCGTTGTGCGTACGTGGCGGCGTCTTCGGCGGAGCCCAGCCGCAGTTTGGACTCGCCTTGCACCGCTTTGGCGGTCAATCGTGGGCGGCCCGTAAAAGTACGCTCTTCGTCTTCGGCCGCTCGCGCCATGGCTTTGCGGACCGCGGCTTCCCTGAGAAAGAGAGAAAGAAAAAGCTTGCAAATAAGAAGAGGGTATAGTTAGAAGTAAACATGTAGGTAATTGTTTCAAAATATTCTCTGCACTACAACCTCAAAGTTGGAAGAAAATTGTGTTGTTGATGAACGGCCAGCAAACATGCACACAACAACGCGTACCGTTTTCGAGCGTCGCCGAGGGACATTTCCCCGAACGATCTGGCGCGAAGTGCGGCTGCTTTGGCGGTGATGGCCGGGGTGTGTTGGTTGCTGGCGCCGCGGTCGCTGGAGAGGCTGGCGCCGCCGTTCTGAGCGGCAAGCTTCATGACTTGGCCAATGCTCATCGCCTAAGAAGAACACACAGAAGTGCGAGGTGTGTACGACAGAAGAGCAATGTATATGATACGTACAGTAAGACCCATGGAAAGAAAAAAACTCAATGAATATAAACAAAGTCGTCAAATCGAAAAGAACAGCCTCTACTCTCAAATGAGGTGCCTGAGATGTCAACCTGCGATGGTGGCTCAGGGTAGTCATAAAGCAAACTGCTGCCACTCCCTCGGCCATAGCCGCTCTCGCTGTGCTGTTCGTCGTAGTAGTAGCCCTGCTGCAGTTGCTGCTCAAAACTGGGCTGCCCATAGCCATTATTCTTCAAGTCGTTTGCAGGCCAAGCACCGTAGGCGCTGTGGTGGCTGTTGTTCCGACTTCGACTCTGGCTCGAGGGCCCTCGCTCTTGCGATGCGCGGCTGTGGCTCCCGTGCCGCTCCAGAACGTCCACGGCGAGGCGCTGCTCGAAGGAACCCCGGCCGGATTCGGCTACCAAGTGCGAGGACTTGGCGTTGATGCTGGGCTGGAACGAAGGCGTGGCTTGTTGGGCCAATCGGCGCGTGTTTTCGGCACTCCGTGCCAAGTGTTGGGCTTGTCGCGTCATCATTTCGTGGAAGGCACGAGTGGGCGCGAACGGAACAGCCGCACCGGCTGCTGTTGCGGCGGCGGCGGCGGCTGTCAAAGTTGTCTCTTGAGTCGGTGCCGTTGGTGCTTGGCCTTCCTCGTCGCCTCCATCGTTGTTGCCCCCTTCAGGGGGTGCTTCTCGAGAGACGTCGTCGCTGTTGTCGTCGCGTGGGGTGCTCGAAGCGTAGGAATCATCAGGGAGCGGTGGGGTCCCAGGGTAGCTCCCGGGATACGCGTCAAGCAGAGACGTGGAGACGTCTGAAGCGTTCAGCAACTCACGGTGGTTGCTGCCTGCTTGACTGGTGTGGGGCTGGTGTGGCTGCTGCTGAAGTGACGGTGGGTACTGGGCGGCAAAGGGGCCAAATTTCCTCGCGACAGGGGGGTTATGATTACTACTTCCGTCAGCAGCCTGGGCCCGGTTGCCACTGCCATGATGATTAGAAAAAGAACCCGCCGGCGCTCCATGCACTTGCGAGGATGAATTCTGAGGCTGGTTTGGCGCATGCTGGTTCGGGTCTGGTCGGTGGTATGTGCGGCCAAACATGAAGGAAGGCGGAGGGCCGCCGCGCTTGTGCTCGGAAGCATGGTGCTGGGGCGCAGGCATGCGGAGCAAGTCGGAGGCCTCTCCGGGACCAACACCACTGCCACCGTGAGTGTGCGCATCGGAAGATGGGATGCCTCCGTGCGCACGCTGCAAGCGACTTTTTGGCGGCGGGCCTTGGGTGTTGCGCGTGAGGCGCTCGACCACTGGCGACTCGACATACCTGAGCGAGAGAGAAGCAGTGAGTAGAAAGCAGTGATTGGATGGCTGGCAAGGATAACAAAAACTAGCCATGAAGAGGAGAAGGAGTAAACGGCACTTTTATGTATGCGAACAAAAGAATCAGAGGGCATCAATACGTGATTTTTCAGCATAATCACGTTTAGTTACCGGCTCGCAGTCGGCATTGCATTCGGGTTGATTTTGTTGGTGGTTGGAGTGAACGTGCAGTGGCCTGCCAGCTCCGTGGCCTGCGCTTTGGCCCACGCCATCGAGGAGTCTCCGTTGCCGTGCGCTTGTTGCATGGCGGCGCGCAGCCAACCGTCGCGCTCGTCGTCGTGGGCTCGTGCAGTGGCTTTCGCTGCTAATGACGTTGACGACGACGACGACGCACGTGGAGCTCCTCCTCTATTGTGCTGCTGTTGTTGCTGCTGCGACGGTGCTGGTGGGGGAGCTGAGTGTGGCCCTGTAGCAGCTGAAGACGAACCGTCAATGTTCCCGGCATTATGATTGGACCATTGGTCCGGAGCAAAGGGCGCTGCTTCGTCCGAAAACACGTCAGCCGCAGCGAAGCGTTCGGGCAGTGACGACGACGTTGACGGCTGATTCGATGGAGGCGGTGGTGCTTGAGGAAGCTGAGCATTTCCGGCACCACCGGCACCGGGCCTTCTTATCGGGCTTGAGGAAGCAGGCTGCAGGTGCCACGACGACTCCTGCGCCTGTTGCGCTTGCTGCTGTTGTTGGTGGGCCGCGCGCCGCTGTTCTCGCTTGTCCCGGTACGCCGACGGGGGGGCCGTGGGGGGGTCGTCCGGTGGAGCCAGTGGCGCGCGGCTGTGGGCCCACGCAGCCGTGGGGGCCGCGAAATGAAAGCCCAACCCGGACGCCGGCACCACCACACTCTTGGGTGGCGGTTGCGCGGCTGGCGGACCCTGCAGCACGGCCTTGACGGTCTTGGCCAGTTTCACTGAGGATTTGGGGATGTTGGGAGTGAACGTGCACGCTTCCCGGTACCGTGACTCCTGCCAATTCATTAAAGGAGACATTACACAAGCATGATTTAAAGTCTAGGCATGATTTGAAGTACAATAGGGTACAAAAACACATTTGTGTAATGAACACAAAAGGGCAGGGCTTGATATTCGGGTGGCAAAGGGAGTAAAGATTCACACGCAGGCTTCAGCACGTGTGAAGAGACGAACGCCACAAACTACGATCGCACCTCTTCCGCCTTCAAGCGCTCCACGAATGCGCGCTTCTTCTCCGCGATGGCACCTGCTTGCGAGTACAAGCGCTCCGGGCCGTGCACGCCGGGGTTGCTGCCTCGTCGCCGCAAGGACATGCCCTCAGCGGAACTCCGAGCGGAGTCGGGGCCTGACCCACCTTCGAAAGTAGTGTCAATCGACAAGCCATTGACACCGCCATCGCGCCCACTGTCTTCGTGGTGGTTATGAGGGAGGTGGTCAAAGGCATCGTTGCCGCTGCTGGCGCTGCTAGCACTGGTGTTGTTGGTCGCAGGTAAGCCGCCACCCCGATCGAAGCTCATGTTGTTTCCGCCACCGCTGCTGCCCCGAGGAGGTCGCGGCGACACCGGTGCTCCTGTGTGTTGGCGGAGCGACGGCGGTGCTGGTTCGAGAGGCACTGCTCGCGCGGACCACGCGACAGTTGGGGCTGCAAAGCTCCCTAGACCGCCGGCATTGCCGTTGTTGCTGCTGCTGCCGTTATTGGCAAAGCTGTGTGCATTGGGCTTCCTGTTCGTCGAGGAGGGGGCATGCTGCTTCTGCGACAACGATGAAGAAGAAGTGGGTTCATCTACGGGCACTGCGCGAAGCCCCTGAGGTGGCCCATTCCACTCTTCTGCTTCAGTGGATGACCAGGTTGGTGGTGGCTGGATTGCTTCGCTGCCGTGGTCGCGTCGACTGTGAGCTTCGGGCGATGCTTTGTGCTGCAGAATGGTGGAAATCATCGACTGCCTTTCGGCGCCGCTGAAGCCAGACACCGTACCAACGGCTTCCTTCTGTGTAGTTCCCGTCATTGGGGCCGAAAGAGCAGCGTCCGCGACGAGCGCAGCGGCTTGAGCTGCCGCCTCAGCGGTGGCCGCGTGAGTTGCTTGGGGATGGCGAGAAGAGTCGTAGGCTTGCATGGAATGATGCAATGGAGTGCGTTGAGCTTGGCTGTTGCTGCTAGTACTTTCAGGCCCAGTATTTGAAGCTGCAGATTGAGCGTTCGCGCAAGCTTGAGCGCCAGAAACGACACGGCTGCTGAGATCAGACTCTTGCGAGACCTCAGCCAGCGGCGGCAGCGGTAACTCATCATCCAAATCATCGAAAGAGTCGCGTCGCTGAGCGTCCTCTTCATCTTCCTCAAAGGGTTCTTCCTCCTCAGGGGTTGTCGGCTCAGGCGGATAAAGTTCAGGGTTGGAAGGGTTCCTGGCGGGGCTGTGCGGCACCTGGTCCTGCGCCTTCTGCTGCGGGCGTGGCGGAGGCCCTGGGGGCTTGCCACCTGAGCTCATCTTCGCTAGAAGCTCTCCCTTGCTGATACTACCAGATTTGAGCAGAGCCACAAGGCTGTTGACATTTCCAGTGCTCATTATACGTCGTCTCGTAGAAGGCCACTCCTACACACGGCTGACGATACGCTGCACGGAGTGCAGTGTATCTCTACCTTCCCAAAGGAATTGAAGGAGCACAAATCCCAACATCGCAACGGCCAGCTACGATATACTACAGGGGGGATTGTAATTTAAAAACATCATGAGTTGTTGCGCTTTGCGTGGTTGACCAGACGCCAATTCAGTCCCTAAGTGAGTCTTCCAACTCGCATCACAGAGGTCGATAAGCACGATCTTCTCTGTCTTAAGCGATTTCACAGCAGCATCGTGCACTACAACCCGCCTGAAGGGCACTCGGAATGGCTAGCAGTGGAAACTAGAATCACGGAATTGGAAAACGGAATTACCCCGAATTCGCAGTTACTTAGATAAAGCTTAAAGGACTTTCTTCAAGCTACTTCCTACGCTGAAGAGGGATAATCCACAACATGCTCGCTGCCATCACCCATGTGCCGTGCGTTGCCTAGCATTCCAGTTCCAGTTCCAGTTCCAGCACCCTGCGCGCCCCCTCCTCCCCTTCCTCTTCCTCTTGCTTGCACTTGAGTTCCCTTTCGCCAAATCCTTAATTGAGCCATGAAAAAAATTACCCATGTGCAGTTCGATGGATGAGCACAAACGACGAAACCTTCGTGGAGTCGATAAAATTTCATGTTATTATGATTATGCCACAACTGATACTGATACAAGATACGGATTCACTTCTACACGAAAAATAAAGTTCAAAATTCAAGCATGCTAGTTAAACGCCTGCTTACACACCTGGTCGATCACTCATGCCTTAGTTCGAATGAAAAATGCTCGTTGTATCACTCTCTGAGCCCTCTGAAGTTGGGCCACCACATGCGCACTCATAAGTGCCATCTATTTCAGCCCCAGCTTCCAATTGGGAAGCTATGGCAGCTGCTGCTGCAGCCGCGCGGGAAGCCGTCGACGTGGCGGCTGGAGCGCGATGATACACCGTCAGGCCAGCCATGGTGCACGCAAACGCCACCCCATACAGTGGACTCACCGCTACGCCCTCTGCAAACCACGCAAAGAGCACCGCGTACACGTCTGCTGTCAACAAGCTCAAGTTAAAAAGTGCCGCATCGGCGCCCACCAAGAACCAGGACGTCAACGCGTAGGCCGCCGAAAGCGCACATGTATAGGCAGCCCACGCTAGCAGACCAG
>Ga0307982_1001733_pt1 | contig 17733 bp, 15 predicted proteins | sample OrgLakmetagen989_FD_201847 | JGI IMG/M metagenome (GOLD analysis project Ga0307982, IMG submission 201847) | Saline water microbial communities from Organic Lake, Antarctica - #989 | ecosystem: Environmental > Aquatic > Non-marine Saline and Alkaline > Saline | place: Antarctica: Organic Lake... | reverse complement strand
GCAGTCGGTCGGCGGCTGGCAGTCCGGGGGCAATCATTCCGAGTTTTTGAGTTGGCCAAGCGCCGGCGGGGGTCAAAAATGTGAAGCGATATGGCTGCCCCCTGATATACCATGTCGATCGCCAGCCGGACAAGAGCTCGCGCCCCGACAGCGGCAGCCATTGAGGCAGCTAAGGCCCGCGAGATCGCAGAAACAAAGCAAGCTGAAGCGGCAAGGCAAGCTGAGCTGCCCAAAAGTAAGCCTGCGCGTGATCAATCGACTGCTGCTGCTCAGCGAGCGTATTTCAAGCGGCTGATCACATTGAAACCAGGCGATGATCCCGGCGAGCAGCCGCTTGGCGATCTCTTCGCGCCAGTGTCGCGAAACCCGACGCCGGACAAGTACAGAGGTGGGATTCTGAACAGTGTGCAGCAGTGTGATCTCATCGAGCTGCCGTTGGATGATAGCAGGGAAGCCAGGCGGATCGTGGCTCGCTACAAGGGTGGCTCATTCACTGGCATCGACAAGATGTATGCCCTCGTCGTCGTGGATGTGGCGACCAGGACGTGCGCGGCAAGAGCGATTACAAACAAGGGCGCGGTCTCAACCCGCAATGCGCTGCGAGACGTCTACCTGAATGAAGGGCCGATCGGCCCGCTGGAGTATGAGTTAGAGGCGCCACTCCGCATGGAATTCGACGGGGGCTCAGAATTCAAAGGTGAGTTTGCCAGGCTCTTGCGTACAGCGGGCACGTTTCTGAAGACGGGGCGGCCCAAGCGCAGCCGGCAGCAGGGTATGGCCGAAAATCTGAATCGATTCATCGGCCGCATCATAGGTGTGGCGCAAACGAAATTGGTGCTTGACAGCATAGCAGCCGGAGCACCCGAAGAGAGCCGCGATTGGGTCAGCTGGCTGGATGACATTATGGGGGCCATCAACGAGCGGCTTCAGCGCAAGCCGCGCGATCTGGCAGCAACAGTGGGCGGCGCCGAGCGACTGCGGCCGCTATGCCGTGGCGATCGTAAGCCTGGCAGCCGTGCAAAGCAAGGCTCAACTAACGATTGTCTCCTGCTCAGCGTGGGCGATCGTGTGCGGGTGAAAGCCGATAGGCCCGAAAATGCTTTGGGCAAAGTGCAAATTGGTAGCCGTAGAGCAGGCGACATGACGTTCAATCCTGAAATTAGGACTATCGAGAAGGTGCTGTTGACAATTGGCGGCCCACCGCGCTATATCGTCAACCGGCTGCCACAGACCAGTTTCACCCGCAATGAGCTGCGCCCAGTCTGATGGCTTGGTGATTTTTGAATTATTTTCGCGCCCGTTTTTTATCTGGCCAGTTATACCACCGCATTCGTTGGGTCAACACCAAATTTCCGCGCAATTGGACAAAGCATACACCAGATTATCATGGCAGAAGAAGTTCCAGTCCTCGACATCCACGCAATCGCCGCCGCGGCTATTGGCAGTCCTCATCCATTTGGGATCCTCACGGATGGCGACCGCCACCCACCCTGCTACAGCAACCCCGTGGCGTCTGCTATCCTCCGCCACGCTGGCCGCGACGCCGCCAAGGCGTACGTGCTGGCGCGCGTGGCAGTTGCCGTGGATGGTCGCCTGCTGTTGTGGCGCGGAGGCCGTCGCTACATTAGCCTGAAGGGTGCCGAGGTCAAGAATTTCATCCAGGTTGTTTTGCTTGAGCATCCTAACAGCCTGAATCTGGGCAAGTGGTTCAAAAACCATTCGAACGAGCATCTCTCTCTGACATTCCGCCCCAACGAAGATGCCTTTACATTTCGAGAAGATGGTCAGGCGAAGCTGAATACGTTTCCAGGTTTCGCATTTGGAAAGCTGAAGCCCTTAGGCGAGTTCTCGGAAGCAGTCAAAGCAAAGATGAATTTGATCATCAGACACCAGCTGAAAGTCTTTTGCTCGGGCAAGTTGCCCAACTTTCGCCACTGGCTGAGCTGGCAGGCGGCCTGCCTGGCCGGAGAGCGCACCGAGGTGATCTATTACCTCGAGGCGGCCCAGGGAACTGGAAAAACGATGCTGGTTGACTCATTCTTTGGACAAAAGGTCTTGGGCCCAGGCATTGCGGGGGGTTCAGACAGCTACGAAACGCTGCTGGGAACTTTCAACTCAGAATTGAATGAGAAGGTGTTCTTCACTTTTAGCGATGCCGTGGCCTCAGGCAAAGAGTGGGCAAGAATCTACAAGGCGATGAAATCCGCTACAGATGGCACCATCCGAGTTCGCAAAATGTACCAGGATGCAACGCGCGAGCAGAGCCGAATCAACATCTGCATCATGTCCCAGGATAGCCTGAAAATCGAAGCCGGTGATCGCCGCATGGCTTATATGGAATTTGACAACAGCTTTGCCGTGGGCGCTCCCGGGCAGGTCTTCGGGATGAGCAAGCTCGATTACTACAGCACCCTGGCAGCCGCCACGGAAGACCGTGAGGTCGCAGGAGCTTATGCAGCCTTCTTGACCCAGTGGCGCGCAGATCACCCTACAAATTTGCGCGAATTGCCTCAGACGGAAGAGCGCGATGAAGCCATGGGTGTTGGTATGGAGCTCGGCTGCAAGTTTGTGAAAGACTTCTTCTTGAAGGGCGCCCGCGAGCTGGCGAGGTACCCCAGCAGCGTCATGGCAGACGACTATGCTCGCTGGCGTGGCAGGTTCCCTGAGCTTATCGGGCCGGGAAAGCGCGGTGAGGTATCCAAGCACCTCAAAATGGCCTTTGGATGGCGCCTGGAAGCCGCGGCGATCGTCAACGGGCCGCAAGGCCGCACCAATAGCCGCTACTTTAGTCAAACGACAGCCCAGCTGCTCGCGGAATTCAAGGCCCGCCGTTGGTGGACCGTGGACGATGAGGCGGAAATGGTAGGCGTTCAGCCTGCAGCAGCAGGCGCGCAAGCAGCAGCGGAGCCAGAAGTAGCCGCGCCAGAGCCTGCGAAATTTCCAGCGTTGGGTCAGCCATCAGCCGCAGCCGCAGCAACTTTAGCAGCCGCAGCAGATGAAGACCTTGATATGGTGGCGCGCATCGACAAAAATCCGCAGGCGGCGCCCATGCGTTATCTGCGCTCCACAAGCAGAGTGCCAAGCCGAGCGGCCGCAAAATGTAAGGCAGTTGAATATGATGACTTAGACAGCCTGTTTGACGATTAAATTCCTAGAAAGCATTCCCAGAAAGAAAATTCCGAAAAAAGAAGTCCAAAAACTTTTTCAGCATTTAATTGGACCGGTCCGTTCTATATATACCAACTATATCGACCGCTCGTCATGCGTCAACAGAAGATTGTCAGCCGTTTGAGAACTCCCGCTGGGCCAGTAAAAACGTATCGATTCCGTCCAGACGCTGGCAGTGATCAATTTGAGACCGAAGAAATTGATGGCACGGTGGTCGTGCCAGATATCGATGAGGCGATCGCCAAAGCGCGTGATTATTTCCCCGCGGATCGATTCGACATGCACCTGAGTGTGCACGATGGCGGTCAAAATCGATACCCGACCCTGGGGATCTTCCCCGAGGACGCCGATCTGTATGAATTTATCACCACGGACGGTTTCGAGTATAGCAACATGCCCCTGTTCAACCAGGTGATCGAGTTTCAGCTGCACATGATCCCCAGGCCTATTCCAGCGGGTGGAGACGGTATTATGCACGACTGTTTCTACATGGCGCTGCTGACAGCCTTTCACGGCCGCAACCCGCCCTGGAAAGAGCGCGGGATTTTCAACGCAGCCACGCTCAAGCAGGCTCTGGGTGTGCCGCGCGATGGCCGCATTCCAGCTGACCGCTTGAGTCGTATCGATGACCTGCTAGGCAATTCAGTGCGCCTGGAAGTGACTGGGGACGTGTGTAGCTACATGTCACCTGCCGGCAAATGCAAAAATATGACGGCGCGGGTCGTGAAATTAACCTTGATCGATGCCCACTGGGAGCTACACCGCAATGCGCCCTTCTGGGGGTTCAGCGCCAGCCGCTGGAATCAGACGCCGCCCGAGAACGCAAAGCTTTACGATGCGATGGTGGGGCTCGCGCCTAAGCATTTGAAGTATATCGCTAGCCAGATCGTAGCCTGGTATGCCAAAGGCGGCGAGCGCAGCCTACCGCTGGCGGCTCTCGCCTATAACACTTTGACGATGCCAGAGCCGGAGCCGCTCACAGGCCAGGAGGAAATTTGGATCGCTATGGCAACGCGCACCGCGCTCATGACTGGCGAAAAGAAAACGGCCGCGGCTCAGCACACGTTCCCAGGCAGCGTGGTGCAGAAATTTGATGTGGTATCCGCCTATCCAGCAGCGGCTTGTAGCCGTACGCGCCTGCCAGTGGGCGAGGGCGAGTTCAAAATCTTTCAGCCGCAATATTTCGACACGGCCGTCGAGAATGTGCGCCGACATCGCAAGGAAGACGCGTTCCAGCTCAGCATCGTGCGCATCGAGCGGATAGAGTGGCCATCTACGACGGTTAACATGGCAGGGGCGCGGAGCGCCCCTGTGAATGGCCAGCGCAGCGCAAAAGGCAAGCCGCGTTTGTTCCGCCTGCCATCGAGCCGCAAAACGCATCGAGAACTGAACTGCTTGCCAGGCGAGTACTACACGCGATCAGATCTGATCGCGGCCATCTATGCGGGTGCGATAATTCGGATAAAGGATGATGGCCGACCCAACATGCTGAGCTGGCCAGGGCGAAAATCGATGATGGCACATGACATATTCGGTTGGATGAGAAATTACTTCGACCTACGCACGGCGCTCAAGGCGGCAGGGCGGCCAGACCTAGCAGCGCCGGTCAAGCTCTGCCTTAACGGGGTCATCGGCAGTCTGGCTCGCAAGAAAACGTTGAAGCGCAGCGTGAAAAAAATCATCGATGATGACGATGGCCTGCTACCAGGCACGCTCATCGGGGGCCAAATGGATGGTGAGAATTTCGAGGAGAGTGTCCTGGAATTCCGGGGCCAAAATTACTATCGCTTTCCGGTAGCTCGATTTGCGCCATTCATCCAGTCGTATAGCCGCGCTAATGTGGCGGCTGTGATCCGAGCCCAGATGGCAGCAAGCCCGGAGCTCAAAATTCGCCGTGTTTATGTTGATGGCTGGACGCTGGAGGGCACCCGAGCGCAGATCGACCTGGCGACAGCGGCGCTACCAAGCGGCGGGCCATCGAGCAATCTGGGTGCAGTCAAGCTGGAGTGAGCAGCCAGCTCAAACAATTTTTCGATGCTCTAGCCAACCACAGGGGCGCTTCGCGCCCCTGCCATGTAAACGGACGTAGTATTTTTGAGCTATTTTTCAGAGCTCGTGGAGACTCGTCAGATCAATACCAGCTTATCGAAATTCTGTCAGCCAATTGGACTAATCATGATATAATGTATACAGCAACCATGGACCGTCAGCAAATCATCGATTTTCTCGCAAGCATCTTGATCAATGAATTTGATACCGAATTCCATGAGCTGGTTGCGGCCGATCTGAATCGAGCCTACAAAAACCTCACAGGGCGCGACACATTCTATGCCGAGCTGTCGCGGCTAGGCATTGAGCCAGCTGAAAAGAAAACTACGGTACACACCTTCGGAGGCGTGCCTATTCGCCGCCGCCGCTTCCAGCACACCTCGACTGAGCTATATCTTCTCATCCGCGAGTTTCTGCGACCTGAGCAGGCTGCGACCTGCGCCGAGATCTATGGAGGCGCGCGTGCACCTGAGCTTGATGAAGAAGCCATTGATGGCATGTTCGGTGCAGACATGCTCGCATAAACCGCTTTGCTGCGGTTATTTTTCGGCTACCACACGACTGGTCAGCTATACTCGAGTGTGTGCAATTTTCCGTCAGCCAATTGGAGCGGTGACCATAAATTCTATACAGCCAACATGGAGCGCCCTCAGATCGTCGACTTTCTAACAACGCTCATTATTGCAGAATGGGACACCGATTTCAGCTCGCACGACATTTTTAATCTGGACTACACGTACAAGCACCTCACGGGGCGGACGACATTCTTGGATGAGATGGCGGAATTGGACATGGTTCCGGAGGGTATGCACTACACACAAGCCTCAGCGCAGATTTATCGCAAAATTCGCAAGCACCTCGGCTTTCAGGAATCCAGGATCTGCGCTTTCATCTACGGCACTACCTGAATGTCGTCGGAGGCCGAAAAATACTACGTCCGTTTACCGCAAATCGTAGATTTGCTGCAGGGGCGCTTCGCGCCAGTAAAATCTCCGATTTTACGGTGGTTGGCTAGCGCAGCGAAAAACACTCCCCAAATCAAACTGTAATCACGCCTGGGACCCCCGCTTGATTTGCGGGTTTCTTTTTACACTGCAACTCGCAGCAACTTTCGCCGCGGCGGCAACCGGATTTGATATACATTATTGAGGCGATAGCCGCTGAGCCCAGTGTCGCCACGGTCCCTAAAATCACACCTACGATCGCCACTGTATTCTGATCTGGCATATGCGACGTAGTTTTTTTTCCCACGCTTGTATACAATGGTGATGGATGCGAATGCCGTACTGAGCCATGCCCCGCACCTGGAAATTCTTGAACGCGGTGGCCCCGCCGCGGAAGCTCTGATCAAACTGCCTGGCCACGCTGGCGACAAGCTGCGTGGTGTTGTGCATGGAATCGCGCGTGCTGTCGGCGCAGGCCGGGCCGCGTACAAAGTTCACAAATCGTTACGCGATGATGTTCACGCTGCCAACCAATTTATTGATGATATTGGCGCGGATACGATCCCAAATGCGACCGATCACGTGTGGGATCACCTGGGCGCCGCTTTGCGTGGCCGCGGGCTCGAAGGCGATGATCAGTCGGACGTCAGCGAAGATGAGGCCGGCGACGCAGAACTTGATGGTGCCGGGATGAAATCGCGCCGCCAGGCTCGCCGGAAGCGTGTCCGCAAGCGCATGCACCGCAGGCACAAGAAAACCACGCGCCAAATCTACAGGACGCTGGCCGACGCGTTTGCGGCCGCCCCGGGTGCGGCTCTGGCCGCTATTGAGGCCGCTGAGAAGGGTGCCGAGATTGCCGACAAAGGTATCAAAACCGCGGAGAAAATTCAGAAAGTTGCCGACAAGCTTGCGCCCGCTGACCAGGGCGGAGCAGGCATGCTGAGTAGCCAAATCGGCATGGGCCTGGACGATTCCGAGGACGATTCCTACGACGACCATGTGATGATTGGGGGCCGGCATAGCAAAGCGTATCGCCGGCGGCGCCGCAAGCGCTTGCATCACCGCGCAGTCCATTTTACGAAGGGATTTTCAAAAGGATTCCAAATGCCCTTTAAATTCGTAAACGACCAGTTAAAAACGCCCCTGGGACAACTCGCCACAGCGGGCCTTACAGCCCAAATGGGGGCTGGTCTCGGCGCTTCGACTGGCGAGGATTCAGATGCGCCGGCCGCTTATATGCCCCCATTCGATCTTGAGGCTTACGAGAAACGGCAACATGGTATCGGGGCTCGGGTTGTGCCGCAGCACAAGCCTCACCGCCACCGTCACCGCCACCACCACATGCGCGGAGGTGGGCACGGCGTGCTGCACGCAGCTGAAGCGGGCCAGGACAGCGACTTGTGAACGGCCTAGCTTTTCACTGCGTTAGCCATTCCGCTTAGCCGTTCAAAGAACTGCTAAGCAGCGCAATGCGCCCCTTGCCATGTAATTCAGCTTCGCTGAATGCCGTCGGAGACCGTCGTTAGAGATGAATCGCGTTGCCCAGGTCGCTGTCGCGATAGCGCGCCGGGTCGCTATCTTTTTGCGTCAGGTCGAGGTACAGGTACCCATGTGGGTCGCGGCGCAAGATCTCGCGATACTTGGCAAACAGCTTCGGCGCGATATCCTTGGCTTCCACCTGATCGATCAGAGCCTTGACCTCGGTCATGCCCCCAGGGAAACCCAGGAGCCAAAATTGAGTGCAGTTGAGCCTTTGCGTGCGGGTGCCACGGTCGCCGCTGAAGACCCGCTGCACGAGCTCGATTATTGACACGCCTAGATGCCGCGCAGTTGTGTACAGATTACTGACATAGCGTGCTCTCGATTTGGCAGCCAGCATGTCGTCAAGCAGGAGGAGTGTGTTATCTGGGTAGGCGCCATCGGCTCCGCGCTGGCGGCCGCGGAGCAGCTCACGGTCGATTTTTTCCTGAACCTCTTTGGTCCAGCCCTCGGTGCCATCAACCACCACCATTTGATCGCCGTACACATCCTGGAGCAGTTTGACCTTGGGTTGCTCGAGACTGTACTTTGGTGCCACCCAGATTAGTCGCTTGATTTTATTTGGCCCGAAGTGCTCCAGCAACAGCTTGGTGACCATATAGGTCTTCCCTGAGCCCGAGCCACCGGCGACGAGCGCTCGAAACGGCATTTTGGGCGCCGTAAGTTTTCCGCTCATAGCTATATGGCGCCAGATGCTGGCTTCCTCGCTGGCTATAAGCCGTTGCCGGCCCCGAAAAATCCATACAAAACCACACGGCTCGCAGCGGCCAACAACATGCTCTCCGCGAAGCAGATGAATGCAATTTTCGGCACGCCTGCTCCGGTGCCGGCTATGTCAGAAGCGCGGCAAAAAGAACGCGAGCTGCAAATCGAGGGAATCGATGCCCGCCAAGATTCTGACATAGCCGGCACAGATTTGGCGCTCGCTGCAGATGAGCGCCAAACGTTGGCTGCAGCAGCGCGCGCTGAGGCCGAGGTTGCAGCTCAGCTTGGCCCGGCAGACGAAGCTCAGCAGAATGCAATTGACGCTGCTGAAGAATTGCGAGACCGCCTGCAGGTCAGAATTCGCGAGACGCTGCAGCGTGGCGGTATCACGGCGGGCGAAGCTAGCCTGCTGCGCACCGAGATGAACAGCTTGGCAGCATCGGCCCGAATTCTGAGCCAGGCCAACTTGAGCGCGACCGATCAGCGCGTGGCGCTTGCGCAGATCAACCAAGATGCCGCAGATGCGCGAGATGCGCTGGCCGGCCCGGCCACGCCGCAGACTCAGTTGTTGCTAGATGCGCTCAACGATGTCGATCAAAGCGTGCAAGGTGTAGACAATAACACAGTGCAGCTGCCAGCCCTGCTGCGTGCAATTCAACTCGCCACAGAGGCGGCTCAGGCCGCACTTGACCCGGCAGTCACGGGCAGCTTTGCCGATCAGTCGTTGAACCTTGGCCAGCAAGGCCAGCAAGGCCAGCAAGGCCAGCAAGGCCAGCAGGGCCAGCAACAAGGCCAGAATTTGGGCGCTCCGGTGCCCGCAGACCCAACGGTGACGGGAGCCGCAATCGCCGCCATGGCTGAGCCGGCACCGGGCACCGCAAACCGCAACGCGGTCGTGCGCCGCATCAACTCGCTGCGGGCGCTGAACCCAATCGCCGCGGCGCAGGCCGGTGTGACGGGCCCAATGATCGCGCTTCTCGGTGGACCAAATGGCGCATCTAAAAGGGACATCCAGGCACTGCTAGCGGCCGACCCTGCCGCCGTTCACGGGCTCAAATACATTATTGCGGCAAATGCGCAGCTGCCCAACCCCAAACCGAAAACCGACAACAGCCGAGCCAATTTCGGCTCAGTATTTGCGGTGATTGATGCAGCCCACCAGGACGACCTGCGGCAGCAGACCGGCCACTCAGACAACGTCTTGATGGGCAAGGGCTTGGCTCTAACGACAGTCTCCGACGTTAAGGCTGAGCTCTCTGAGCTGCTTCAGGCAGGCGAGCAAGCAGCCGCGGTCGACTTTGTCATCGAGCACCATGAGGAGTTTGGATCGGCCAACGCCAACCGCCTGCTGAAAACGCTTTATTCTCGATAATTGCACAGAAATATTTTTCGCTGAATATACAGGATGGAGGATCAGCGCTTTGCCCGCACCTACCTGACCATCCTCTCTGATGCGGCCGGCTCCGTGCTCAATGGCAGCAATGAGAACGACTTCCGCGCGACCCTTCCGTCGCCCATGCGGCTCTCCGGGGATGCCAATGAATATGAGGTCTCGCTGGTGGAGATGCAGTGCGGCTCAACCGAGCCCCTGAACGTGGAGACGCTGTTCGTTTATTGCTCTCTGGTGCCCGAGAGCCAAATTGTGGGCTCCAACAGCCGCAACCTGTTGCGCTCTATTTTCAGCGCCACCACGGTGCAAAAAACTATCGGCAACACGCCTTTACCAATAACGCCAAAGGGTGGCGAAGTCTTAATCAACCCGGACCCGGGGCCTGGCATTCCCGGTGTCGGTGGCGACCCTATACCTGTGCCCGGAGCCAATCTGATAGCGAACGTGTTCACATTTGGCGAGATAAACACGGTGGTGCCCTGGCGCCCACTGGCGACCACAAATTTCCAAGATATCACATTCAGCATCGGCACTACCTCAAGCGATTTGGTCTCCACGCTGGTGCCGAGCCGGTTCACAGTCTGCATCCGGCACCTTACCCGGTCTTAATTGGGGCTCTGCCCCACCCCCCGACAGGACGAGGCTCTAACGACGGTTCACAATTACGGGGAGGGCGTCGCCCTCCCCGTCTAGTCTGCTGCGCAGCTAACAGCGACGCGCCTCGTGCAAGTTAAATCCGTGCGAAGCAAATAGCTTGGGCAGCAAAAAAATTGCTTCCATACAATGTCTGATCTTGATCAAGCGATCGATGAAGCGTACCTGATCAAGCGAGGCCGGCCTGCTCTTAACGGCGCCGGCCTCATGAATACGCAGCTCAACATGCGTGGCTCTGGCCACCATGTCTCGGTTCGCAAGCAAGCCCAGCATGCGCACCACAAAGTCAGCCACAACGCACGCAAGACTGCCGCGCAAGCCAAGACTGCTGTATCGGCGGCGCTCGAGCAGCTTAAGTCGATGTAATGGGCGTTGCTATTTTTCGGCTTGCGTAATATTTTTGCCCCAATACGATGGCTCCTCCTGTTCGCTTCGACCTGGAAATCGATGGCCATGATGAAGTGGGCGTGCAGGCCACTTATGCCAGCACCTCGTGGGATTACAAAACCCCAGTGTCGCAAGTTGGGCCAGGAGACACGCAGATTGAATTTGAGTTCTCCACGGGCGAGGATGTGGTCGCGCTCCAGGACATCTATCTGCAGACCACGATGGCCACCGTCGATGCAGCCAACAACGAAATCGACCTCGGCAATTCAGAGTATGCGATCGCCGCGGCCTTCACCGACGGCCTGTTCAGCAACGTCTCGGTTACGCTTAACGGGCTCACCTGCGATGACAGCGTGCAAACCGATATGCTTTATGCTGCATTCGCACGGCGCGCGCTGACCGTTGGCGAAGGCGCACTCCGATCGAATGCGCAGCGGGTCGTGGTGGCGCAAGACAAGGCCGCCCTGGGCCATACCGAGGTCGAAATTCCGTCATACGCAGATTTCTTTGCCGCTGGGCCGCTCAACCCGGCGCAGCCCGGCCCTCTGCTGCTCGCGGCCGATGCTCGCCAGTATTTCGACACTGTGTGGGGCTACCCAGACGCGGCTAATACTCTGCCGATTCGCAATCTAGCCAACACCACCATCATCGGCCGATGGTTCGAGGTGGTTTCCGGGATTATTAACCCAACCGGCGCTGCGATTCCGGCCGCGGGTCCTGACAAATTTATGGTGCTACGCGACATCGGCAATTCGTTCGTCGGGACCGACCTGCCGTTTGCCGCGCCCCCGACTGCTCCTGAGATGGCCAACAATGCTATGACCGTGATCGCCGCCGTGGACAACATCATCCTGGACGCGGTCGCGCTGGCCCGGGCTGCCGACCAGCCAGAATATGGCCTGAGCCCGAGCGCGTTCGCAATCACCCGGCCACCGCAGCCGGCCGGCGTTACCGTTGCCGATCTGGTTGCGTGGACTATTCCGATGCAGTATGTCTACGCCGGCTTCCGGGGCTGGGCCGAGCGCGCATTTGGCGTGATCCAGCTGTCTGTCGCCGAGCAATCGGTGGTGGGCGAGGGCGGCCGCGAGGGCCTGGCCTTCACCGAATCTGGCTCTACACCAAGCGCAGCCCGCGGAGCGAAAGATTCTGCTCGGTTTGGCGAAGCTGGTGCCAACACGACCGTGTTTTCGAGCAACGGCACGGCCCGCTGGCGCTCTTTCCAGACGGAAGAGGGCGACAGACAGCTCGGATACAAAACGTACTACTGGAAGCCTCAGCACCTGTTCTTTACCTCCCACGGCCTGCTGCCGCCTGGCGTGACCGTGCGCATTCGCTGTGAGCGCGGCGATACGCAGCGGCTGTCTGTTGGCCGCGGTGCTCAGTGGCCGCTGCGTTTCAACTTTGTGCCCGGCAAGCTCAAGCTGTGGATGAAGCGGCGCCAGTTCACAAGCGCCATGCGTGACCGGTATGCACGCGAAATCGTTGAGCGCCCCATTCGCATCCCTATGATCCGCACAAATGTTGGCACGTTTTCGATGGACGCCCCTGGCACCTTTAACCAGACCGGCCTGCTAGTCGGTCCCAAGCCCAATTTGGTGTGCGTGATGGCGATTCCGGATTCTGCTTATCGCGGGAGCCGCTATCTTGATCCACTTGCGGGCGGGCCCTCGGCACTCGTCACGGAATACGGCCTCCAGGCGCAGTCTGGTCAAATACCTATACCGTTTCTTGAGCGGCTCAGCTTGCAGTGGTCTGGCGGCATCGTGCGGCCTGAAATCGAGCAGGATTTCTCGTTTGAACAGCTCCCGCAATTTTATAAGGCTTATCAAGAGGCCTGCATTGGCGAATCGAGCCCTGCTCTCTCCTATGGCATGTTCAGAAATTACCCGATTTACTGCTATGAGCTCATTCCGGATGGTCTGAAGAGCTATGATGTCGACCCCACGGACCAGGGTGAAATTTCGGTGTCGGTTCGCCTTGGCGCCCCGCCACCTGTGCCCGCCGGTGTGCCTAACCCCTGGACTACGCGCGCGCGCATTATGGTGATCGGCCTCAGCAATCAGTCGATCAGCATTGACGCAAGCCGCACGGTTACTAAGAGCTGGGCCTAGATGGGGCGTTGCCCCACACGCAAACTTGGGGAAGGGCTTCGCCCTTCCCTTCGTGCCAGCGCAGCGAATAGCAACGCCCCAATTTTTCGGCCTCGCTTAATTCTTTGATTTGCTTAATATACGATGGCCGAACCGCTGCATTTCACGCGCTCTGAGACGCTCAAGTTTGAGCTTCAGCGGATTGACTTGACCCAGCGCACTCTCGATGCGCCGCAGCTGACGTTCAACCTGCCACGGGGGGCTGGTGCTTGGGATTTCAACCAGAGCTTTCTCCATGCTGAGTTCACGGTTGAGCAGCTTGTCGGCGGCGTGTTGGGCCCGGTGACTGCCAACAACAATCCAAAGCAAATGGCCTCCGAATTTCTGGGCGACTGCATCTGGCAGGACCTCCAGATGAAGATTGGCGGAGAGTCTGTTGGCGATGAGTCGGCTGGAAACCTGGCTCACATTGCATCGTTTTATCGCAAGATGTTGACCAAACCTTCGGGCTGGGCCAGCGGAGGCACCCAAGTCTCGGCCGTCAGCCTTACAGCTAACACAACGGCTGGCGGTGTCATCGCCCCAGCTAGCATTGTGAGCGGCTCGACCACCATTGACGCGGCCGGCCTGCCCGAAGGGTATGCGCTGTCGACGGTTGGCTCCGGTGTCAGCTACAACGGCGCCAACCAGCTCGGGTACCGCACCGTGATCGGAGTCGGCGGTGGAAGCGACCCGCGTGCGATTTTGTCGCCCCAGGCCTATTATCGATCCACGTCCGTTGTCCAGAAGGCCGAGTCGCGTTTGATTCTCAAGAGCTGGCCGGCCGCTGGCGCCACCACATGCGGCTCGCTCATTCCCTGCTCGCTGCCCATTGAGATGATGGTTGAGAAAAATCGCATGGAGTGGCAGCTGAGCCAAACCGCAGCCAACACCGGGGCTTTGCGCTTCACGCTTCAAGACCTATGGTTTTACGGAGCCCGCATCTACCCGGTGGCCGAAGTCGCTGAGCGCATCATGCGGCCCATTCGGGTGCCGTGGGTGAATCACCGCCTCGTTGCCCAGCAGGTGGCCGGATCGGTGGCCGCCGGTGCTGGGCAAGAAGAGTTCATCAAGATTTTGACCGGACAGCGGCCCGACAAGCTGGTGATTGCCCTGGTGGCCAACGAGGCTTATTCTGGCGGCGGTGCGGCTAGGCGCATCTCGCCGGTGGCCGCTGGCCGCCACTCGGCTGTAACGATTGCTCAAGCCGCAATCGCTGGCGCCTATGTCGAGCAAGATGCGCCATATGCCACGATCACCAACCTGCAATGCCGCTGGAATGCTGAGCGATACCCCAGTTTGGCCTACCGGTCGACCGACCGCGACCAGGCCGGCCTTGTGTATATGTACGAGCAGTATAAGCATTGCTCTCGCAAGTGCCTCAGCTTTCAACAATTCTGCAATTATAGCTTCTTCGTTGTTGACCTTGCGCGCGACCAGAACGCCGGGGAATCGGGCCAGCTGGATATTTCGCTGTCGTACGATCGCCGCGACCTCACCGGTGCAGCTGCCGGCGCTGGCCAGCTGCGGCTGCTCGTGCTCGGCCTCTACGGTGAGAATTACCTCGACATCGACGCAGAGACCGGTGCCGTCTCCAAGAGCTGGGCCTAAAGACTTCGTCCCTGCTTGCGCAGCGAACAGGCGCAGCTATTTTTCGGCTCACTAATAGCCATGACGACCAGCAGCCAGCTCGATGGCGCAGTTGCTCGAATGCTCTCGGCAAAAACGCTGCATGACAGCGTGCATTATGGCGGCGCCGTGGCGGCGAATGAGCTTCCGGACCCGCTCACATTTCACAAGGCAGTGGCAGCCGCTGGGAAGAGCTATGGCCGGATTATCGTCAATTACTCAGCCCGCGGCAACGCTGAAGGCGGCACGCATTGGTGCGGCGTGGGCATCACGTTGAACGGTCCGAGCGTTTGGTTCGACTCGTTCGGGATGTCGCCTGACGCTGAAGATATCGTGTTCCGGCAGCTCGAGGGCCATGATTTCACGACTCATTTCTACGAGTGGCTGCTAGACGCTGCAGAAGTCGCTGGGCTCCCCCGGACCAAAGATTCAGTCTTGTATTCTCCTCACCGCATGCAAGGCAAGAAATCGGATGTGTGCGGCGAGTATAGCTCCTGGTTCGTTGCACATGGGCTGCCTGGCCCCGAGAAAAAGGCCTGGAAGAAAATTCTGGCGCTGTCCACGGCTGGGGCTCGCGACAAGCAAGTTAAGCGCCTGGTGGGCATTCGGCCAGCTCGGTAGGTTTTGCTGTATGGCCAGCAGATTTTTTCCATACCCATAATGGATGCTGAGAAATCTGCCAGCTCTGAGGAGGCGATTCATGTGCCAATTGTCCACAAAGGCCACGAGATTGTTCAAGACGGCGACGGATTTCGGGTCAGGCGCCCAGATGGCCACGGCACTTGGAAGGGATTCTCGCGCAGCACCATCCCTGCTGAACACAAGCCGGGGCTGCATTTGTTTGATGCCCTAGCGCTTGGGCGGTCGCTTGAGGCTCATCAATCCACGCTTGCCGGCAGCGGCTTTCCGGGTGCCAAGAGCATCAGCGACATTGCCAAGCGCGCGGCTTGGGCTCTCACTCAGCGGGCCGTGCCTGGCGTGGGCCATGCTAGCACCGTGACGCGCGGAATGAATCTGGCGACCAAGAAAAAGTCAAGCGTGCACGATGGCCATAAGGAAGCCGCCGAGGCCGCCAAGCTTGCATACGCTGGCCTGGCGCAACGCAACATGCTCGCTGGCTGGATTTACGAGGCCGGGCTTTCAAGCGACGAGACCGCTGTGTGGACGAAGCCCGGCGGCAAGGCTGTGCTGGTTGCCTTCCGCGGCACAAAGCCATCCGGCACCGACGATCTTGAGTCCGATGCGCGCCTCGCAGTGGGCGTGTTTAGGAGCTCACCGCGCTGGCGGCGCACTGTCAAGGAGCTGGCCAAAGTTGACAAGCGGTTTGGCTTGAGCACCGGCACGCCTGTGATGTTCACCGGGCACAGCTTGGGCGGCAAAATTGCGATGGACGCTAGCGTGCTTTATCCGAATTCCAAGCCCGTCGTGTTCAACCCTGGGACAGGGCTGGATGGCTTCGCCAAAACGCACCACCGCGGGACCGTGTACACCGTGCGTGGCGATATGGTGAGCGCGCTGGCCCCGCTGTCTGGCCAGCACCACGACGTGCATTTGCTCGAGAGCACCAAGGGCGACTGGCTAGACAAGATGAATCCAGACCCGCTCACCGCCCATGCAGCCGATCAATTCACTGGTTCTGGCGTAGCTGAGCCTGCTGAGCCTGTAGAGCCTGAAGCTGAGCCTACAGCAGCTGTTTAGAACGCCTGTAACTTTTTGGCCCCAACATATGAGGCGGCTCGTTGACTTCTCGCTTGACCGGCTTGTGCGCTCGCCGAGAGAGGGAAAGAAGTGGCGTGCAATTTACACATGGCGAGAGTTTGACCCCAAAGCGCAAGAATGGCAAGAACACAGCACCACGGCTGACTTTGGCGCCAGCGGCTATCAGGATTACACGATCCATCATAACAGGGAGCGCAGACGCTCGTACAGAGCTCGCCACGAGCACGACCTCGACCGGCGGCGGGCCGGCAAACTTTATTGGACGCAGCCCGGTGTTCTCAGCTGGCATCTGCTGTGGGGCAATCACACATCCCTAGACAACAACCTGAAAGCCTTCCGCCAAAAGATTGCTCGCGGCTGATTATCTCTGCTCTGCATATGGAGCTCACCGATGAAAGCAATCCGCTTTGCAGCCGCTGCCGGTGTTCCTTTTTGGCTCTGTTTGGTGGCGTCTGTGGCCGCTCTGTATGCTTGAACACTGAACCAATTAAACACATGCCTGGACCAGCTCAGCTTGATTATAAGCTTGTGGGGCTTGGCATAAAAACTAAACCGTGTCTTGATTGTGCTCGATTGGTGGCGTTCACAGAGCCGCTGTGCCGCTGCTGCAAAACTTTGCACAAGCCAGCCAGATGAATTGTCAGCAGACCCGTCTTTAGAGACGGCTTTGCTGACTAATGCTTTTGTCAGCAGACCCGTCTTTAGAGACGGCTTTGCTGACTATTGCTTGCCACGCGGTCATCAAAACGTTAGCGGTTACGCCACCATATATTCTTATTAACCATAAACGATTTTTTGTATATGAATTGTGCACAGGCTGTTTGCCGCGCTCAGCGCTCATGGTGCCTAAAACCTATGCCCGAGGCCTTTAACCGCGTTTAAAATGCTATGGCAGCCCCTGCCGGCAGCCATATCGCTTCACATTTTTGACCCCCGCCGGCGCTTGGCCAACTCAAAAACTCGGAATGATTGCCCCCGGACTGCCAGCCGCCGACCGACTGCTTGTGGACTGCTTGTGGGTCTCTACGAATTCGAGTTTTTGGGCACATAAACTTTTCTATATATGGGGGTCCCTTTTTTATATACTTTTTCTCTTTTTTTTAGTAAGTTGGTAAGAAGGTATATAGAAGAATATATATATAGATAAAGAGTCTCTATGGAACAGTTACGAGATTGATGTGAGTTTTTATGGGCTTAAATTTAGTGGGGATGGTTTGGGGGCTGTGCCTTACGCTGTGGGGATTATGGTTTGGGCACCAAGAAAAATGATGATTTTTTGGGCACCGTTAAATATCTGGGGTTGGAATCGCGTTGCGCCCTTGGGCACGGAGAAGTGTTTAGATGCCCCAGGTGGAAAACGCTCTGGGAGCCCCGAAGGGGCTTCCGCCACTAATTAGGGCGCAGCCCTATTCATTCATTC
>Ga0307982_1001732_pt1 | contig 17736 bp, 18 predicted proteins | sample OrgLakmetagen989_FD_201847 | JGI IMG/M metagenome (GOLD analysis project Ga0307982, IMG submission 201847) | Saline water microbial communities from Organic Lake, Antarctica - #989 | ecosystem: Environmental > Aquatic > Non-marine Saline and Alkaline > Saline | place: Antarctica: Organic Lake... | reverse complement strand
AGAGAGAGGCATCAGCGTAAAAGAGTTCACGATGAGATTACTTTGTAGAGATTCGAAAGATATTCTTTGATGCTTTTTTTCATCTTTTTTTTGCCCCGACTATATCTTCTCCTCCTCCTCCTTTCTTTGCATACTCCCAAGGCTCAGGATGCATGTGCAGCTCAAGGAGGCTTGGAGTTGGTCCTCGCGACCATCCGTGACTCAGGCCCGAACCAACCGAGTGGCAACAGTGGCAGTGGCGGTGGTGGCGGTGGTGGCAAGGGTGGGAGTGCGACCAACGAAGCGCTAGCAGCGGCGGCCAAGCTACTGGTGGGAGCAAACCCTGGGAGTGCGTCAAAGCAATCGCAAAGTTTCGGGTCTCCGGTGGCGACCGCACTCCAGGTACATTTATTTTGTGGGCGTGTGCGATAGAGCATTTGTAGGTGCAGGCCTTCTGCTTATTGCAATTTAGCCGCGAGGAGTCTCATCTTTAATTCCTCTCGTGTTCGTACTTTTCATCTTTCTAACGCGAGCTCCGCTTGATAGTCTCTTCATACTTCGCCTGTTTTAACTTTCCATGTACTTGTTCGGCGACTGCTGTAAATTTAACAGGCTCTACACGCTCTCATTCGCAACAACCGCAACTTGCGGCTAGATGCTTTGCTGAAAGGCGCTCTGCCGCTCATAGTTACCAAAGGGATGCTCTATCAGGTGAGCAGACTATTTCTACCATCACTTTTTCAACTGCCAAATACCTCGGCATTCGATGTGCGCGCTTACAATTTCATTTTTCACGAAAAGAATCGACAGGGGTCTATTCATCACTTTACTCTATACTCTCTTATATTTATTGTTACATATATTGGTCTCACTTCATTCTTGAACGCACTGCACAGTCGTGGCCATCCGTTAACTCTACTACCGAGGATGAAGACAACAACAGCCGCATCGGTGGCAACAGCTTAAGCGAGGCAGCTGCAGCCTTGCGGCCAAAGCCAACAATACCGTTGCGGGACAGCGAGGCAGCGGACAAAATGGCTCAGGAGCTCGAAAAGGCCACGACTGCTGCTGCTGTGGCTAAGCCAAGTGCATCGAAAAGTATGAAAGGTAGGCGGCACCGAGAGGGAGATCCAACAGCAAGCAACACCAGCCAGGGCAACAACGACAGCAATAGCAGTAGCAACCAAGTTTACAAGGCTCCTGTGACGAATAGCCGACCACCTTCTAGTGCTGCTCCTTCCAAGGATAGCGAAGAAGTCGATTGGAATCACGTGGTAAGAGATTGCTCGGCCATTACATTTTTTACTGCATACTAGAACTGGCTTACAGTACTGATGAAGTCCACGCAAACTCTTTGAATGCGCAATTTCCATGTGCACTTTCTCTCTATCTCTCTCTTAGCTTGCACGAGCACGTGCACAATACATGCACCCATTTTTCTAGCCAATACATCAACCCACACTTCACTTGAACATTTCAAAATCGCACTCTCAGGTGCCGCTGATGGCTCCCCCTTCAAATTCACGCTCCGCGTGGCGAATGCAATTGCCTCCCACCGTCGCCAAGAATGCACTGGGTGGGGACAAGAAGGCCCTGGGCCGTCGCGTGTTTGACTCGCCCCTCATTGGCCGGTGATGAGTCATAGAACACAATGTGTTCATTCAGAACTGTACTACTGATGAGAAAATAAGGGCTGCGACTATTATTTTTTCTTTGCGCTCATTTTCACCATGCAATGATGTATAACATATGCAGTATGCACTGAGTTTCACCTATCCTTAATCTGCCACTCTTCATTTGTCTGCCTTCCCTCTTCCTTCCTTTCTGTGACTCTCTCAGGACGGGGCCCGAGCTCTTGATCGTGTCCTACGCGCTTTACACCATCTGGCTGTTGGACGAGTTGCTCACCGACCGGCTGCCGCCGCCTATTGGTTCCCACAAGCGCACCCCCGCAGGAGGTGGCATTCCTCTCTCTAAACCTTCGACAGCAGCAGCAGCAGCAGCAGCAGCAGCAGCTACAGCAGCTACAGCAACAACAGCAAATCAAGCGAATAACAGCAGCAACCATGGGGCTAAGAAGAGCACTCGTGGTGTAACAAGAGACACAGACGAAGAAGTTGGCGAAGGAACAGCGACGACATCGCCAGAGCAGAACTCATTCACAGCAACAAGAGCAGCAGAAAACATGCATGATGATACTAGTCGACCCACCTGGGGAGCGGGCTCAGACTGGGCGCTTCCCGAAGAAGAGCCGTTGAACAACCTTTCTAGTGACGATTCGTTTGCAGCTGTTGCCTATTGTGTAGCTGCCCTCGCGGTGCGTAGATTTTTATGGAGAGAGAAAAGACTTGCCACAATGAAAAAGTCTGCCTCTTCTTTTATCACTTTGCATCTGGCGGTGTTTGCTTATCTTCTGCGGAACATCAACATTTTATTGTTCAGGACCGGTGCATCTTTGAAGAACGAGTAGTTCAAGCATCAGAGCGGTTGCTGGCAGCGATGCGCGAAGGTACCACATCAGCAAGTCAACTCTCTGCCGTCTGAATCCTACCCTAGACCGGAAGGAAAAGAAAGGCGGAGAGCATGAGATGAAGTCGATTTTTTCCATTTTTCGTCGCTTTTAGTTCCTTATCTTGTTCCTCACTTCCAACCACTCTATACCTTTAATTCATCCGTTTGTGTATGTGTACGTTCGCATTGGCCATGTTTATCGTGGGGCCACCATTTACGCCATACTTTATTGTCACATGCAGCGGTATGCGGGTCTCGCTATGAAGCAGTGGTAGCGGCGGAAGTCTTTGCAGCGCGCAGTGCTGAATCGCAGGCCGCGAGTCAAGCGGGCAGTGCTTTCCACAGCTCACCAGGCACTGCTCGAAGCGGCGGCGACTACACAAACCATCAAGGTGGTGGTGGTAATGGTTACGGCGGTGGGAGCTCCACCACGGTTGCCGCAGCCGCCGCGCTGCTGCAAACAGCGGCCGTAAGTTCCGAAGACGCTGATGCAGGCGCCCGTCAGGGCACTGTTAGCTTTGATAACGGTACCTTTGGGGACACTATTGCAGCAGGCGACAATACGTTACGAGATCGTGCTGGGAGTGTTGACGAAATATATGCGGTGCGCAATGACGACGCCAGCAGTGACGGAAGCAGCAGCAGTGGCAGCAACAGTAGTAGCGCTGGTAGTAGCGAGGGAGAGTCATCGGTGATGGCACCGGTATCCGAAGCGAGTGCAGCTGCATCATCTGTGGCAGTGCTCACACCTGAGGAAGTAGAAGCCAAAGCTCGAGCCACTCACGCGGCAACGGCAGCTGCAGTTGCCGCTGCTCCTCTGAAAGAAGTGCCCCTCGTGGTTCTCGAACCTTGGCAACAGCGGCTTCAAGCCATTGACAATGCGATAAAAATCGGGCGCGCCAACGGCTTCATGCAGGGTTAAGGGGGGAAGTCTACGCTTTATTTTCGCACTCTAAGTCAATTGGGCTGTCAATGGATTAGCCCTTGTATTACTTTGCTAGTACTGTAGAGGTAACTTGTGTTGGCCTTTTCCCGTTATAAATCATAACTTTATCTTTATCCTGCTGCTTATGCGCTTATAATTAAATCGAAATGGCCGATAATCTATAATCGAAAGTGATATATGATTCCCGCTTATTGATTTAGATCAGATCCCCAATCGCAAAGAAGCATCACCAAAGAGCGAAGAGCAAGGAGCTGTTTCTGACTGGGCTGAGGCTGGGTGTCTATATTGAGAATCTTTATTGCAAGATTACGTGGAATATGCATAAAGGCGTGAGTTATGAATCTAAACTGCTTCTCCCCAGTAAATTCCAGCGTCGCATGCTATTTATCTGAAAAATAATGAATGCTCTATCAATGGTCATCGGCGAGTCTTCTTCAATGGAGGACCAGACGCCAGCTTTTTCAGAGAAGACAATGTATCCGACGATAATTTCGCAACTCGACCAATACCTGCTGTTTGATCTTCATCTCGACCTGGATCTCCATGAGCAAAAAGGTAAATGCTGACAGTCGCTTTGTCGATTGCTGCCGCCACTTTGTTTCCCTTGGCTTGACTAAGGGACTCTTGTCCAGAATGGGCTCTACGATGGTTCCTTGGCTTCTTGACTACAGCATCTTGAAGATCATCGGCTTGTGAAGATTGGGAACTACACTTTGTTTCTTTGCTGCTCTCTTTACCATCACTTCGACCCAAACTTTTCTGCGTTTCTATTTTTTTCGTGCGCAAGTCCCCCCCCTGAACATCATTGTCTTTGATAGCTGGAATGTTCGTTGGTCTTCCAGCGATTGCCGCTTGTAAATCATACTTATGAGCTGCCATCAATTCGCTATCGAACAAACCCAAGTCCAGGAGTTTGCCACCTATGCGAATTCGAGCCCGCCACTTTTGAGCTGAGACATCAAAATGGACCCCTCTGAATACTGAGGAACCCTTCTTTCGAACTGTAGGCGAAGTGCATTCTTTGTTTACCGTGGAAGAGCTAGTGATATTGTCTTCAATAATTTCATTTCGTAGCTTTGAGGTTGCTGCAGCAGCTGAATCCAATGGAGTAGAATTCTGGCATACCTTCGTTGCAAATTCATCAGATTTAAAATCTGTCTTCTCAAAGGTAGCAAGTTTGGTAACTTCATCCATTTGCCGCTGCGTGCCTGCCCCTGAGGACTCAGTAGGTAAATGTTCGTGATAAGGTTTAAAGCTCATTAGATCAAGCTCTTCCGCGCCCGCTACTCCGATTCCTGATCCCTGTTGTTTTTCTTGATCCTTCGACCAGTCTGCAAGTCGACGGATAATTCGGCCCTGAGTAGTCAATCCCTTCATAATTGCACGGCATATTTGCGAGGGATACACCTGTCAAACAAGAAAAAATGGGTTCTCATGTTACCACAGGTACAGTACTCCATATAATGAGCTTGCATAAAAAGTACAGATAATTTGTTCTAGTACATTAAGAAATGAGGCTGCTTCAGCCTGGCTGCTGCATATTCGCTCGACTTCTTCGTTGAGGATCAAAACCACTGCATACTTGTTCTGGCCTCGTGCTGTGGTGTCCGTAGCAGATGGTGATTTTGACTGTAATTGTCCGCTACCATAAAGTGAAGGGCTTTGGTTTTCAGTACTCGATTTCGGCGAAGCGAACAAGTTGGGGCTGCTGACTTCGGATGGCTGCGAAGTCTGAACTTCTCCGCTAAATTCTTCTTTACTTGCACAAGTTATTACATTCATTGACGTTTCGTCTGCCCTTCTTTTTGCACCAAGGTCTGAGACAACCTGCTGAGTAAACAAAGAAGAAACGATGTGTAAAGATGACGACATCTGAGCTTACAAGAACAGGTTGTTAATCAAGAGCATGGCCGTAATAAAGAGTGCTGATCAAAATTCACCGGCTGCGGTGTAAAAGTAGATGGGAATGATGACGTTGATGAAGATGACGAGGACACGTGCTCTCCCTCCCCAACGTAACAAATCAAGGATTCAGTCGTGGCTCGCAGCGCAGGTGCAGGGTCAACGGTGGAAGAATCGTTGAAAATATTCAACGATTTTCCAAGAGGTAAAGCTGCCTCATTGTATCTGCGCGCAGCCTCATCTTCGTCTCGAAAATAACCCAGATGTACAATCTTAGAGTCCACAGTTATCTGAACGAGCCATTTGCGATCGCGACTACACCAAGACACTCCTTTGTACTTCGAGGATCTTGGACGAGTACTCCGTAATCTAATCGCGCCACTTTCGTCTGATTTCTTAGTGGCCAAGGCAGCGTCATTAGCAACACCACCGAGACTATCGTGATGCATTTGCTGAGACTGATCGGCCCGTTCTGCTACGACGTCCACTCCAGGTAGAGATGGCGAGGGCGCTATTTCGCCCACTGATTCTGATATCATTATGCTGCACCCTCCAAAATTAAAATATGTCGGTGCTTCTCTTTATGCAACTCTATCTGCACGGGAACAATGAAGCTCCTATTTCAAGTGGCGCAAAGCAACACCACACACCCCACCAGCAGCAGCCATCTGACGTGATTTGTGAAACGAAATACATGAAAATGTGTGCAGTGCTTGCTGTAGAGCAGTACACAAAAAACATGTATTTGTGATCTTCCCTGTAGAGTATGCGATTTTTTTCGCGCCTCCCCCGAGGGGAGGACTGAAAAATATTGCACTAGTATAGTATAAAAAGAAAAAAGAGGGAAAAACCACACTCAGTAAATCCGAGAGAAAACTGTGCTGCAACTAGGACTGGTGTTAGTAGCTATACAGGGGAAGGGCGCCATTTAGGCGGCATCATAGGAATCCCGTGGCCCGGCTCAGAAGCCGGGCTCGGAGTTCATGTTGCTATCATGCGCAGTTTCTTCGTCGTGTGCGCTACGATAGTTGCTGCGGTTGGAGCAGCCGCGGGGTGCGTTGGGGGTGCCTACCAGGCATCGGCGGTCGAGTAGGAGACGTGCCCATCCCCGTTGGCTCCCAGGCCCCAAGATACGATTTTTTTGAAACGTGACAACGCGACTCATCGCCCTTGGCGCTAATATAACAGCGCACTTTCATTTCGCTTTTGGTGCGTTCCATTTGAGCGAGTTCAAAGAAGAATCCAAACCCGCCCTATAGCAAGTTAATGTTCGTGCTCCGCGGCCGTTCTCTCACTTGCAAATCAAATCTATACTTAATACTAGAGCTGCTGGACTGCGATTAAGCAGACGCCAAACCAACTGAGCCAAGTGCAGTCCAACCAAACGATGATCCCGGTCCTTGGGTATTCATTAATTCGATCGCCCGACCAATTTTAGGCCTCGCACAACTGAATTACACAGTTGTACTGCAGCCAAGGCATTATGCAATTGGCTGAGTGCGCCCCTGTACTGGGTTGTTTTGACGACGCCGGGAATCGAACCCAGAGCCTTTCATTGTTTTGTTGGACTGCGATTAAGCAGACGCCAAACCAACTGCGCCAAGTGCGCACTTGTTCTTCTAGCCCCAGGCCCCACAGGCTCACGGGACTTCAGGAATTCAGGGCTGGACCGTACTATTACGCGCAGTGTGTTGTTGTTCTGTGTTCTGTGGCAGGAAGCTTGGTCTTCTAGTGTAGTTAATACTTTTTAAAATACCATCACTTCCATGGCCACTCGGGCATGTGTGCCAAATTAGTTTCTTAGGTCTAGTTTGCGCTGCTTTGTATTTCTTCTCTACCTGCTGGTCTTCTAATTCCGGACCTTCGGGGCCTGTCTCAAAAAAATACAAAGAAACGGAGGCCAGCTGTATAGATCGCCGCATATTCGAACTCGAATTCGAACTCATACCAAATGACACAGAAATCATTGCTCATGGAAGAAGTAAAGTGCAGGCGCATATGCGATTCGAGCGAGTAGATGCCCATATTCCTCTAAATCGGAAACCTCACACTCATAGAAGCATTTGAGACCGGCAGCTGGAAGGCATCCATTTGCCGTCGCGTTGTCGTTTTCGCGTTGAGAATTTTGATTTTTTTTATAAGGGTTTGGGCGGCGTGATGCGCATTGCGCTAGGGATATAAGCCAGTGCTGTTTCCTTTTTCCTAGTCGTTATTGTAACCCTCGAAGGGCCCTCGAAATGCACCCCTATGGACCTGAGTCAAGGCCAAAACAGACACTAGGAGACAGTCTCCCCAAGAGGAGAAAGGGCGAATGAACTAAAAAAAAACTATCCGTCACACTAGCACACAACCACTTAAGGCAAGGAATGAATTTCTAGCCGCGTTGTCGTTCGATTTTCGCAATGTGCTCACGGGTCATTGCCACCACCGCCTCGACTTCGGCAACGGTGTGCCACTCGAGCATAAACTTGTTGGTGCGCGGACAGCCACACATAAAGTCGCAGCACCTAGGGCAAGACACAGCCTGCTCGCTACAGTTGCAACACACTGCCGACAAGAAGCATGTGTGCTGACAGGTGTGGCACATGCGCTGGTCGTCGTAGTTCGCGAGCTCTTCTGGGATTTCGGATGCCATTCGGCCTTCATTTGGCAGCTGCGCGACTTTGGAGACGTCCTGCACACCTGTGCTGTAGAGCAACTTGCGGAAATAGTCTTCGTCCGCTTGCAGCACTTCCAACTCCCGCAAGAGCATCTTGCAGCTCTCCAGTGATAGCTCCGGGAGATGGTAAGTAAGCGTAAAAAGAAGACGGTCGAACGAAAACACTTCGCGCTTGCCTTTGAGTCGATAATCTACCACCGAGACGCTTCCATGTTGAATCCAGTCAGCCGTAGCGAAGTTGACCGCTTCGGCGCAGTTGAACCCATAGCTGAACCCTGCATGATAAGCTTGAGGAAAGGTAACGATGAATTGGCCGGCTTCTTGCCGTGTCTTGTACACGGGCACGTTATTGCTCAGAAGCGTCGATGGTGAAATTTGAGTGGTGATGTGATGCTCTGAAATGTAGCAGTAAGCAGTTGAAAGGAAAGTTGAATCTGAAGTCAGGATTGAAAAGCCTATAATCCATACTAAGCTACAATATCTGATGCAGATAAATGCTCTGACCTAAATCTGGGCATTCTTTTAGCCGCAACTTCATGATCTTTTCCATGACAGACTTGAACGCCTTCGCCTTGGCACCAGGGATGCCATACCACTGTTTGCCATCGCCAGAGTGCATATAGTTGATGGACGCGAGGTAAATATCTTCGCGGTGCCAGCAAAACGACGAGTACATCATGCCCAAGTACAGCCAAGGCTTGTTGATGCCGTCGATCGAGTGCGATACGCAGCGGATGGCCGAACCAGGCCAGGTCGAGATGTTGTTGAGGTTCCAGCCACACGTGCGGTAGTACTCAGGTGATCCAAAGGGTGCGCTAGTATCGCCCAAAGGTGGGTCTGATGGCTGTTTAGAGAATAAAACAGCTTTGGTTGAAGCATTAGAGACGGGCAGTCCTGATATACAAGATGGATGTTCTTACCAGCCGCCGGGGAAATCCTGACCAGTACTCAGACGTCGATAAATCGTTGCCATATTCAACCTAGAGATACAACAGAAGCCAAAAATAAGTCTTCAATGTAACGAAAGAAGAGTCTAATCTTGCCAAGCGACTCCCATGTTGTTAGTGCTCGTTTACTAGTGTTACCTGCACTGCTTCACCCGAAACTCCCTTGATGAGTTTCCAGTAGTCACTCTCCAAGTCTCGGTAAGTAACTTTGGAGGGGTCTTCATGGTGTTCTGCAATCCACTTAGCTCGAAAATCGTCGGCCATCTTCTCATACTGTCGCACATTATAGAATTGGCCATCCCCCATCGCCCGCCCTTCCTGCATCAAGCTCATTCGTTGAAGCTTCGTCGCAAACTTTTTCTTCGAGTCAAAATCAACTTGATTAGGGTTCTCCCAGCCTTCAGGCGGCACAATGCGGCAGATACCGAACCGTATCGCCCTTGGCATGATGGAAGAGATATACTTGATTGGGCAAGCAAATTCCTCGATGGTAGGGTAGAAGACCGGGCACTCTTCGATTTGCACGTCCACATTCACGTTCTCGGTGCGCGAATTATCGATAGCTTGGTGCAGAATTTTCATGTCCTCAACATCAAGGTCGTGGTCCTTTGGAGGTTGCCGACGCCGACGCTTCGTTCGCCCCGCTTGATCTTCAGTGTTCCCCACAGGACTGCCATTTGCTTCGTCGGCACCTCGGTCAGGTGCCTTGGTTGTCGGGGATATGGGGGGCTGCTGCAGAATAGGCGGCTGCTGGGGCCCTTTCGGCAACAGATCGCTGGTCATAACATTGGCCATGGTTGCGTCTACCATCAACAGACGGCCAGGATATTATTCAATTTCAGTTTTGGGTTCGAGAGGCGTGTGGTGTCTTAAAAAAGTATTTTGGCCAAAACACCAATTTGTGTGGCTCATGTGCGGCAACAACTCTCATCGAGTGCAATGCAGTCAAAGTGTGCCGACAGTGAACCTCAGGCTCTATCATTTCATAATGCAAAAAGTAGAAGGACATGGAAAGAAAGCGTCTTCGCCGGTGCATGACACACACTCAGAGACTGTCTGCCCACTGTCCATCTCTGGCCGCTGGCCGCACTCTCTACTACACTGCACACAGGAAAAATCGTGCCGACACCGAATGTGGAGAGGATTTTTTTCGAATGTGTGGAGCTAAGGGTGACATACTGGGCTCATGACTCGCATCGCATCAAACTGCATGCACGCACGTGTTTCTTTGAAGGGGAGGGGTAAAGGGGCAGCAGCATGGCACTTACTCTAGAAGTCAGCCGAGACCTGCTGACAAATCACACAGGTCGGTTTTTGTTCCCTACTCTACTCTACCGTAAAAATACAAGCTGAAATCAGCGAGATTTCGATGGATCTACGAGTTCGTGAGTTCCACGATTCCACCTTCTGCGCGAAGTAAGCTCAACTCAAGCCTCAACTACAATGACTTTGCTGTCATTTCAATTTTTATTCTCGTGCCGAGTGCATTCTTTTGCGATGTACCTTTTTTAAATACTGTAGACTCAAAGATGTCGCTGAGTTCCCAAACTTTGACGCACTCGCCACGAGTTGCACTCAAGGTGTTCAAACCTTGCGAGCATATCCTAGCAAGTTATTCTCATGACTTAAACTGACTTCGGTCTACTTACACTGTTTACGAAGGTCTCTGATGAGCTTCGAAAGGTTGTATTTCGTTATCAATTTCATGAAGTAAAACGAAGAAGCAATAGATAGTGACGCTTTGACGGTTTGACGGCGATCTCACTGTGTGTTTTATGCGAAACGTGACACATGAGATAAAGCAAGCTAGGATGCACGCTTGGTATATGCTTGAATTGAAGGCCGCCGCCGCGGGCAACAGTTTCTGCGGGCATACTACTACTACTGTGGATTTAGTATTTGCAATAATGATATTTTCGAAAGAATAGTTGACAGCGAACACTGCAACCATGAGCTAGTATATGTGAATTTGATTTCGCAATCCTTTACTCTTACAAGTGTTTTTTGCGGCTTATTGATAGATTGGTCGATCTGTTGTTTCATTGTTTGGCCTGATTTCGAGTTTTAATCTACTGTAATTTCTAAACAGGGCCTTTCTTATTTCTTGAGATTCTCAGCTAGAAGTGGCAACAAGAAACGTTTCCACTCTCGGTGTGCTAGATATATCCTATGCTTCACACCTGAAAAGCCAAGAATTGCTTCTTTCATACTTCTATTCATCGTTTGACAGCTCTGCCAATGAAGTGATGTGGATTTACACTGCTTTTGTGCATTGTTTGGGCGCAAATTCTATCGAAAAACTGATTCCTATTGCAGGTTTTTACATTGTAGTAGTGGACATAACGCGCGTGATTTTCGAGGCAACCTTTTTCCTCCCAAGTCTCTGGGGGAATGCATGGGAAGGATTTGGAGTAGCAGCACGATTGAGATACCTTACAGAATTCTGATTTGATCGTTAATATTTAATATTTAGAACCCAACTCAAGGTGTTAATGTAATTTACGATATAAGGAGGCCATGCGACCGAATTCGCGTTATCCCTTTTTGTCTTTTGCTTGTGCGATGGCATTCGAATTTTTTATCCCGACTGGAAATAAAACAAACAGACCATAGTTGCGCTGATGCAACAAGAGGGGACTGCACTTGTATACTATTCGAAGGAATTAAGCGGGCTTCCATCTGGTTGGTTTCAAAAATAGTCCCCCGGTTTTTAAGGGAGCTAATTGCTGACCCATATCAAAACATAGTACTGCATGCTGTTCTAATCCCAAGGCAGTATATCACTGTCTACTGGGCAGCTGCATACGTGAACTCTTGTGCGTGGCGGATACCTGTCGAAACCTGGCCCTAGAGTAAATCAAATGGCTTGATAAGGCAACTAAGGCATTCAAAAAGGCTTTGGTTGCTCGCATTTCAAAGCAACTTCTGGGCCAAATTTTGATCCAGAAAAGAACACATCTAATTACATCAAAATCTGTTTGTATTAATCAATACAATTGACTTTTCGGTCGAACTGTAAGGAAAAGATTTCGCCGGCTGCCGCGACTGACCCTCATCGATTCATCTAAAAAAGTAACTTCCACGAAGCCCTTCGGCCTCGGTAGCGGCAATGTCAGTTGAATGGGCGGCCCACGGCTGAATGGCCATCTACGCGGCGGGTTGAGTTCAAACGACGATTCTTCAAAAATTACTTCGAGTGTGGTGTCACTAATGGGCTGAGCTGAGCCTGTCACCGTAATGCACCCGCTCGGCCCACTATCGCTGCTGCCCGCCACTGCACCGAACTCGACCACGTTGAATACTTTTCTACGAGAAACATCTATATTTTGAAAGCTCCTTGCGCTAGTCTCGGGATTGGTAGGTTGTAAGCTATCGTTGTTGTCTCCTGCGTTACTAGTGCTCCCACTGCCACGAGCCGCGCCAGCAAGCCACGACCAGCGGGCATTCTTGTACAAAGTCTCGTATACACCATCACTCAGAGCCTGCATCGCAGCAAATGCTCCAGTTGCGTCACTGCCTTGATTAGCTTTCAAGGCTCGGTCGGTGGGGTATGTAGCAATGAGACTCCATGGCCCGTCTAGCAGGAGCTGAGCCGCTGCGCTCGTTGGCTTCGGCGTCGGATTGCGCTCTTCTAGCAAGCAAATGAGGTCAACGACCTGAGCAGTCTCTCGAGGGTCGCGGGCCGCCCGGCTAACGCCTCGCAGAATAGACGCTTTCAGCTCCGAAGTGGAGAGCTGCTTCGCAGCAGAAGCAACGACGTCTAAACTATTTCCAGTCTCTGTGGAACTAGTCTGCAATGGAGGAAGATAACGTTCTGTAGTGCGAGGAGCTAGCAGCCACCGTGACGGTATAAATCCAGTGTTGATCCCTATCAAACTCAGAAATGTGACCGCAACTAAGCGCGCCATTCTCATAGTTCAGGTGTAACGCTTTCAGGTGTTGCTTGGGACATGATTGGGGCAAGCGGCAACTAGCCGGGCAGCCAGGCAAGAAGCAAGCAGCAAGCGAAGATCTTAGATATTTGACTCGTTGGGATGACGCGACGACGACGATGACGTTATGACGAGATGACGAGATGACTTGATTCTTGATTCTTGACTAATCAAGAGATCAATATCAAGAGTCGATGATTTTCAAAAATGCCTGGCGGTAGTGGTAGCATTAGCAATTGCTAAGAGCTTGTAAGCGTCTCATGAGTCCTCAGTGAGCACTATTCGGTATTAATGGAGGGCTCAAGTTCTAGGAGGCGAGAAGCTCGGGCGCGGCGTCAACGATGCTCTGCCTGTGACACAGGAGGGAACCTGCACCCTTGCCGGGGTTGCGGCTTAGCTTTCCATGCTGAAATGGCATGCTCGGGACGCCGCGCTTCTCGCCACACTAGCGGCAGCGGGAACAGCGAGCTCGCCCCAGGTGCGGCGCTCTTGTGTGCAGCGTGTTCGAATACTCAGTGCCCGGGCTGCCATTCACGGGTGGGCAGTAGCAGCAGCGTTAGTGGCAGCTCCTCTGGCCTTGAGGCATTTGCAACTGGGTGCCATGCTGCTTCGGGCGGCTGCGGACGTGTCTTTCATACAGCATGCCTAGCTACTACTTTAAATTTGCCAGGAAGTACAGAAGCTGCAGACACCTGGCGCTGCGAGGATTGCTCTTCTCCTCCTCCTCCTCCTCCTCCTCCTCCTCCTGATGCTGCGATGGATTCGGGAAGCGATGGAAACGGAAGCGCCGAGAACGTGGCGCCAGCGGAGCGGAGGACGTCTCGAAGCAGTGGACGGAAGGAAAATCGCCTTCCATTGTTGTCTCCTGCAATAGTAGGGCGCGTGTTGAGTCGCTCTGCCCGAGCTAGCCTTGACCACAAGAGCCACTGCCAACCCCTCCAGTCTCGCTCCAGCGACCGCCGCCGCACGATCACTAGCAGCAGCAGCAGCAGTAGTCAGCAGCTCAGCATACTGGCGCAAGTGCCCCGCAGGAAAGACAGCAATTTGTCTTCAAATAATGACGACGAGGAAGGCGAATGGGGGCCGGGCATTCCGTCGGACGAATCGGACGACTGGGACTCGAAATGCAAGAAGTGCGGGGCTTTCGGCAACTTGGTGTGCTGCGACAACTGCCCTGGAGGTAAACGTGGGTGTACGAGAGAGAGAGCAGGAAACAAGCATATGGGCAAGCTAGTATTCGCGCCCTTAACATTCCTTTAGTTTTGTCTGAAAATGTCGATACTGTCTGAAAATGTTACTTGTTACAGTTGCTCGTCTCAACTCTCTTACTTCTGTCGTTCTTTATGTACTCTCCTCCCCCTTTGTATTGCAGCGTACCATTTGAAGTGCGTCGGCCTGACCATTATGCCTACGGGCTCCGACGAGTGGTTTTGCCCGCCCTGTACTACTTTCAAGTCCCTCGTGCAAGCTAAGCGTAACGTTCCGCCTTTGTCTCCTCCTGCTGCTGCTCACGGTAGTGGCAGTGCAGACGAGGCGATGCCTTCTCCTGATACGAACAACGGTCGAGTGACTCGAAGCGGCGGTAGCAGCAGGAGACTTCTTGACATGCCCACTGCTGGCAATGGTGGTGATGGTGGTACTGGTGCTGGTGCAGGAGGTGGTGCTACGAACGAGCCTGACGACGATTTTTGGGACGAAACCTGCGGGATGTGCCAGCGCGGAGGAGATTTGCTGTGCTGCGACGGCTGCCCCCGTGCCTTCCACTGGAGTTGCTTGGTCGGCCTGCGTGGCGTGGTCTTGCCTCCGGTGCCTTCAGTGGCCGACAATGGCATTGGTGATGTTGGTGATGAAAGCAATGGAGAAGGTGGAAGAGGATGTGACGATGACGACGACGTTCCCTGGCTGTGCCCCGACTGCTGTACCCACGATTGCGCTGCGTGCGGCCTAGCACACCCGCCGCTGGTGTTAGGCAACCACATCATTTGTGGGCCTGATGACGATGACGACAATAATGGCGACGACATTGATGGGAAGGAAGACAACCCTCAAGACGACGACGATGACGATGGTGTAGACAATGACGACGAAAATAACAGAGGGATTCTAGCGTTGATTGGAGCTCGCGGAAGGAACCGTTCCGGAAAGAAAGCACGCAAGAGCAAAAGCAACGAGCGTGACGACTCTCCCGGTGCTTTGTCTTCGCTACCAAAGCTCGGCTGCGACCGCATGTTTCACTTGACCTGCGTGGGGCTGTCCAAACTGCCAGAAGGAGACTGGTTTTGCCTCGACTGCACCCTCGCAGAGCCGCAGCTCCAGTTCCTCGCCAAAGCCCGCAAGGAGCATTTGGCCGCCGGCCGCGCGGTGCACCGAGCCCGCCAGGCTTTGGCGGCAGAGAAAAGTAGTTCACGGCGCCACCGGCCTGCAGGAGTGGGTTGGTTCGAAAAGAGTGGCGGAGACCAAGAAAGTAGAAGGTCGACGAAAAGGTCGCATGGAGGCGATGAAGCAAACAGGTCTAGTAAACACAGCAGCCACCGCCAGAAGCACCGCGATGGCCACCACCGCCGTGATCATCGTGATCATCGACACGAGTCTTCCCGGCAGCCGCAGGGATGGCTCGGGCGCGACCCCGAAGACGACGGCAGCGGCCTGTGGGCACCTGTAGAGCTGTTGGATGCACCGCACGAGTTTGCGCACAATGACGAAGCAGCGGTATGAAGTTTGAGAGGGATTTGTGCCATCAATTACAATTATTTCTGAATGCCTTCGATCTCAGAAAGGATAAGAGAATGTACTCCTTCAAGTCTTGGCAGTATACTACTCTTGCTCTTCCGCACCTTTGTTAACTTTGATGCTCTTCTTTCCTTCGCTCGTCGTTCTTTTCTTTTTTACTTCATTTGCCTCTTCTCCAGGTGCTCTTTCGAGGCGGCGAACTTGACGGCCGCTTTGCTCTGCTTCCGAAAGGCACTGCCACTGCTGCCCTGGCGGCTGCCCCAACCACAGCAAGAGGAGCGCTCGACGAAGATACTTACAGTGCTTACATCAACAACCGCAAAGGCAACAGGGAAGGCAAGAAGCGAGGTGGTAGTCGTGTTGTGAGCACTGGGCTTTCGTCTTCATTGCGTGATTTAGATAGCAGCAGTGCCGGCACTAGCACGTGTGGCGCGCTGTCTGCTGCGGCGCTCGCGGGCGATTGCCGTTACTTGTGCCATGCCTCGGATCCTCGGTGGTCGTGGCGGCCGGTGCGCGCCGAGCCTCACCCTCTGCCCTCCTCCTCCTCGTCATCGTCGTCTCGTCGTCGCCGCACCGGTGGTGCGGCCGCTGCCTTCTCCTCCTCCGCGCCCAGGTTTACGGGGCTCTGGCAGCGCACCCCTACTCTGGCCCGCCGAGTCGCGGTATCGTCTGCCTCGCACGCCGCTCATCTGTCGGCACAGCCGCTGCCGCCACCGCCGCTGCCACCACCACTGCCACTCTCAGCAGATGGTGGCTTCAATTATGATGGGGATGTCACGGCTACTATTCCGGGCAGCTCTGAATTACCAGAACCTTCTTCTTCTTGCTCCTCGTCCTCATCTTCGGCTGCAGCCACTGTAGCAGCACCTGCAGCTGTCGCGTCAGACCGCAACAAGCGGCGGCCACCACCGCCTTCACAGCAGCCATTCGACCCCCGCAACGTGATGAAACTCGAAGCGCTCGCGGAAGCCAGTGAGCAGCGGCGCGCGCGGAAAGCGGCTCAGAAGGAGCAAGCACAAGCGCGGCGGTGGCTGAGCCAATGGGAAGAGACGAGGCGCATCGCTAAGGCAACCTTACACCCGTCGTCCCTGGGGTACCCGACTTTCCAACGCTTTGACCCTTTCTTCCAGCGCTCTAGTCAACACCACGATGGAGCAGAAGATAGCGAGGAAAGAAAGAAGGGCGCAGAAGCCACGCGCGATCGACAAGATTGCAGTGACACCATGCCTTCTGCTACTAGTCCTTCTGCAGCTGCTGCTGCTGCCGGGTCAAGAAGAAGTAAGAGCCAAACGACTGCTGTCAGTAGTACTAGTAATCGAAAGAAGGGTGGAGCCTCCAACCATGTGCCCCCCTTGCGGGTGGCGGTGCTTCGCCTGGTGTCGTTTTCGTTGCGGGAGCGCGGAGGGGTGGCCGAGCCGTCGGCCGACTTGCGCCTCGACGTGCGCCACTTCAAGCACCCGAGCGTGGCCCTGAGTCACCCTACAGGATGTGGGCCGGGTCAGGGCAAAGCGCAAGCTCTAGACGCGATTGCTGCCCAAACTCGAAAAGAGAGAAAAATAGCTGGCGAGGCTAATGCGTCAGCGGCGGCGGTGCAGGCAGTGGTAGCACAGGCTGCCGGTGTTGGCGTTGGTGACAGCAGCGCCATAAGCGGCCATAGAAGTCCTTCCCCCAAGCGCAGCCGGCATCTGAGCCCGAGCAGCATCGATTGGGGCAGCGACGAAGAGCCTTTCCCCGAAGACACTTGTGCGACCACTAGAACAGCTGCTGCTGAGAAATCAGAAGAAGAAACTGAAGGAACAGCAGCTGGAAGAGATGATGACGAAGGAAGAGGCGGGTTGGGTGTTGAAGAGACTCCATTGGTGCAACCAACAACTAAAACTGGTGCACAATTAGCTTCAAAAGCAGCTACCGCTAGGATCCTGCCGTGGTGGTATTCGCGCACCGGGCTAGACTCCCAAGTCCAGGCTGCGGTGGCCGCAGAAGAAGCCAAGTTAGGCGAGGTGCAGCGCCTGGTGGACGCCACGCTCTTCCGCCTCGCCATGCAGCACCACCGCCCAGAAGCGCTCGCGCACGCTGCTGCTCTCGCGGCGGCTGCCGCCACAAGCACTACTACTACTACTACTACTACTA